>OMKS01000157.1_pt1 | contig 60464 bp, 52 predicted proteins | sample 1674721 | NCBI WGS metagenome assembly OMKS01 (sample SAMN06264996, study PRJEB25208) | sediment metagenome | isolation source: hot spring sediment | place: USA: California | collected 2014-09-02 | reverse complement strand
TTAATTTCTGACAATTCCATAACAGCATTTTTTTCAAATATACAAATAATTGCTGATTATATCATAACAAAGCCAGTTAACTACGTAGTTGTTTTAATTCTTTCCGGTGAACGTTTTGTTTTTCTGTGGAATACAGGAGACAGAGTGCACGGTCTACTCATCCAGAAACACCGTTCTTTCCAAAGCTTTTTTCACTTCCTTTCGCGTAAGCAAGACCGGTCGCAGGCGCTTGTCGCGGAACAGTTCCAGCTGGTCGCCACGGTGCGGATGACCGGGTTGAGAGGCATTGCCGTAATACAGGGCAACTTCGGCCCGGGGTTCATCCCCAAACTCCACGGCAGCTACAAAAGAATCTCCATGATACTGTCTGCATTTCCCATCGGATTCCGGCAGGTAATTCATCACCCGAAAAATGCCCAGATAACCGGGACCTCCATTGGACGGATAATCCTTATCACCCATTCTGAGGCGGTAAAGGTCGCCCCAGGCCACCGACGCATCACCTGCCGAGGAAAGGAGGTCAAGGTAGGTTTTTTCCAGGGCGTCCAGGGCATGTTCGGAATCACTGAGCCCGTCGGGTGTGGTAAACGGATAGCGTTCATCCCAGGAAATATCGAACAACCTGTTGCCCATTAGATTCACCCATCGATCAAACAAAACAGCACCCCGGCTGTCATGTTCCGTAAAATGGTCCCAGAAAGCAAGTATCTCCATGGCTTTCCACACGGAATCGCTCCTGTGTGTAAGGTCCAGCATCTCCATATCGTCCATAATCCGGTCGGCCAGCAGGGAACGGGTACTGTGCTTGTAGATCACCAGTTCCTCAAACGACACGGAATGATCGTCCATCAGCATGGTAGCCGACCTCTGGGCCCTGAATGAAAGCCCCCTGCCTGACAAATATGCAGGAAAGGAGTCGGGAGCAGGGCCGCCGGGGAAAGTGGCAAACCACGGCGGATCGTTGGCATTCTGTACCCATCCCGTAGCAGGGTTTACCACCAGCGGGAGCTCATCCCAGGCATGATACCCTTCCCACATGTAAAGGGAGGTATCGCCCGGCACAATGCCCTGCCAGGTATTCCGGTCACCCGTTTTACGCCTGGGAACCTGTCCGCCGAGCCAGTACATAATGTTCCCGTCCCGGTCGGCATATATTACATTGAATGTTGGAATATGCAATTCTGCCAGACACTTTGTGAACTCGTGCAGGGTGCGGCTCCGGATCATCTTCCAGTATTGTTCCGCCATCAGGGGTTTGTCATCACCCACGATCCGGACAGCCAGGGCCCTGTTCCCGCTTTCTTCCATCACCGGGCCGTGAACCGAACGTTTTCTTACCAGCGGGTATTCAACGACTTTGCCCCCTTCATGTTTTATTTTCAACCTGACCGTATCGGATTCGAAAGGAAACACCTTTCCGTTGTACCGATAACCCTTCCCCTGCAGATTCAGTTCATACACATCCCACCCGTCGGAAACATTCACCGTATGAGTCCATCCCAGATGATCATTGAATCCCACTGTTATAACAGGGAATCCTACCAGGGCAGCCCCGTAAGAGTGAATTCCGGGTGCATTCAGGTGCATCTCAAACCAGGTATACGGACCTTCCCACGGAAGGTGCGGATTGATCAGCAACAGGGCATTGCCGCTCTCCGAACGGGAAGGAGCAATGGCCCAGGCGTTCGAGCCTGCCTCCCTTTGATTTTTCCACTGCCTTACCGTTCTTTCAGTGGCTCCTGCAACAAAAGAAAGTTGTACCGTGCGGTATGCATGGGCCATCACATCTTCCACGCTGACCGGCAAAACCTGTTTCAGGGAATCGGGTACCTGTTCCGGATGCCGGGCTGCATATTCATTCATTCCCGAAACAAAACTTTCCAGAAGAGACGCAAAACCGGGTTCCTGTGCACGGGCCCATTTTTTGGCTATATCGGGCACATAAGCTTTCCATATCAGCCTGTCCGACCCGAGAAAACCGGGTCCCCAGTACTCTGCTGCTTTCCCCCGGGCCGTCCCATATAGCTTCAGGATCAGACCGGCATGATGTTCCATCTGTGAATAACCGATGGCCCGGAACAAGGCTGTATCTGAAGAAGCATAAATATGAGGCACTCCCCAGCTATCATAAATAATGTGTGTTTCGTGAGGTATGCGGTTACATGACGCCGTAAGCAGAAGGAAAAATGTAAAAAGAAACGATAAACTTGTTCTCATGAGTTGTCTTTGTTTTGAATTGGCCGTATTTTTATTTTTCAGGATTTTCTGCCCGGGAAAAAACAACATACCGGGTTGAATTTCTGTTATCGATAAAAATAGATATAATTACCGGAAACAACCAACCCAAATCAGAGACCTGCATCTCCGAACTTTTTCATGCCTATGGACCTGTATGCCTATGTAAAACCGGGTGACCGGCTTCCTGCTTTCCGGGTGACCACCATTGACGGAGAGGTGTTTGATTCAGAGAACCCCGCAGGCACAAACCGGTGGATCTACTTCTTCATACTTTCCTGTCCGCACTGCCGTGAGGGGCTCAAATTTCTGAATGCTGCGTTCGAAAAAATCCCTGTCCTGCCCTTCCGCTTTCTTGCCATCGGTCGCGACCACGAGACAGAAGATCTCAGGGTTTTCAGGGATAAAAAACAATACCACCTGCCCCTGGCTCCCGATCCCGGCCGAAACATATACGGTATGTTCGCTACCGGGAAAGTGCCCCGGAGCATTGTGGCATCGCCCGGTGGTATCGTACTGGCCCACAGCAGGGGTTTTCAGGTCAAAGAATATGAAAACCTGATGCGAATGGCCGGGCTGCCACGACCCTGAATAACCAAGTTCCTTACCGGATATTTTTGTTCGTTTATCCCTGGCTGCCAAGAGGGTTTAATGTCTACATCCGGTGGATCATTCCTTTCATCCATCTTTTCAGAGGGGGAAAAAACGCAGCCACATGGAAAAACAGATTCACCGTTTTTTCATGCGAGGCCAGTTTCTGCAATTTTTTCCCCAGTGTCAATCCACGGGATATTCTTTGTTTTACCATCCGGTCGTAAAGTTTGTTCCGCCCGGCACAAAAATCCCCGGCGTCGAAACATTGTGCAATATGACCGGCAGCGAGCAGGCCGGTGCGCAAAGCATTTGCTACTCCTTCGCCTGTAAGCGGATTCACTACCCCGGCCGCATCGCCTGCCAGCAGATACCTGTTGCCGGAAAGAGGATAACAAAATCCCGAATAAGGCAGGGGATGTCCCAAAACAGGGGCTGCCTGTACCGCTTTCCGGAAAATGGGTTCCAGCACAGGATGTTGCCCGGTGAGCGCCATAAAATCCTTTTTCAGGCTCATTCTTCTTCGTTCGATCTCTTTCAGGGGCAAACCCATGCCCACGTTGTAGGTTCCCGAACCGGCCGGAAAAATCCAGAAATACCCCGGAAGGGTTTCCTTTAAAAAATAAAAATACAGCCGATCACCCGGGCCTTCAGTCCTGAGCCCCCTGAAATAAGATCTTACCGCCAGGGCAAAGGTATGGGGTAACGATGTCCATCCGGCAAATTTCCGTGTAAGGGAAGAGGAGGCTCCGGTAGCAACCACTCCCATACTGGCGGTATACGTTCTGCCTGCAACCGATATACTGAAAGCGTCGGGATGTGCACCTGCCGAATCAACATGCCTGCCGGTGAACACCTCAATATTCTCATATATTTTCAGGCACTGCCACAGCATCATGTCAAAATCTTTACGGGGAAGGATATATCCGGCCGGTTCATTTCCGAACCGATCCCTGAAATCAAAGGAAAAGGAATGGGAAGGGGGATACCATAGCTGCATACCATACACCGGATGTTTCCCCTCAAGCTGTAACAGGGAAGGATATACGTGGGCCGGAAGTCGTTTCAGCATATTCAGCACATCGGGACCCAGCGCATCTCCACAGATTTTGTCCCTGGGATACGAATCCTTCTCAAACAGGGCCACATGCCATCCCGTCCCTCCCAGGCCCAGTGCACAGGCCAACCCGGCGGGGCCGCCTCCCAGGATGATCACATCATAATCATAACGAACCGGCGGGCTCATCGGGTTTATTTATGAAAGACACATCCTTTTGTCATCTGTTGAAAAATCCCTGCAAGGCCTGTTTTACCATTTCAAAGCATGCCTTTTCCCTTTCCGTAACAACCGGAAGAGGATCCATCTCCTCCCACAGAAAACGCGGAGTTTCCACCCGGCAGCCATGAAATAAAAGTGTCATGGCAATGCCGTCGCTGGGTGTCACTTCCCTCTCCGGGGTGGAACGGTCATCATCCATTACTTCCCGGCACAGTGGGTCGGTAAACTGAAGCAGGCTCCACGGAATGCGGATTTCCATGATATTCCCGTTCAAAAAGGCAGCATCCAAACTGGAAGAGAACCCTTCCCCCACCGTTGTTTGCAGGGCTCCCACCGGATGAACGGCCTCTTCATACCGGTTGTTTTTCCAGCGTACCGGCATCCATGGACTCCCATCGGAGGGAATGCTGTGGAATAACTGTTCAGGGCCCGAAATCCCGTGCCATATACCGAACAGGTCGTATGCTTCGGTAACGAACAGCTGAGCATATCCGCTAAAATCCATTTCCAGGTAAAATTCAGCCCGGTTAATCAGCACTTCGCCCCCGGGAAGAATGGCTTCCCCCAGATCGGGCCGGTAGGTATCAAAAGCGATCCTGATCAGGTCGGTTACATCGGGAGCAGTGGCAAATTCGATCCGTACATGAAAAAAGGAGCGGGAAACAGCCGCTTGCACCCGGGCAATTTCACACCCTCCGGTTACCTCAGGCCACAGTTCGAAATCGGGTGGCTCGGGATCAAAGCCCAGGAGTCCGAAATTTTGCTCCGGTCCGGTAATATTCTGCCAGAAAGGCCTTCGCCAGGGATCGGAATCAAAAGGTTCGGTAATCCAGGTATTTTTAAACCACTCATCAGTCCATGAAAAAAGAATGGCCCCGGCTCCCCCTGCCGAATAGATATTATTGAGCTGACGTACAAAATACTGTCCCTGGGCCTCCTCATCGTGGTGGCCATGATCCATCCCGCTGTGGGAAAAATGTGCGTTTCCCCAGCTTGAAGGAACACCGTATTCGCCAATGATCAGAGGAAGCCCGTTATAGTGGTCCCGCAGGTCGTTCAGATAACCCACGTAACTGTTGGGCCCTGAAGGATCCGAAAAGGTCTGGTATTCCGGATCTTCACTGATAAAATCGGGATAGTACGGGTAGGCATGGTAACTCACAAACAGGCCGGCCGGAGCTTCAACGGGCACGACACGGGTCATATCGAATGAGGCAACATCTTCCTGTGTTTCAGTGGGCAGCTCGGTGGGATGATCCAGGGGATCCATGGTAGGCCAGCTTGAAAAACTTACCGGCCTTTGCGTGAAATAGGAATCCCTCTCATAGACAACCACCCTGTTCAGCCGGGAAGTGATCCAGGCCTCGACAGGACTTCCGGAGGGAAGGCTGAAAGCTTCTCCGGAAAACGAAGCCGGACTGCCATGGGCAGCATCGGTAGTCAGTACTTCGTTGGGATGTATCTCTCTTCCAATAATGTATGCCAGCACCCATTCCGAAACATCTGCCGTGAATTCCCCGTAAGCTTTACCATACCTTACGGGAATCTCCCCGTTTCCGTGAACACAATCAACCACTTCGCTGATCTCCTGATCGAACTCGGCGGTGAGATTATAAAAATCCAGCCCGGGCACCTCTTCATTGAGCCACACTCCCTGGATCAGATACAGCGGATTATCCGGATGAGCCAGGTTATAGGCCAGAAATTCTTCGTAAAAGCGCGGATAATGGAGGGTGTATATCCTGACGGCATTGAATCCGGCCTGTGCCATCCTTTCCAGCCAGTGGCGGTACTGTTCGCGCGTAATGGCCAGCTCGCCGGGAAAAGTCCCCGGCACCGTTGCTCCCAGGTTCACACCCCTGAGAAAAACCGGATCGTATCCTGTCCCGTTCCAGACCCCGATTTCTTCACCCACGGCAGCAAAGGGTACCGAAATGATCCGATGCACGGTAAAATCACAGGAAGCCTGTTCATCAAAACGGACCGAATCAGCCCGGAAGTCGCGGATATCTTCTCCGGTGATCTCCACACGGTAATATACCGGATTTCTTCCGGTGGGCCTGTTAAGGAACCATCCGGCAGGGTAACCTGCTGATGCAGAGGGATGATAAACCACCCGGTTTGTTTGGAAAAGGTTGCCGGCAACGGTCTGAATAAAATAGACTCCCGGCGCCATGGGGCTGCCCCGTTCATTCCTTCCGTCCCATGAAATTTCATACAATCCGGGCGGAACTTCACCCTGCAGAAGGATTCTGACGGTTTTCCCCGCAAGGGATATGACCCTTACCTGCACCTGGGCCTGAGCCGGCAGGTGCATCCAGCCTGAAACAAAAACCGAAAATGGATTGGGATAAAAATCAAACAGTTCAGGACCTTCCTGTGATCCGGGGGTCAGTACGGGCAAATCCACGCGGTAATAGCCATCCTGGTTGCTGTATACCACATAGACCTCAGAGGCATCATTCCCGGCCGTAAACTTCAGACGGGCATGGGCCACTCCCTGCCCGTTCTGGTCAACCACCCTTCCACCAACCGACATACCCTGCCTGGGAAAAGACAGGGTAAACCAGAGGCAAAAAAAAACACGGAGCCACTTTTTCATTCTGTTGACCCGATCAGCCCATGTCTCCGGGCCGTATCCGCTCAAAAGTAATCATTATTGTCGAACCGGCGAAGCGCCAGAGTCGAATAACCCCGTCACGTCTGTCAGCCACCGGAAGCAGTCTTTCTTGCCTGAGAAGCAAGTTCTCCTATCTGGGAAGGGTAAAAATTGCCCTGAATTCTGACCATCACATTTTCTTCTCCGCTGACTACAATCAGCATTTCATTGATCATGTCTCCTGTTTCTTTTATCAGGATACATACCTTTTCATTTTTTTCATTCACCCTCATGATCTCCTCATACTCACCCGACCGGATCCATCCTGCCGATTCATCTATAAAATTAATCCTGCTGTTGAGAACCGGGTCTTCCACTACCAGTATCCACATCCGGTCCATATTCCTGATCAACTCCCTTTCCGGCTCCTCCATATCTCCCGCCAGCAGAGCGATTCTTAACACAATACGGGGGATCCTGAAGGAGGTGACCCCCTCTACGCCTGCATATTTTCTGTACAGCTTTGAAAATCCATCGCCTCCGGCAAGAGCCGGCAGTGTGGCGGCAAAGAGGAAGAGGGCAATTATGCGTGTTTTCATGGCCTTTAAGTAATTGTTACCAACCATAAGACGGATAAGTAGGTAAAAGATTACAGCCGGAATGAAAACATATCAGTGAACATAAGGACAGGCGGCAATCCTTTCTTCCCTTATCTCTCCATAATCCCGAACCTGTGGAAAAGGGATATTCTCGCCTCGTGTATTACGGGATCGTTACTACCGGTGAAAAAGGGTGTCAGCATATAGGCAAAACTCACTCCTATGCCGCTGGGAGTGTGGGCTATCATGGCATTCACTCCCCATTTTGTTTTCTGCAGATTGTATTCCCTCCAGTCTTTGTTCCGTATCACTTCTTTCATCTTCTCACCGTCTTCCAGGTATTTCATTTTGTATTTACCGCTCAGGTACTGGTCAACAAAAGCCCCGCCTGAAATCATCATGGGACCCACTCTGAAAGTCAGATCCAGTGGAAAATAAAATGATCCGTACACCAGCTTACTTTTCCCGTACCCGAAAAAAGTATTGACATAATCGCGGTTGGGTGCTGGATCTTCCATAACTACCACATTCCCGAGCAATTTTACAAACACCAGGTTTTCCCTGAACCGGTACTTATTGATGGCAACACCGGCCCCAAGGCTGATGCGGGCACGTTCAAAACCAACAGAGATCATGTCAACGGAATATCTGCCCGTAAAGGCATCGAACATAAATCCCGAACCGAACCCGTCAATGGTCGTGGCAAACCTTTCGGCATCCTCTCCCAGACAGAAGTTGTAAGCCAGTCCGGCATCATTCCTCGAAAATTCCAGGAATTTTACTTCGAAATCATTCTGTGCCCGGGTAGAGGAAATACCCAGAGCGACGATCATAAAACAGATAGTAATTTTTTTCATTTCGATATCCATTCTGGTTTCCATAACAAAATAAGAAAAAAATGCCTTAAAAGGAGAAAAAGACCATAAACCGTGTTTTTTTTCTATTTTCAGGATTTGAACTTATATGTATTCTATGTACGGCAAAACGCTCAACCGGAGATGTTTCATCCGGCTCAGTGCCCTGTCAGGCAGTTCGTTGCTGGCCGCCGGAGGATTTCTGGGCTGCCTGGGAGGGAAGAAAGGAGAACCGGCCGAAGTGGTTTCGTTTGACGACGGTGTAAAAATGATCAGGGCAGGCTGTCCGGCCCACAATTGCGGTGGACGCTGCCTGCTCAGGGTTTATGTAAAAAACAACAAAATCATTCGCATAGAAACAGATGAGCGGCCTGATATTCCCGAAGATCCGCAATTGAGGGCCTGTATCAGGGGAAGAGCATACCGCAAAAGGCAGGATCACCCCGGCCGCCTGTTATACCCGATGAAGAGAACCGGCCGGCGCGGGGAGGGCAGGTTCGAACGCATCGGCTGGGAGGAGGCCCTGGATATGCTGGCCGCAGAGATCCTAAGGGTGAAGGGCGCCTACGGTAATGAATCCATCCTGATTCCATACGGAACCGGAAGTTACAACCAGATTAACGGACGGCAAACAGCTGTAAGGCTGATGAACCTGGTTGGGGGCAGCCTGGGGTATTACAACAGTTATTCCTGGGCCTGTATCAGCCAGGCCACACCCTATATCTACGGTACAAACATTACGGGAAATCAGCGGCAGGACTGGCTTCATTCGAAATACATCCTGATGTGGGGATGGAACCCGGCCGAGATGCGCGACGGCACCAACAGCGAATATTTTATCAGGAAAGCCCGTGAAAACGGGGCCAGGGTGGTATGTATCGACCCGCGAATGACCCTGAGCGCAGTAGCCCTTGCCGACGAATGGATCCCCATCAGACCCGGAACCGATGTAGCCATGATGAGCGCAATGGCGTGGGTGATGATCAGGGAAAGGCTGATCGACCGTTCGTTCATTAATACTTACTGTGTGGGCTTTGACAAGGATCATATGCCGCCGGGTTGTGAAAAGGAAGAAAGTTATGAGGATTATATCCTGGGAACACGGGACGGGACGGAAAAAACCCCCGAATGGGCCTCGGCACTGACCGGTATCCCGGCCAACACCATTGTGCGGATAGCCAGGGAGTATGCTACCATAAAACCGGCCATGCTGTACCAGGGGTATGGCATGCAGCGAAGGGCTTACGGGGAGCAACCGGTACTGGCCGGCTGTGTGCTCGCAGCCATTACCGGTAATTTCGGTATACAGGGCGGATGGGCCAGCGGCATGGGGTTGCAGGCTCCCGACGGAGGACCTTTCTGGAACCTGTTTCCCACCGGAACGAACCCGGTGAAAGCCACCATACCCGTTTTTCTCTGGACGGAGGCCATTCTCCGCGGTAAAGATATGGGGCCGGAAGACGGTGTTCGGGGGGCTGAAAAACTGCATGCCAACATCAAGCTGATCTGGGCTGTTGCATCGAATATTCTTATCAATCAGCACAGCCATGTGAACAGGTCGGCCCGGATCCTGAGCGATCCTTCCCTGGTGGAATTTATTGCGGTACAGGACCAGTTCCTTACCCCCTCGGCCCGGTTTGCCGACCTGGTGTTGCCTGTAAGCACCCAGTTCGAAACCTGGGGAGTGGAAGATGGCTGGAAATACGGTGACGAAGCGATGATTATGCCGAAAATCCTGGATCCTCCGGGAGAATGCAAATCCGATTATGAAATATGCACCGGAGTGGCCGAAAAACTGGGGGTTAAAGACCTGTATACCGAAGGAAGAACGGAACGCGACTGGATCGCATGGTGCATTGAACAGTACAGAAACACCCGTTTTCCCGACATCCCCGCACTGGATGCCCTTCTGAAGGATAACAGAGGGGTATACTCAAAACCCGTAACCGACCCCGCTGTTGCTTTTAAAGATTTCCGGAAAGATCCCGCAAATCATCCGCTGAACACTCCTACAGGAAAGATTGAAATTTTTTCCAAAAGACTTTTCCGTATGAACAATCCGACAGAAATCCCGGCCGTACCCAAGTACATCCAGGAATGGGAGAGTCCGTTCGGGCCCGAAAGCAGGAAATTCCCCCTGCAAGCCATGGGTCATCATTACATGCCGCGGGTACATTCCACACATGCAAACAATGAATGGACCAGTGAAGCCTTCCCCCAGCGAGTATTTATCAACCCTCTGGACGCAGAAGCCAGGGGCATACGCAACGGCGACCGGGTAAAAGTTTACAACGAGCGGGGTGCGCTGGTGCTGCCATGCCGCATTACCCAGCGTATCATGCCCGGGGTGGTTGACATTCCGCAGGGTGCCTGGTGGAATCCTGATGAGAACGGGCTCGACCACGGAGGATGTATCAACGTGTTGACCAGTGAAAGATGGACTCCCCTGGCTTTCGGAAACGCACAGCATACCATCATGGTGGAAATGGAAAAATATACAGCATGAAGCAACTGGCATTTTATTTCGATTCACAGTACTGTTCAGGCTGCAAAACATGCCAGGTAGCCTGCAAAGACAAGAACGATCTGGGGCCGGGTATCCTGTGGAGGAGGGTTTACGAAATCGGTGGAGGAACCTGGAAAAAAGAGGGGAAAGCCTGGGTTCCTGATATTTTTGCCTACAATCTGTCTTTGTCGTGCAACCACTGCGACGACCCCATCTGTCTTCGTGTATGTCCCACCGGGGCCATTGAAAAAAGGGAAGACGGCATAGTACGGATCGACCAGAAAAAATGCATGGGCTGCCGGTACTGCGAATGGGCCTGTCCATACGGCTCACCCCGTTTCGATGAAGAAAAGGGGCTGATGGGCAAATGTGACATGTGCTGTGACTATATTGATCAGGGAAAGATGCCGGTATGTGTCAGTTCCTGCCCCATGAGAGCGCTTGATTTTGGCCGGTACGAAGACCTTCTGGAAAAATACGGGGATCAGGAAAATATTTATCCCCTGCCCGATCCGGAAATTACCAGGCCCCGTCTGATCGTGCACCCACATCCGGCTCATGGTCAGGGCACGAACAGAAACCCGCACATCATCAACAGGGAGGAGGTGGGAATTGGATAAGCACATCTGGAGTCTGGTGGTATTCGGGCTGCTCGCCCAGTCGGGAGCAGGAATCTGGCTGACAACTGAGCTGATCCTGCTGACCCCATCTTTTGCTGTGACTCAGGAAACAGAGCAGCTGGTCAGGAAAATCTACCTTACCGTATTCATCCTTCTGATGGTTTCCCTGGTCGTCTCTTTTTTCCATCTGGGAACTCCGCGGCATTTTTTTCATGCCCTGAACAATCTGGGAAGTTCCTGGCTCAGCCGCGAAATTCTGGCGCTCTCGTTTTTCCTCTTCTTTCTTGTTCTGGTAAACCTCACCGGGTATTTTGCACACAAAATACCACTGGCCCATATTATTATACTCAGGGCTGGATGCACCCTGTCGGCCTTATTTCTTCTTGCCTCCATGTCAAAACTGTACATGCTGGAAACCGTCCCCGCATGGAATACCTTGCACACCCCGTCGGCATTCGTGATCACATCCCTGCTGGCCGGAGCGGGTTTCGTTCTGTTCACCGGCCTGATTCCCGAGCCACAGACCACCTGGGGAAGGGTTTTTTCATCGGCAGCGTTTGTCCTGATCCTGCTGAGCCTGATAAATCAAATTACCTGGCCGGGCATGGCTGGGTTCAGTAACCCCCTTTTTATGATCGGGGCACTGACGGGAGCCCTGGCAGGGATCCTTTACCTGTACCTCGCTTTTTCCCAATCGACGCAGGGGATAAAGATACATGGAATCATTCTTCTGCCGACACTGGCCTTTATCCTGGCGGCTGTATCGGAAATCCTGGCACGAATCCAGTTCTTCAACGCTTTCTTACGTACAGGAGTATAATTCAGGTATGTTTTCCGTTCAGTATCTGGGAAGAATGAACCTGATATCTTCCGGTTCCCAGTCCAGCTTCCGGATAGTCAGTTCAGGAGTATACTGCAGCAGCCAGAATTTCCTGTTTTCAAAGCCATCGGAAAGATCCTGGCGGGTAAAATGGTATTCCGTATGCAGGAGGTCCTCCTCATGGGTAGGCAGGCAATAATAGCAGCCTTCTCCGTATTTCAGGAAAGAAGAAAGGAAATAACTCATGATATCGTATCCATCCCAGGCAAAACTAAAAGGAGGTGGTTCGGTATGGTATCTTTCGCGGAATGCGGCCAGAAATTCAAGTACATCACGCTCATTCAGGTCGATGAAATTACTGCTGAAAAGCCTCAGCTGAAGTTCAAAGAACGCATCCAGGTCGATATTCTCGAATCGCTGCCATGCAGACATTCCCACCAGTTTGATACCATACTCCTTCGACAGGTTGTGAAGATTACTGACTACACGGGTAACAAAGGGCTCATCCTCTGAAAGAACCAGCACCACATTTTCCATCTGCGATGACAGGGCATGTTCTAAGGTATTGACCGTATCGAGGGCAGGATGCCGACGCTCGTACTGTACTTCCTTAAAAGGGATTTCGTGGGCAAAGGACTGGAATGAAAGGCGGTTGAACAGGTTTCGCTTGAAATATTCCACCTGGTACCTCCTGAGGCTGTCACCTCCGTGCACCAGTACCAGGTTGGTATTCCTGAATTCCGCCAGGTACCTTGCCAGCATGTCCAGTTCACTGGTGAGGGTAGTTTGCACCTGAAACACGTAAGGATTCCCCCGTAACACCTGGTTATTGGATGAGAGGGGCGAGACTACCGGGATCCGGTGATCTCCGGCGAAACGGGCCACCATCTGTAAATTGGATGGATAGGAGGTAAAAACCGGTCCTATGATCAGGTCCATATTCCTCATATCCCGCCGGTCGAGTACAGCCCTTACCGTTGCGCTGTCACGCTCCGTATCGTAAACATGCAGATTCACTGAAAGGCCCTTTTCCACCAGCCGGCTTACTGCCAGCAGGGCCCCCTCGTAAAACTCAATGTAATTATAGGAGCGAGGATAAATCCAGTAGGGATCGCGTTCAATGGTCCTGTATATTTTTTCCCCGCGCGGGTTCACCTCCGAAGAATCAATGTAGGAACGCTCATCATTGGCTTCGAGATAAAATGGCAGAAATAGGGCAACATTCACTCTTTCTCTTACCGGTGCCGTGCTCTGCGCCCGGCATTCCCTGATCAGCATCAATTCTTCGTAATCACTTCTCAGTCCCGGTTCGGTAAAAACAGAATCCACCGCTGCCGAGTCCACCCCGGTAACCCCAATCATGGTTCCTGTAACCGGTTCCTCCCGGGGAATCCGTATAACCATACCGGTGCGTAATCCACCGGGTAATCCGTTGTTTGCCTGCCTGATCAGCCTTACCGGCACATGATATTTCCGGCTGAGCGAAGAAAGAGTTTCCCTACGCTCAACCCGGTGATAAAGGTATTCGGGAAACTGCCTGCTGAAATCCTCCACCGGTGACTGAAAAGTCTTCCTGGGAATGCGAATAACCTGCCCCACCGGTATATCATCAACCGACAGATCGGGATTGTAGTGAATAATATCGTCAACAGTAACCTGATATTCCCTTGACAGATAAAATACGGTCTGGCCGGGTTCCATCCGGTGGTATATAAAATTAGCCAGGCTGTCCTGATATGCCTGCCTGGGATCGGGTTCGGAATGTATCAGAGGGATCTTCAGAACCATGTCTGCTTTCAGGCCCATCATGATCATGGGGTTTTCCCTTGATATCTCCACCTGGGAAACCTCATACGCCCGGCTGATGGAATACAGGGTTTCTCCGGGCCTGACGATATGAATGTAATAAGGTTTTCCGTCGATCATCACCCTGTTCGCCGATTTTTCCACCCGGACAGGTTCCACCTGGGACATGGCAGGAAGTAACAGGAACGCCAGCATCAGCAAAGACAATACTTGCCTCATATTTTTCGGTCCTTTCTCGGGCAGGTGAAAGTTCATGCGGAATACCCTTGTTAGGCCCGCAAATTAGTAAAATTTTCCGGCACCCGGGGTATCTGTCTCCAACAATTCCATGTTATGCCGGAAATTGTTCCGGCCGGGGATGGAAAAACATTCAGCCCCATGCAGACTTCAGTTCTCTTTTAACACGTAATCATCGTACTCCTGCTCAAACCTGAGTTTATGTTTTGATTCCTCTCTGGCAAGGTCGAGGAATACCGTTTTCAGGTCCCCTTCAGGAGCACGTTCTGACAGGTCCATATACAGCTTTTGGGCGGCCTGTTCTTTTTTCATAGCCACGACCAGGGCATCCCGGTAGCCCATGTCAGGTGAGGGTTCCACATCCACCAGGTAATCGCCTATTTTCAAATCAGTAACCTGCCCCTGATGAAAAGTAAAGCTTCCTTCCTCTTTAATACGCTTGAGGCGGGCTTTATGACCCACTTCCTCCCTGGCAAACTGTTCGAATATTTTCTTCATATCCTCCGTTCTGGCCTCTTTTGCCAGGATGGTATAAAAATCCACTGCCTTTTGCTCCTCATTCATGGCAAACCGGAGCACCTCATCGATATCCTGAAAAGTTTTCATTTTTTTTGGATTAAAATAGGTGATTTTTATCCAGAAGCGTAAAGCGGTCTTCAAAATTTTTTGTTACCGCATCCACTCCGTACCGGAAATCGCGTACGTTATCTTCACGGGCAAATATGAGGCTGATTTTTTGCTCGCCCTTTTCAGAAAGCAAAGACATCCATTCGCTTTTCACCTCCTCAGCATCTCGGGGAGTGTTCAGGCCGAATTCTTTCATCAGCTCCAGTAGCTGGGCCACGTTATCCAGGCCGGAAACCGGATCCCTGTAGCGGGAAAACTCCTGAATACGGTGTCCGGCGCTGGTATACGATCCGCCCGTTTCATGCGGCAGCGATGCGGGTAGCACCAGTTGCGCCATCCGGGCGGTTTCGGTGAGGGTATAATCCTGAACGGCCAGAAAAGCCAGCTGGCCGAGCTGTTTCCTGATCTTTCCGGGATCAGCGGCACAGCCTACCGGATCTTCCCCGAACACCAGCATGTTCCTGAACCCACCTTTCATAAATATATCACGCGCATCCGTCCCGTTATTCCGGGGAATATCTTTCACCTTCCATTTTTCCAGAATTCTTTTCAGATGACTGCTGTTGTTTTCAGCGACATTCCCGGGCAGGAGTCCCGGATGCAATCCCATATCGAACAACCCCTGACTGTTGTTCTTTTCATTCAGCAGGATCAGGCCGCTGCCCGTTTTTCCGCACTTTCCCGTAAGCAGGGTCAGGTTTTTCATTTCCATGAGGGCGGCCGGAGAACATTCATTTTCAGAACCGATAACCACCGCATGCTGTTCTCTGATGTATTCATCGACAAATGCTTCCAGGTCTTCCTTCTTTTGAAAACCCGACTTTTCAAGCAATGCGTTAAAATCCTGCCTGAGCAGTTCTCGCCTGTAGGTTTCCAGTCCGGTGCACCGATCATTAAGGAATAGTCTGTTCTCCCATCCCTTATCAAGGATCATGTAGTTCAGTGCTCTCAGAAAATGCAGATAGGAATGGATACGGTACTGCCTGTGCACCTTGTGCTTCATAGGGCTGTTTTCCCGTTGGGTGCAGAGTATCACGGGTTTATTGTGCAGCACCTTTTCCTGATTGACCATAAACCCCACCACGGGATGATCGCGGTTCAGTTCACTTCCGATGAGGTATATTTTCCCGGCATTCTTCAGCTCTTCAAACGGAGTGATCCCCCGCACAAGTCCCCCCGTTTCAGGCGGAGTACCCAGGTAATGAAAACTGCCGTTATGCGGGGTTCCGACGCCGGCTCTTCCGAGTTTCTGGATCAGGTACTGTTCTTCGTTCGATAACCGGGCCCCGCCCATCAGAATCGTTTTTTCCGGGGCATGTTCCTTCACTTTTTCAGCGATAAGGCGGAATGCCTCGGAAAAACCAATGGGTTTCCATTCGTTACCCTGGCGGAGCAGCGGAGTGGTGATCCGTTCCTGATCGTTCATGTACTGATATCCGAACCGGCCGTACCGGCAAATATTTCCTTCGGGATTGGACGGTCCTTCCCCTCCATCCACCCCCATGACGAACCCTCCGCGATGATGCACATCCAGGGTACACCCTACCGAACAGTATGGGCATATCATGGTATAGGTTTCGGTTTTTACCGGTCCGGGCTTGAAGGGTTTATTTTCTGTTATAGCGCCGGTGGGACAGGAGGAAACACACAGACCGCAGCTCTCGCATAAGGTATTGTTAAGCGATTCTCCCATGCTGGGAACCACCAGGGTGTCGAATCCCCTGTTTATCAGACCCAGCGCATCGGCTCCCGCCACTTCGTGGCATATCCTTACACAACGCGCACACAGGATGCATTTGTTGTTATCTATTTCAATAAAGGGATGTGAAAAATCCACCTCGTATTCACGGAACTCACCCGTGTATGTTTTCTGTACGGCACCGTATTCGGTAGCATATTTTTTCAGGTCGCAAGAAAAATATTCCGTACAGCCACATTCCAGGCAGCGGGATGCTTCATCGGCAGCTACCTTTTCATCGGGATATCCCAGCTCCACTTCGGTAAAATTCATCCTCCGGTCGGGACTAAGGGTAGGCATTTCGTTCCGCTTATGCTTCACATATTTCCCTGCCAGATCTTCCGGAACCAGGGCACGAAAATTCTCTTTCCGGCTGATGAATTCTGCCCTGGGCGGTTCGACCGGTTCGCCAGTCAGGAACTGGTGGCACGACCGGCTGGCTTTTCCCGCCTGGGCAATGGCTTCTATAATGGTAGCGGGACCGGTCACACCGTCGCCGGCAGCAAAAACCGAAGGGATATTCGTTTGCAGGGTCTGCGGATCGGCTTCTATATTGCCCCAGCGGTCGATCTTCAGGGGCTGGGGAGCCACCCGGTTTACTTCGTCAATGAAAGCCACATCGGTTTTCTGTCCGATGGCTGCCAGGATATAATCCACCGGTATATCAAACTCCGATCCTTCAATGGGCAAAGGCCGCCGGCGTCCCGATGCATCGGGCTCGCCCAGTTTCATTTTCAGGCAGGTGACAGATTGGACCTTACCTTTTTCATTCTTATTGATCTTTTTGGGATTTGTCAGGAAAAGGTATTCCACCCCTTCGAGTTTTGATTCATGTACTTCGATAGGGTTAGCAGGCATTTCCTTTTCGGTACGGCGGTATATCACATACACCTTATCGGCTCCGCACCTTACCGAGGTCCGGCAGCAATCCATGGCAGTATTCCCCCCTCCCACCACGGCTACGGTTTTCCCCCTCAGATCCACCCGTTGCCCGGTCATTTCCATGTTCCTGAGAAACTCGATGCCCGGGAACACATTCAGGGCATCTTCTCCCTCACAGCCTACCAGGGTTCCTTTCTGTGAACCGATGGTCAGGATCACGGCATCGTATTCCTTCTGCAGACTTTCGTAAGTAAGATCTTCTCCCAGTTTCCGGTTACAGAATATCTGAACGCCCAGTTCTGTGATGGTCGCTATTTCACTGTCGAGCACATCGTTCGGAAGCCGGTATTCCGGTATACCGTAGCGGAGCCAGCCTCCCGGTTTTGGGGCGGCTTCATAAATATCACATTGATGGCCTTTTTGCTGCAGAAAGTAAGCACACGAAAGACCGCCGGGGCCTGCACCTATGACGGCCACTTTTTTCCCGGTAGCAGGAGCCACAGGAGGCCGGAAATGGCCCGAGCTTTCCAGATCGCGGTCGGCAGCAAACCGTTTCAGGTAATCGATCCCCACAGGTGCTCCCTCACCGAGCAGGTTTCGCCGGCAGGCCAGTTCACAGGGTCTCACGCAAACACGTCCGCAAATGGCCGGCAGGGGATTCACTTCCTTGATCAGGGCAATGGCTTCCCGGTAAAGGCCTTTTTCAATCAGGGAAATATACCCCTGCACATCTACGCCTGCAGGGCAGTTTTGCTTGCAGGGAGCCACACAATCGGCAAAATGATTGCTGAGCATTAGCTCAAGCACCGTTCGGCGCGCCTTCCTGATCTTTTCATTATCGGTGACAATCACCATGCCTTCCTTCACCCGGGTAGAACAGGATGGCTGAAGGCCCTTCATCCCTTCAATTTCCACCACACAGAGGAAGCAGGATGAGAACGGTTCCAGGCGTGGATCGTGACAGAGAGTGGGAACAGTATATCCGTTTTCACGGGCCAGCTCCAGAACCGACATGCCCTCCCGGGCCTTTACGGGTTTGTTGTTCAGTATGACGTTGATCTCTTCCATGAATTCAAGCCGTTTTCATTCACCGTAATGAAAAGAATTATCAATCGAGCAGAATGGCATCGAATTTACACTTGGCATAACACACCCCGCACTTTATGCATAACTCCTGATCGATAAAATGGGGCTGCTTTCGTTCCCCGCTGATGGCATTCACCGGGCAATTCTTGGCACACACCAAGCATCCCGTGCATTTTTCCGGATCGACAGTGTACGTAAGAAGTGCCTTGCAGCTTTTGGCAGGGCATTTTTTTTCCCGGATGTGTGCTTCGTATTCATCACGGAAATACCGGATGGTGGTCAGTACGGGATTCGGTGCCGTTTGCCCCAGGCCGCACAGGGAACCTTCTTTCACCAGATGGGCCAGTTCCTCAAGCTTTTCAATGTCCCCTTCTTCTCCTTTTCCTTCGGTAATCCGTTCCAGTATCTCCAGCATGCGTTTGGTTCCGATGCGGCACATGGTGCATTTACCACACGACTCTTTGCGGGTAAAATCGAGAAAGAACCTTGCCATATCAACCATACAGGTGGTTTCGTCCATCACCACCATGCCTCCCGATCCCATAATGGCGCCGGTGGCATTGACTGATTCATAATCCACCGGGGTATCGCCAAGATATGCCGGGATACATCCTCCGGAAGGTCCGCCCAGCTGAACCGCCTTGAATTTTTTCCCTTCCTGTATTCCCCCGCCCAGCTTATAGATAATGTCATTGATAGTGATTCCCATGGGAACTTCCACCAGTCCGCCGCGGTTAATCTTCCCGGTGAGGGCAAATACCTTGGTACCCTTGCTTTTTTCCGTACCGTAGGCTGCATATTCAGCCGCCCCGTGGTTAATGATCCAGGGCACATTGGCCCATGTCTCCACATTGTTGATATTGGTAGGGCTTTTCCATAAACCCGATTCGGCCGGGAAAGGAGGACGTTTGCGCGGCATGCCCCTTTTTCCTTCCACGGAAGCGATCAAAGCGGTTTCCTCCCCACACACAAAAGCTCCGGCACCTTCCTTAACCATGATATCGAAATCGAATCCGTCTATCCCGGCAATATTTTTCCCAAGGTACCCGTTCTCCCTTGCCCTGGCCAGGGCAATATTCAAGCGCTTGATAGCCAGAGGGTATTCGGCACGGCAGTATATCACCCCTTCACAGGCGCCAATGGCATAAGCCCCGATAATCATTCCTTCCAGCACGGAATGCGGATCTCCTTCAAGCAGGGAACGATCCATGAAAGCACCCGGGTCGCCCTCATCGGCATTGCAAATGATGTATTTCACATCCCCCGGGTTATTTCTGGCAAACCTCCATTTGAGGCCGGTAGGGAATCCTCCTCCTCCCCTGCCCCTCAAGCCCGAATCCATGATCTCGCCGATCACTTTTTCCGGAGAAATCTTTTCCCGGGAAATTTTCGCGATGGCTTCGTACCCCCCACGGTTTTCATACTGTGTAATATCTTCCGGATCGATCAAACCGCAATTTCGCAAAGCGATTTTCACCTGACCTTCCAGAAAATCCAGATCGACTGTACGAAACAGATCGGTTCTGACCATATATTCCCTTACCGGGTCATGACGCACGATGTGCCGTTCGATCACTTCCAGGGCCCTGTTTTCGTCGATATTGCCATAAAGGTAAGAACCCGTTTCGTCAATGATCTCGACCAGGGGTTCCCGGTAACACATGCCGACACAACTGGTTTTTTCCAGGCTGAAGGAAAGATGTTCCGCATTCCTGAAATTCCTGATTTTCTCATATACCCGGGCAGCACCCGCTGCAATTCCGCAGCTGCCCAGTCCAACGATTACCCTTGGCTGATCTGTGGTCATGGCTGCTTGCTTTTATCGGTTCCCCGGCTTTCCCTGATCCGGATCTCCCTGATCACTTTTACCGCGTCGCTGCCGGTTAGTTTGCCGTAGGTCTCTTCTCCGATCATCATTACCGGAGCCAGGGAACAGCATCCCAGGCAGGCAACGGATTCCAGGGTAAACATTCCGTCGGCAGTGGTTTCTCCGTCGTTCACTTCCAGGGCTTCCTTCAGGGCATCGGTAATAGAACCCGCATTTTGCACATGGCAGGCAGTACCGTGACAAACCCGGATAATGTATTTGCCCACCGGCTGAAGCCTGAACTGAGCGTAAAAAGTGGCCACGCCGTACATTTCACTCAGCAGCAGACCGGTTTCCCGGGCAATTTTGAGAAAGGCCCCCCGTGGTATAAAACCGTATATGGACTGCGCACCCTGCAAAAGCGGGATCATATTCCCCTTTTTGTCCCGGTATTTGCTGATCAGGGGATCAAGCAGGCTCAGGTCCACTTCCGGTTCCTGTATTTTCTCTGCATGGGGAGATGGTATACGCTGAACCCTCATAACAGGCTGTTTAATGTTTCAAAAGGACTAATTGTCCAGAAATCCATTGATTTTGGTGGTTAAAAATATATAAATTACCAAACCATTGATTTTTTCCGGTAGTTTTATACAACATACCTCCCTTTCAACAGGGTATGACTCTGAGTGAAAAAAGCGGGAAAAACAGGATTCTCCGGTTAATTTAAAAAGAATATAGATTATTTTACCTGTTGAAACACCCCACTTTAAAACGACTTATTGCAGGAATACTATTTTTTACTAAATTGCCTCAGGTGATCCAACAAAACCTATCGATGATCTCCTTCTTAAGAAAATTATTCAGAAAAAGAAGCGGAAAAAGATCCCGCTCGCAGGGCATACTGGATCTGGGAATCCGTCATCCCGACAGGGATATGACCAATCTTCCCGACACCGATGTCCATCAGCTGATGATCGAAGCCACCCGGATCAGGAGGAAACAGGGATACGCAGCAGCCATTGGTTTTCTGAAGAAACTCGCCGGGGAATACCTGGAAGCCGGTAATACCGCCCTGGTAACCTGCATGAACAAACTGATCCCCTACATGCGGAGAGAGCCCGGAATATCATGGGAAGAAACCCATAACTACCTGCAAGGCATTATCAAACAGGCTCCCCTGCATGATGACTATTTCAGAAACCTGCATCTGACCATGGCCGACCTGCTGGAAGAACGTGACCGGGAAACCGCCCTGAAATATATTACGGATCATTTAAACCATGAGCATCCCGGCATGGTGGATTTCGACCTGCTGACCAAGGCAGCAGAAATACACATTGACCGCGGGGACGAGACCGAAGCCATGCACGTACTTGACCGGGCAGCCGGACTGCTGCATCCCGGCATGGAACGGTTCCAGCACATCAGGAAACTAAGGAAGTGGCATCGCACCAGGGCCCTGCTGGCCCGGCTCAGCGATACCCGGCCGGGAGCCTCGGAATACCTTTTTCACCGCCTCATGGAATTCACCCTGGATATGGCCCGGGTGCTCGATCCCATGCTGATCCATCAGTTCCACGAGCGAAAAGACCTGTACTTCAGAAAAGAAAGGGGATTCGAACATACCGAGGCATTCCGCGAAGCCCTGAAGATCCTCGAACTGGACGATCAGCAGGAAAAACTACTCAGGGAAATATACGGTTTTGTCTTTGAAGAAATGCCACTGCTCCTGAAAGTAACCCATAAGCAGCTACACTTCAAACCCGGTGACGCGGAAACCCTGGCGGAGGTACAGGAGAAAAAACGTTTCTCGCAGCGGCCATTCACCGAAATGCCCCTGCTGCACGACCACCTGCGTCACATTGTTGACAAGTACTGTGAAAGCGGCCGGACCGACTCATGATGAATCACTGCTGCTCACGCAGAAAAGCCAGAATACGATCTTCTATTCTTTTCTCAATGTGGGTGGTATCTTCCCTGATAAACGATTCGCCGGTGAGATTTTCGTACAGCTCGATGTATCGATCAGAAACCTGCCTGACAAACGCATCGGGCATTTCGGGTACGGTCTGCCCGTCTTTGCCCTGAAATCCGTTTTCCATAAGCCATTCCCTCACGAACTCCTTGGAAAGCTGACGCTGGGGTTCCCCCTTCTCCTGACGTTCCCGGTATCCCTCGGCATAAAAAAACCTCGATGAATCAGGGGTGTGGATTTCGTCAATCAGGTAAATCAATCCGTCTTTTTTCCCGAATTCATATTTCGTATCTACCAGTACAAGTCCCCGTTGGGCAGCCATTTCGCTGCCCCGCTCATACAACTGCCGTGTATACACTTCGAGCAGATCATATTCCTCTTCACTGACCAGGCCCTGTTTCAGGATCTCTTCCCTGGAAATATCCAGATCGTGTCCGAATTCGGCCTTGGTGGTGGGGGTAATGATGGGTTCCGGAAAAGGATCGTTTTCTCTCAGGCCATCCGGCAAAGGCACTCCGGATAATTCCCGTTTTCCTGCCCGGTATTCCCTCCAGGCATGTCCGGACAGATAGCCCCTGATAACCATTTCCACCTTAAATGGCTGGACGAAATGGCCTATGGTCACATTGGGGTCAGGCACCCCGATTTTCCAGTTTGGTACAATATCGGCGGTAGCATCCAGATACCTATCGGCTATCTGATTCAGCACCTGCCCCTTATACGGTATCCCGCGGGGCAGCACCACATCGAAGGCAGAAATCCTGTCGGTAACCACCATCACCAGAAAGCGGTCGTTCACATTGTAAACATCCCGCACCTTGCCTTTGTAAAAACTTTTTTGTCCGGGAAGTTTGAATTCCGTAGTAATCAGTGCTTTTTCCATAATTTTCCGTTTAAAGGGGGAATCAGTTCTTTCCGGGTTTTGATTTTTCACCGCTTTCTTTTTTATCCAGATCGTCATATGCTCTGACGATGTGCCGTACCAGGGGATGCCGCACGATATCCTCCTGCCCGAACTTCACCGTAGTGATTCCGGGGATGTTCATCAGGATTTTCATTGCCTGCAGCAAACCCGATCGTTGTTTGTCGGGCAGGTCTATCTGGGTAATATCCCCCGTAATAATGAACTTGGAGTGCTGTCCCATGCGTGTCAGGAACATCTTTACCTGTTTCACGGTGGCATTCTGCCCTTCATCGAGAATAACAAACGCATTTTCCAGGGTCCTTCCCCTCATAAAAGCCAGGGGTGCGATCTGAATGGTGGAATCTTCCAGGTATCCGGCCAGTTTACGGAAAGGGATCATATCATTCAGGGCGTCATACAGAGGCTGAAGGTAGGGATCCAGCTTTTCTTTCATATCACCCGGCAGGAATCCCAGGTGTTCACCGGTTTCCACTGCCGGGCGGGTAAGGATGATGCGTTTTACTTCCCTGTTCTTCAGGGCTCTCACCGCCAGAGCAATGGAAGTATAGGTTTTCCCGGTACCTGCCGGACCCACGGCCAGAATCAGATCGTTTTCCGCGTAAGCCCTGATCAGTACCTCCTGGTTGGGAGTACGCGCCCTGATCGGCTTGCCAGTAGTATTGTACAACAGCACATCATCTGCCGCTTTTCCTGCCGGAGTACGCGGGATGTTTTCGAGCATCAGCATATCGAGTTCCTCCGCTGTCAACTGATTATGTTGGTGCAAATAATCGATCAGTTCCTGTATCTTTTCCTCGAAACGGTCCAGTTCCTCCTGCTCCCCCACAGCTTTGATCTCGCTTCCCCGGGCAATGATGCGTATCCGGGGAAAATAATCCGTGATCTTTCCCAGCAGGGTATTATTCACCCCGAACACCTGCACCGGATCCACCCCCTCAAGATATATGATTCTCTCCATCATAAAAGAATTCGATATAATTCATTAATTTTGGCTTCTGCAAAATAAGATCATTTTTCCGAACCATTTAAAACAAAAACCAATATTTTTTTATCTGAATGCCTGTCCTCACCCTCACAACCGACTGGAACCAGCAAGATTATTATACAGGAGCGGTAAAAGGCAAAATTCTGACATCCTGCCCGGATGCTACTGTAGTGGATATCTCCCATCAGATCCAGCCTTTCAACCTTTCGCAGGCAGCCTTTGTGCTGAGGAATTCCTGTTTCCATTTCCCTCCCGGAACGGTGCATCTGATTGGGGTTCAGGCCTTGCCCGAACCGGGAAAAGGCTTTCTCATCGTCCGTGCAGGAGGACATTTCTTTCTTTCGGCTGACAACGGAATCTTCGGACTGCTGCTCCATAATGAGCCGGAAAAGGTGGTCATGATACCTGTAAACGATCCTCCCGATAAATCCCCCCTGGAACAGGTACTTGAACTGACCGGTTATGCCTGTGAGTTGATGAAAGGGACTGATCCTGCCATATTGGGAGAAGTGGTGGAAAGCTTTGAAAAACGCACCCCCATGCGGGCCACCATTGACGAATCGGTCATCAACGGAAGTGTGATCTATGTTGATTCTTACCGGAATGCCATTACCAATATATCGGAAGAACTGTTCAGACGGGTGAGCAAAGAGCGCCCCTATGAAATACTCGTTCAAAGCAATTATTTCAAGATCAAAACGGTCAGTAAAACCTATTCCGATGCCCCGGAAGGGGAAATGCTCGCCCTGTTCAACAGCCTGGGATTACTGGAAATTGCCATTCACAACGGAAATGCCAGCGAATTGCTGAACCTTAAGGTCGGCTCTACGGTACGTGTCAGGTTTTCTGACAGGAAAATGTGAAAAATCATGGAGAAGAAAGAAAAACTGAACGCCCTGGAGGAACTGCTGGATATTATGGACGAACTCCGGGTGAAATGCCCGTGGGACAGGGAACAAACAATGGAAACCCTGCGTACGCTGACCATTGAGGAAACTTATGAACTGGCCGATGCCATCCTGGATAACAATTACGAAGAGGTAAAAAAGGAACTTGGCGACCTGCTGCTGCATATCGTATTCTATGCTAAAATCGGCGAGGAAAAAAATCTTTTCAATATCGGTGATGTGGCCCGTTCCATCAGTAAAAAGCTGATATACCGTCATCCTCATGTATTTGGAGATACCCGGGTAAACGGATCGGATGAAGTGAAGGAAAACTGGGAACATCTGAAGATCAGCGAAGATAAAAACGGAAACAGGAAAGTGCTGGGCGGTGTTCCCGGGAGCCTTCCGGCCATGATCAAGGCTTTCCGTATCCAGGACAAGGTAAGGGGAGTGGGGTTCGACTGGAAAGAACGGGAAGATGTATGGGAAAAAGTTATGGAGGAAATATCCGAAGTCAGGTCAGAAATCGGATCGGGCCACCATGATAGGCTGGAAGAAGAATTCGGAGACCTGTTTTTCTCCCTGATCAATGCTGCCAGGCTGTATGGTATCAATCCGGAAAACGCCCTGGAACGAACCAACCAGAAATTCATACAGCGTTTTACCATGCTGGAGGAAAAAGCCAGGGAACAGGGAAAATCCCTGAAAGATATGACACCGGATGACATGGATCTTCTGTGGGAAGAGGCCAAAAAAAACCCGCACCCGAAGAACCCTCAGGCAGGAAGCTCAGAGATAGAGTGATTGCAGTTCCTTCCAGACAAATTCAAGCAAAGTGCGGATATACTCCGGCGAAAAATCGAACCGTACCCCGGCCGTGGCATAAATCTCGGGAATGGTAGCAGTATATCCCAGTCGCAGGGCCGATTCGAAACGATCCAGGGTGTTTTCCGGGTCGTTTTTATAATGCATCCACAGGGCAATGGCTCCCAGTTGTGCCATGCCGTATTCAATATAGTAAAAAGGCAATTCAAAAATATGCAGCTGCCGTTGCCAGCTGTACACAAAATGCTCTTCCATTCCGTTCCAGTTGATCCTGTCGGAACTGAAACGGCGGTATATCCTGTTCCAGGCCGCCAGTCTTTCCTTTTCCTGATGCTCAGGATTCAGGTACACCCAGTGCTGAAAATGATCCACCGCGGCAATCCAGGGCAGCACCTGCACTATTCCCTCGAGCTGATGGATCCTGGCCCTGCGCAGGTCACTCTCGTCGGCGAAGAACACATCCCAGTGTTCCATGCTGATGAGTTCCATCGACATGGAAGCCAGCTCGGCTACTTCGGCAGGCAATTCCTTAAAATCGATCAGTTCGAGACCTGACGTCATGATCGAATGAATGGCATGCCCGCCTTCATGCACCAGGGTTTCCAGATCACGCAGATTCCCGGCGGCATTCATGAAGATGAAGGGAACATTCGACTCATACAGCGGGTAATTGAATCCTCCAGGGGCTTTTCCCTTTCTCGAATCCAGGTCGAGAAATCCTCTTCCGGCCAGTTGCTTCAGCATCGAACCGTATTTTTCACGAACCCGAGAAAAACATACGATGGTTTTCTGCAACAGCTCCTCCGATCCGGAAGCAGGAACCAGGGGCGGTTTTCCGTCAGGATCCACATCCAGATCCCAGGGCCTGAGTTCGTTCAGCCGAAGCTGTTCTTCCCTCCGGTCAAACAACCGGTCCACCAAAGGCATCACTTCGTTCTGCACCGATTCATGGAACTGCATGCAATCTTCCGGACGGTAATCAAACCTGCCCAGATTGTCGAACTGATAATCCCGGAAATTATGGTAACCTGCATTCAGTGCAATCTTGTATCTTTTCCGGACCAGCCGGGTAAACAGATCCTGCAGGGGAAATGCCTTCGAAATTCTCTGTTCCTGTATCAGCCTGTATACCGTCTCCCTTACCTCACGGTTGGGATTCCGTAAAAAATTCGCCGCCTGCTGAAGGGTATATTCCCGGTCACGGTAAAACACGGTAAGCTCACTGATCATCTTCCCGTACTCCTGCTCCTCCACCTGCAATTCGGCCAACAGGGGGATGTTCTTTTCCCGGAAAAGCTCCATTCTTTTTCTGGCAGCTCTGATCAGTACAGCGTATTTTTTTTGATCGAGCCGGGCCAGATGGGGGCTGTTGACCAGTTTTTTATCGAACAGATGGGTATACCGGTGAATATGCGGCTCGATTCCCGTGATGAACTGCTCATAATGACGGGCCAGTTCCTTACGGGTAGTATCACAGTTCATGCGGATGTACCTCCATGCAAGCTCCTCTTCCATCCAGGAAAGCAGGGTACTGCGGTCGACCAGCCACCGTTCCAGGTGAACGGGTGTGGCTATTTTCCGTTTCGCCAGCTCGTCGAAATAAGGCCTGACCGACTCCCACGATTCCACCTTCCTGTCAGGTGGAAGAAAAGCACGCTGACCCGGGGAATACCTGTTATCCATGCATTCTCCTTTACTTGTTCTTGGTGGAAACAGACATCCGTTTCTGTCCGCCGCCTGCAGAAGCGATCTTCTGCCCCTGGGAAGAAGTCTTTTTCGGGGTGGATTTTTTTGCTGCAGAACCTGCAGGCTGGGAAGTCCTGGGCTGAGCCTTGTCCTTCTCCGCCGCTTCTTTCTTCTGTTCCTCCTTCTCCGGTTCTTCGAGATTCAGCAGGTTATGCTTCAGAAGGATATTGTACCATTGCAGGATCTTCTTGATGTCGGACTGGTACACCCTGGATCGGTCAAATTCCGGCAATACCTTCTCAAAATAGGCAAACAGGGCGTCTTTCTCCGATTTCGGATCCGGCGCCTCACCTCCGTTCTCCAGTTCGGATATCTTACGGAAGATTTCAATCAGCCGGGCTTCCCCTTCATGCATAAAAACCGCGATATCATCCATGGAACTAACCTTCAGATGAGCCCCGGCATGCATTCGTTTGCCGGTATCAAAAGATTCCACAATAATCCCGTTTTTTGCCTGAGCAACAAACCGGTATAATCCGGGATATCCCGATATAGCCAATATGTCTTTGAATTCCATGGTTGAACTGTTTATGAAAAGACAAAAATAATACTAAATGACAGATTGCAAAAGTCATCTCCCGGATTAAACCATATTCCTCTCTTTTTTAATCTGTTCATAGGCTTCATTCACCTTCCGGAACTTTTCATGGGCAATCTTCTGAAAATCTTCCCCCAGATAACTCACCTTATCGGGATGGTATTTCATGGCCATTTTCCGGTAGGCTTTCTTTACCTCCTCATCACCCGCTGACCGGTCGATTCCCAGCACCTTATATGCCCAGTCGGTATCGGCTACATACACAGCCATAATCGAATCCATATCTTTCTGGCTGATCCCCATATACTGTGCCACCAGCCTGATGACCCGGATCTCTTCCGGGTGTACCTGCCCGTCGGCGGCAGATATTCCGTGCAACATCTGCAGAAGCTGCAACCGGGAGGAATAATCCATGTTTTGCCTGATCTGCATACTTACCTGGCGGAGCGGTATATCCTGGCGCAGCAGGTCACGCAGCATGGCAAGAGCTTCACGGGCTGCTTCCGTACCAAAAGCCGTTACCAGGTATTTCTTCACGTAATCCAGTTCAGAGCGCAGCACCTTACCGTCGGCTTTCATCATTGCCGCCACCAGCACGAGAAAACTCACCACAAAATCACCCCGGGTTGTCTGCCCCTCCTGCTGAAGAGACTGTACATCGGCATTGTCAAAGATAGCCCCCAGGGCAAATCCTGCCAGCCCCCCCAGGGGACCAAAAAGCACCCATCCCAGACCTCCACCTATCCATTTGCCAAATTTCCCCATAATTCACTGCGTATTTTGGTTTTCATTCAGGAACAAGCGGTGCAGTTCAAGAATCGCGGGTATCAGCAGCTCCTTTTCATCGTTTACCAGCACATGGTCGGCATGTTTTCTTCGTTCCTCATCCGTCCATTGCCTTTCCATCCGGCTTCTGACCTCTCCGGCCGATGTTCCGTCACGTTCCATTACCCGCCTGATACGAAGAGGTTCCGGCGCTTCCACGGCAATCACCCTGTCGAACAGGGATGCCCATCCGCTTTCCAGGAGTATGGCAGCCTCTTGGATCACATAGGGAGCTTCTGCATGACGGCCAACCCATTCAAGGAATGCAGCACGCACTTTTGGATGCACCAGGTTGTTCAGTAATCTGAGTTTGCCCTCATCAGGGAAAACCATTTCCGCCAGTTTTTTACGCCGGAGCATTCCGTTCAGGTAGACATCCTCACCAAAGGCATCTTTCAACTGAGCCTTCAGAACAGGGTCTGTTTCCATCAGAGTTTTTGCTTCGGTATCGGCATCGAATACGGGAATCCCGAGAATAGTAAATATCCTGGCAACCAACGACTTGCCGCTCCCAATTCCACCGGTCAGACCGACTTTCAGCATCAGTTTTTCTCAATAATATATTCCACCTGTTCGGGAGAGAATTTCACTGAACGGATGTAATCGGGATATCTCAGCAGTTGCACTTTGAGCTTCTCAACAGGCTCTTCGGGAAAAAACACGGCCGCCCTGAACAGAGAAGGCTGCACCTTGCTGAAATTGCTGAGAGCCACCATGAAGGTAATGTTCACACGGGAAGGAAAAACCTTCAGGGTTAAACTGTCGGGAATCCCTTCCGTATGGATAGGCACCTGAACACTGCTCTCGGTAAACTGTTCCACCGGAATCCGTAAGGTCACCCTGCGATGTGAGAGCCTTACATTCGGGACTTCCTCGAGGGGCAGGGTTTTCTCCACTGTTTGATCAATGTCGGTCATTTGTACAGGCCGGGTCCGCGCCATACGGAAGGTATCGATCACTGCCCCGGGCCCTGAAACTGTCACACTATCAGGCGTACATGATATTTCCCCGCTGAGTTGAAATTGCCGTGCATACCGGATATCGAGCACAGGGAAAACAGGTACTTTTTTAAGCACAATATCGTCGAAAGTAAAGAACAGCGTATCGGGAGCCACGTTCAGGATGTTCCCCTCCCGAAGCATTTGCCTGGAAAGGCTTTCCCTGATGGTTCTTGAAAGAAGATAATACCTGGGCGGTTCGGTTCCTGATTGGTACCTGAAATTGTAGTTGTCGAGATTGATGGTGATGGGTACCTGGCGCTTGCTCAGTTTATACCTCAGCAGGGTATATCCCGGAGCCTGCACCTGTAAACGGAGTTCGTGGGGAAGATCGTTCACCAGTACCCTGTCGCGGGGCATGTTGATGTATTTCACCGGAAAACTGAGCTCTGTCACCGCAACCTGGTTCAATTCATTGAGAAACCAGAACACCGTGCTTAACACCAGGAAAAAACCGAAAATCAATACCTTTTGATTGAGTTTCCGTTGCCTGACTTTCAGGAAATACCTGAATGTTTTCTTAAGCACTGAAGATCCCGACATAACCGATGGTCCCTTTCCGACAACCGGAATGAATTATTTCTGGGCGCCGATATCCGAAGGATCTTTCAGGATGGCGCTCTTATCAATCTTGATCTTCACCTTGTCGGCCACCTCAACCAGGATCTCATTCCCGTTGATATCTGCAATTTTTCCGTATATCCCGCCGGTTGTAACGATACGGTCTCCCTTCTTCAGTGATTCACGGTAACTGCGCAGCTCCTTCTGCCTTTTTACCTGAGGGCGTATCATGAAAAAATAGAATACCAGGATAATCAGCAACAACGGCAAAAATGTCATGAAAGGGTTCTGCTCCTCGGTAGTCGGAGCAAATAACAACATGCTAAAAACTTGATGGATCATTTCTTTTTATGATTTGGTGAATATTTGATTTATCTGCTTACTTCAAAACCACATTGGCGTGAATGGTCAGAACCACCGGATTATTCGAAGAATTACTTCTTACATAAATGGTTTTCACCTGCTTCCCCGATCTTCCGGCAGTATCGAATACCACTTCCATGGATTCTTCCCCACCTGGTGGAAGAGGTTCCCTGCTGAAGGAAGGGACGGTGCAACCGCAGCTGGCAACGGCACTGTGTATCACCAGATCGTTCCCGCCTGCATTCCGGTAAGTAAACCGGCATGCCACCTTTTCCCCCTGGCTCACGTCTCCGAAATGGTGGGTAAGCCTGGTAAATTCGAGCACAGGCGGTTTTGTTTCACCGTTTGTATTTTCCCCGCCTTTTCCACCTTCTGCCCGAAAGCAGGAGTAGCTCAACAAAATCAACAGGAAAAAGACAACAGATCGCATGGTCTGAGCATCATTGAATCTCTGCAAAGTAAATACATTTTTCATATCCCAGCAACCCGGATTTTATCATGCTTCGCCTATCAGGCCCCGGCCTTTCTTGATAATTTTCTTTTCCCCGCGAAGGTGTTGAATGATCTTATCAAGCACCCCGTTGACAAAATGGCTGCTGCGCTCCGTACTGTAATATTTTGCCATTTCAATGTATTCATCAAAGGTTACCCTGACCGGTATTTCGGGAAATTCTGTCATCTCGGTTATGGCCATTACCATTAGCAGGTTGTCCATAAAAGCGATCCTCTCTACATCCCAGTTATGGGAATAGGCTTCAATCAGCTTGAGGTATTCATCATAATGCACCAGGCATTTTCTGAATAACCGTATTGTAAACTCCGCATCGTCTGAACTTTTATACATGGGCATCAGCCGGATGTTTTCGCCCTGTGCCGCTCTGAATTTTTGGATGGTTTTTATGATCATCCCCACCACAAATTCCAGTTCATCATTCCAGTAAATGCTTTGCTCTTCCAGGTCGCCCGACAATTCCTCGGAACCAAGTACCAGGTCGTGATAAAAATGAACAACCAGTTCCCGGTCTTTAGCATAATCCGGTTCGTCACCGTCCATATATTTCCGGTACCAGTCTTTATCCAGCATATCCCGGTACAGTTTCCTGATCAGTTCGGGATACTGTACCCAGCTCATTCCGGTATGCCCGGTATACTTTCTTAATTCGTTGCTTTCTTCAAGCTGGTGGATAATCCGGTTATCAACAAAACGGGTATTGGGGTGAAGGTCCTGGTGGGTGGGCCTTTTCTTGTTTCTGGCCAGGGCAATACGTTCCAGTGCGTAATTTTTTACTTCAATGACCAGCAGCAAAAGGTAATGATACAGGTCATAACTTTTCTTAACGCTGTGCAACAATTCTTTCTCAGAGTGAGAAAGTGAGGGCGATTCGGTTTTCAGATAGGCATAAAGCACCTGCATCACCTTGATCCTTAATAACCTTCTGCTATACATGAAAAGAACGGTTTTTTTCTCAGTCAGGGGGCAAAGATAGCGTAAAATTGGCTGATTTAAAACCCGCATATCCCAATTTGTTGAATACGGTGGTAAGCCGTAATAATTTATATACATTCTAAAAAAAAACCTGTTCCGCAAAATTTATCCCAATTTTACCGGGAGAGAGACAATCATATCAAAAATATTTTTATACATTTGGTTTCAACTAAAGTATAGGACCACAAAATATTTCAATGATGGAAGAAGGAACTGAGAAAAAAGAAGGATTTGAAAACCACCACCAGCAGGAAGAGATTTATTCGAAAGTTGTGCGTGCCGGAAAGAGAACGTATTTCTTTGATGTGAAGGCCACCCGAAATGATGATTACTACCTTACCATCACGGAAAGCAAAAAGAGGTTCAACCGGGACGGAAAATCATTTTATGAAAAACACAAGGTATTCCTATACAAGGAGGACTTCGACAAGTTTGCCGATGCCCTGACGGAAACGGTGGAGTACATCAAGGAAAACCGCCCCGAACCTGTGGAACGGGAACCGAGAAAACCGGCAGAAAGGCAGGATGAGGAAAAAGAAACTGCCCTGACCGAAAACTACACCAACGTTGAATTCGACGACCTGGAGGACCGAAAGGAATAGGATCTCTCCGGCATTTCGCCCGATTCTCAGAACACTATATTCCTGAAGACAGGTCTTCCGGGAGAGGTGTGTTATGTCCTGTTTCCGGGTATTCCACGGATTAAAAATCTGTGGAATGTTTTACTCTGCATCATAAGCGGCCATCTTTTCTTCGATGGTCACCCTCCCCTGCTTTCGCGACTGTATCTTCACAAAGCTCAGCACATCTTCCACCCCTTCGGAATACAGCGCCTCCAGTATTTCAGGTACCAGTTGCAATACCTTATCCAGGGGTCCTTCCACCACGGTTTCAAACGGACATACACGATAGCGCATCCCCGAGGTGATAATCACTGAAATGGCCCTGTCGATCAGCCGGTACATGTCCGGGTTCCCGGGCCCGGGAATAATCTGAAAAGCGGCATTTACCTGATCTTTCATTTGCACTATGTTTGGTTCAGTGTTCAATGTAGTTAATTTTCTCATCAAAATAGAAAACCGGCCCCGCCTGAAATTCCTTCCTTCCGGCAGAACCTGATTAAAATCATTATAAATAGGTATTGGGGAAAATAAACAGAATCTGTACGTTTGCACTTTCGATGATGGGTAACCCGGTCAAACATGAAGCTGTCGGATCTTAAGGTAGAAGAAGAAGGGATCATAGTCAAGGTGAAAGGACGGGGAACTTTTCGCAAAAGGATCATTGAAATGGGGTTTGTCAGGGGAAAGAAAGTGAAAGTTGTACGAAACGCACCCCTGAATGATCCGGTAGAATACCGGATCATGGACTATGAAGTCTCCCTCCGCAGAAGCGAAGCCTCCCTGATTGAGGTAATTACAGAAAAAGAAGCCCGTGAAGAACACCTCACTCCCTTTAACGGGGTGTTTACCGAAGAACACCTCAGAAGTTCGGCACGCGAAAAAGGAAAAAACATACAGGTAGCCCTGGTAGGCAACCCAAACTCGGGAAAAACCACCCTGTTCAACTATGCCTCCAGCTCAAGGGAGAGGGTGGGGAACTACGGGGGAGTTACGGTGGATTCCAAAACAGCTGTTTTTCGCCACAGGGGATATACTTTTCATATTACCGACCTGCCGGGAACCTATTCCCTTTCGGCCTATTCTCCCGAAGAACTGTTTGTGCGGAAGCATATTCTGCACGAAATGCCCGATATCGTGATCAACGTGGTGGATGCTTCCAACCTGGAAAGAAACCTGTACCTCACCACCCAGCTCATCGACATGGACGTGCGCACCATCATGGCCCTGAATATGTACGACGATATGGCCAGAAGGGGAGCCAGGCTGGATCATGAAGCCCTGGGAAAACTCCTGGGCATCCCCATCGTTCCTACCGTAGCTTCGCGCGGCAGGGGTATCAGGAATCTGTTCGACAGGATCATTGAGGTATATTCCGACGAAGACCCGGTGGTAAGGCACGTTCACATCCATTACGGCCAGGAAGTGGAAGCCTCCCTGAAAAAAGTCCAGGATAAAATACGGGAAAACAAAAATTTGACCGACCGGGTTTCCTCCCGGTTTTACGCCATTAAGCTGCTTGAAAACGACCGGTCGGTATTCATCAACCTGACTCCCTTTCCGAATTATCAGGAAATCAGAAAAACTGCCGTTGAAGAAATGGAACGGCTCAGGAAGGTTTTCAGAGAAGATACGGAAACCATCATTGCCGATGCCCGCTACGGATTCATTACCGGCGCCCTGAGGGAAACCCTGCGCCAGCCCTTGCTGAGCCATAACAGGATCACTGAAGGAATAGACCGTATCCTCACCCATCGGATCCTGGGATTCCCGTTTTTTCTGTTGTTCATGTTCATCACCTTTTTCAGTACTTTCAGGTTGGGAGAGTACCCCATGCAATGGATCGACAGTCTGGTTTCCTTCATTGGAAACTTCATTGACAGGCATATGGCGGCAGGTCCTCTGCACGACCTGCTGATCGACGGAATCATTGGAGGAGTGGGCAGTGTGATTGTGTTCCTCCCAAACATCCTGATCCTTTTCTTTTTCATCTCATTAATGGAAGACACCGGCTATATGGCCCGGGCAGCCTTTATCATGGATAAGATCATGCACCGCATCGGACTGCACGGCAAATCGTTCATCCCCCTCATCATGGGCTTTGGCTGCAACGTGCCCGCCATCATGGCTACCCGAACCATTGAAGACCCCAAGAACCGGCTGCTGACTATCCTCATCAACCCGTTTATGTCGTGCAGTGCGCGCCTGCCGGTGTATATCCTGCTGATCGGAGCCTTTTTCCCTCAGTTTCCCGGCCTGATGCTCTTTGCTATCTACCTTACCGGGATTATCATGGCTGCAGGAACAGCCGTACTGTTCAACAAAACCCTCTTCCGGAGCCAGGAAGCCCCGTTTGTCATGGAACTTCCACCCTACCGGGTCCCGACCATCCGCAGCCTGCTGAAACATATGTGGCACAAGGGACAACAATACCTGAAAAAAATGGGAGGGGTAATCCTGGTGGCATCCATACTGATCTGGGCACTGGGATATTATCCACGCCCCCCGGAACCCTCAGAAACAACCGGCGGCATAGTGGCCACCCAAACGGCCGTGACCATGCCACAGGAAAGAAAAACCGGCGAAGCGGACCATATTCCCGGAAGTACAGAAAAAAATGCAGAATCTTATATTGTCAGAATCGGGCATTTCATTGAACCTGCGCTGCGCCCCCTGGGATTCAACTGGAAAATGGGCGTCAGCCTGCTAACCGGCATCGCCGCCAAGGAAGTGGTGGTCAGCACACTGGGCGTGCTGCACCAGACCGAAACCCAGGAAGGATCCGATTATGAAACCCTCATCAGCAAACTGCAGGAAGAAAGATATGAATCCGGTCCCCAAAAAGGAGAAAAGGTGTACAATCCATTATCCGCCCTGTCATTCCTTTTGTTCATCCTGATCTATTTCCCCTGTGTGGCCGTGGTGGCAGCAGTGAAAAAAGAAACCGGAAAATGGCAGTGGGCTTTGTTCATGATCGTATACACCACAAGCCTGGCCTGGCTGGTTTCGTTTGCAGTATATCAAATGGGTCAATGGATCTTCTGAACAGAGAAAAAACATGTGCATCGCAGAAATAATTTTTGTTCATACCGTTTCTTTTCAGGAAGGAATTACCCTGGTGCTTGTCGCCGCAGCCGCAATATACAGCCTGTATAAATTGATTATGCTGTTTGTACCCGGAAAAACAACGGTTCATGGACGGGAACTGTGCGGAACCTGTTCACATTGCCGGCATTTACTGTCTGACAACAGAAAAAACAAAAAACATTCTTTTTTCAGGAACATTCCGGAATGGCCGCCCCAACATAATGCCGGATTTTAATTTTTTTATATTTTTACCGGCACCATGATGAAAATATTCCGGCATATCCTGTCTCTGGTGATAGCACTGTTCCTTACAGCAGCTACTGCAGGAAGCTTTTTTTATGCCCACCACTGCCGTAACCTGCAACAAACATCCATTCTCCGGGAATATCCGGAAGAAAACTGCTGCAATCACCACGGATCATGCTGTACGGAAGAACCGGCCACCGGTCCCACCGATGATCAAACGGTTTTCAGTCCCATTCCCTGCTGCTCAACCTACCCGGTATATCTGGTTCTGGATACCGAATATGATACGTCCCGGTCAGACCAAACTGTACATCCCGCCTCACAGGGAATGATCCTGCGGATAGCGTTTTCCCCGCAGGACAAACATACCGGCCACTTATATCAAACCCTTTTCATCAGCGAATCTCCGCCCAGGCTGAGCGGGCGGAAACTCGTACTCTTCATGCGTCAGCCAAAGATCCCTTCCCCTTCAGCAGCATAAGCATTCCTGCATCGCAGGAACTCCGGCTTTGTTGTATGTTTCACTTATTCATTACTGAAGGAAAAAATCACAATGAATTTCAGAATACTGATATCCCTTCTGCTGATAGGGACCAACACGCTCAGTAACGGACAATCCGTTACAGGATATATCTTTGAAAAAACGGAAAAAGAAAAGCCCGTTCCCCTGCCTGGGGTTAACGTTTACTGGATGAATACCACCCGGGGAACCGTAACCGATAAAAACGGTTATTTTGAGATACTGAAGGAAGGCGCTCACGACCATATGCTGGTTTTCAGCTATGTGGGCTACATTTCCGACACGGTGCATGTTCACGAACCTTTCGAACCCATCGAAATATACCTGCTCAACGAGCTTTCCCTCGATGAAGTCACCATCCACGGAAAACAGAAAGGAAGCCATCTGGACAGGATGAGTCCCATTCACACCCAGGTGATCAATGGGGCCGGACTGCAACAGGCAGCATGTTGCAACCTTTCTGAAAGCTTTGAAAACAGCGCCACGGTCGATGTGAACTATACCGACGCCCTGACCGGGGCCAAACAAATCGAACTGCTGGGCCTGGCCGGCGTGTATTCGCAGATGATGACCGAAAACATCCCGAATCTGAGGGGACTGAGCAGCACCTTCGGACTGGCCTATGTGCCCGGAAGCTGGATGGAATCCATTCAGGTGTCTAAAGGGACTTCTTCGGTGGTTAACGGCTTCGAATCGGTTACCGGGCAGATCAATATCGAGTATAAAAAACCGGAAGACAGCGAAAAACTCTTCCTGAATTTCTACGCCAACCATTTCCGCAAAGCCGAAGCCAACCTGAACTCCTCTGTAAAGCTGACGGATAAATGGAGTACCATGGTCCTTGCCCACGGAGAATGGAAGGACCACTCCTCCGACATCAACGGCGACGGGTTCATCGATATGCCCCTGATGAAACAGTATAACCTGATGAACCGCTGGAAATACCAGGGAACCCGAGGGCTGGAAACCCGGTTTGGTTTTTCCGTACTCGGTGAAGAAAGAACCGGGGGTGAACTCCGTTACAACTCTGAACTGCCTTCCACACCGGCCAACGGATACGGAATCAGTCTGAATACCCTGCGGGTGGAAGGTTACAATAAAACCGGATTTGTATTTCAGAACAAACCGGCCACCAGCCTGGGTTTCATTACCCACTACAGCCACCACCGCCAGTCATCCCTCTATGGATCCAATACCTACGAAGGCTGGCAAAACAGCCTGTATATGAACATGATCTATCAGTCGTTCATCGGCGATACCCGGCATGAATACCGTACCGGCATCAGCCTGATGAACGACCGGTTCGACGAAAAAGTGAACCATGATCCGTATCAACGCACGGAGACCATTCCTGGGATATTTTTTCAGTACACCTGGAAGCCCCGGGAAGACTTTACCCTCATGACAGGTATCCGGGCCGACTGGCATAATCGATGGGGAGTGTTTTATACTCCCAGAATCCATCTCAGAACAGAAATTACTCCTTCCACCACACTCAGGGTGTCGGCAGGCCGGGGATTCCGCACAGCCAATGTGTTTGCTGAGCACTCATTCCTGCTGGCCAGCTCCAGAACGGTGGAGGTGCTGGAAGAACCCAAACAGGAAAAAGCCTGGAACTACGGACTCACCCTCACCCGGCGCTTCCCTGTACTGGGAACCGAATGGGTTTTCAGTGCGGAATACCACCGGACCGACTTCCAGAGCCAGGTTGTTGTGGATGTGTACCGGGATCCGTATGCTATCTACATTTATAATCTACAGGGCCCTTCCTGGTCCAACAGCCTGCAGCTTAACCTCAATGCCACACCGGTTAAACGATTCGATGTGGTGCTGGGATACCGGCTGAACGACGTAAAAACCACAATCAATGAGGAACTGGTGGAGAAACCCCTGGTAAACCGGCACAAAGGACTGGTGAACCTGAGCTATGCCACCCGCCTGAGCAAATGGCAGTTCGACTTCACCTGGCAGTACAACGGGGGAGGCAGGCTGACACCCACCGGCGGGTTTCCACCCGAATACCGGCGCCCCGACCTGTTCAATCCCTATTCCGTTATCAACGCACAAATCACCCGGCGGTTCCGTTACTGGAATATTTATCTCGGAACGGAAAACCTGGGAAATTTCCGCCAGAAAGATCCCATACTGGCATGGGATGATCCGTTCGGTCCTTACTTCGATGCCTCCATGGTATGGGGACCCATTGAAGGCAGAAAAATATATGCGGGGATCCGGATCAATATTGACCGATAATCCAGCGGAAAACGTTTCATAATGTTAACCAAAAAACCATTCGACATGAAAAAAGGATTCATTGCAAGGTTCTCACTGGCAGCAACCCTTCTTTTGCTCTCTCTGCCCGGGTATGCACAGAAACCCCTGAAGGAAAAGCTTACCGTTACTTTCCACTCCAGTATGCATTGCGAAGATTGCGTGCACACCCTTACCAAAAGCCTGGCTTTCGAAAAAGGAGTAACCGACCTGAAATTTGACCTGGAAAAAAACCTCATTACCATCGAGTACAAAAACTGGAAAACCGATCCCGGCAAGCTCAGGAAAGTGATCCTGGAAACGGGTTTCAAGGCAGAGGAGGTGAAAGAAAAGGAAAAGGAAAAGGAAAAGGATCCGGATAACCAGGATACTCCGGAAAAAACCTGAAGATTGAATATATTTGTTTATCCATTCAAACCACAAAATCTGAAACCATGAAAAAAATAGTTGCATTCGCTCTGCTTAGCCTGGTTTTCGGCGCCGCCTGCCAGAACAGGGAAAAGAAAAATGAAACCGCCGGTCAGAAGGTTACGGAAGTAAGTATCCCCGATCTTCTGGCTCAGGCCGATCAGTATGTGGGCAATACGGTGAAGATCACCGGAATGGTCCAGCATGTCTGCAAGGAAACAGGCAAAAGAATGTTCCTCATTGACCGGACTCCCGAAAACCGGATCCGCATCGATGTGAACCCTGACATGGGAACTTTCCCTGTGGAACTGGAAGGAAGCACAGTGGAAGTGATCGGAGAAATGAAAGTACTGCGGATTGACGAAACCTACCTGCGGCAATGGGAAAAAGAGATCACATCGGGCGAGAAGCTGGCCGGGGATAAAAAAATCCACACCGGAGGCGATTCGGCCGGCTCGCATGACGAGAGCAGCCAGCTGGGAGAAGCTGCCGACCAGGGAACCCATACCGCAGCAAAGGAGCAGATTGCCCGGTACCGGGAACAACTGGCTCAAAGCGGCAGCGATCACCTGTCATTTTATTCTGTTACTTGTCTGGAATACAGGGAAATTGAAGAATAAACCACCGGTATGAAATTCAACTGGAGAAAATGGATCCGGGTCATCCACCGTGATTTCGGTTATCTTTTTTTCGGGACCACCATTGTCTATGGATTATCGGGCATTGCCCTGAATCACCTGGATGAATGGAATCCAAACTATATTATCGAGAACCGGGCTGTGCAGGTGAAATTCCCGGAAAATGTGTACGGGCTGTCGCGCGACGACGTGCAGGACATCATGGCACAGATCGGGGAAGAAAGGAATTTTAAGAATTTCTATTTCCCCGATGATCAGTCGATGAAAGTCTTTATCCGGGGCGGATCGGTCCTGTTTAACCTGGAAACCGGGCAGGGGATTCTGGAAAGCATCAGGAGAAGACCCGTATTTCACGAAGTGAATTTTCTCCACTACAATCCGGCCAGGCTGTGGACCTGGTTTTCCGATCTGTTCGCAGGGGCCCTGATTGTTCTGGCCGTGACCGGACTTTTCATGATCAAAGGGAAAAAAGGAATTACCGGCAGGGGAGCCTGGCTTACCGCCGTGGGAATACTCATACCTCTTGCATTTTTGCTGATCTATCTTTAAGGGGGGACATACAGAGAAAATCCCTATCTTTCCCTTTCAAATACATTCACACATGGACTATGTTCTTCTTGCTCTGGCCATCGCACTGATGATCGTGGGATTGCTGGGATGTGTGTTGCCAGTCCTTCCCGGCCCTCCCCTCAGTTACATTGGTTTGCTCCTGGTTCACTTCACCCGCTGGGTCGATTTCAGCTCCCGCTTTCTGGTGATCATGGCCATGATAGCCGTTGTGGTAACAGTGCTCGATTACATCGTTCCTATATGGGGGACCAAACGTTTCGGAGGCACCAAGGCGGGAATGTGGGGAGCCACCATCGGTATGGTGGTGGGAATATTCTTTTTCCCTCCTATTGGCCTGATCCTGGGGCCCCTGATCGGGGCTATTGCCGGTGAAGCCATACGCGGAGCCGATGGCCGTCAATCCATTGTGGCGGGCATGGGATCACTGATGGGCTTCTTCCTGGGAATCGGCCTTAAGCTGGCCGCTTCCCTTGCCATGACCTACTATTTCATAAAAGCCCTGCTCTGAGAACAGCCTCTTATCCTGTTGTCCCGGTTTTACCGGAAACCATTCTTTTATTAAAACAAATAAATATCTTCAGATCAAAGTTCTTTTCATAGCCATCCATATCCATCCGAAAGGGGTGGTGGAGAAAACAGGATGTGAACCGGGCCGGTATCCTTCCCGGATCAGGGAACGAATCTGCGGATGTTTTCTGTAAACCGAAGCTTTTGACCTGACACCTGCCAGCCGGTAAAGGAAGTGCATCAACAGGCTTCCTGCCACGATAATCAGGAGAAATGCCACAATCCCACTTTCAGCATTATCAGCCAGCAGGTCCATGATCAGCCAGAAAACGGCGATACACAAAAATGCCACCCTGAGGATGGTCCCGGTTTTATGCACACGCGAGGCAAAACGGCAGCGGGGAATCAAAACCTGTTTGGAACGGGCCCTGATGCTGCCCGTGGGACCGGTTCCGCCGGCAATCCCGGTAGCCTGATGTAAATGTCTTTGCAGTGGATCTTCATTACGCCGGTCCACATGGGAGAACCAGCAGGATTCAGACGATAAGGCATCTTTCATGGAGCGCTTTTGAAAAGTCAGTTAAGAAAAAAAAATGATTCGCCATCCACGCCGGCTATAACATCATGGCTTCCTTCAGCCTTTCCATTCCCCCCTGGCTCATGCTGAGCTTCTCTCCTCCGTGCAGCAGGGCCAGATAGCTCTCCCTGCCGTACTTTTCAATGCTCCGGATTTCCTTTACAGCCACAATATACGACCGGTGTATGCGGATGAATTCCTTCCCGTCCAGGCGATCTTCCAGGTATTTCATGGTCATTTTTTTCATGTACCGTTCCTTCTCGGTATGTATCTTCACATAATCGTCCACCGCTTCAAAATACCGGATATCGTCGAGTGAAAGTATATGAATACGCGATCCTGCCTTCACCACCAACCGTTCAATATGCTTAACCTGTTCCCTGGCCGCATTCATCAAGGCCTGCACCTCATCGCCGGCATTCCGGCCGCCGGTGCGCTTCACGGCTTTATCCACCGCCTCCTTCAAACGTTCCTCCGAAAAAGGTTTCAGCAGGTAATCCACCGCGCTCAGTTCAAAAGCCCGGATAGCATACCGGTCGTAGGCTGTTACAAAAATCACGGCCGGCCATTCATCCAGCAGCTCCAGTATTTCCAGTCCGGTGAGCCTGGGCATTTGAATATCCAGGATCACCAGATCGGGCCTGAGGTCCTGAATGGCCTTTAATCCGGTAAAACCGTCGGCATACTCCCCAATAATTTCCACAGAAGGATGATTGCGCAGGTAATGCCTGATGATATCCCTGGCAGGGGCTTCATCGTCGATGATCAGGGTTGTGAGTTTTCTTTCCGTTTTCATGAAGATTGGGGTATCAGCAATGTGACTGTAAATATCCGTTCATCTTTTTCAATGCCCATCAACCCTTCCTGACCGTATTTCAGTTCCAGTCGCTGGGCGATATTGCTCAGCCCGATACCCCGGCGTCCGGCTGCAGGAACATCAGGGTCATAATGGTTGCTGAGCATAAGCCGGAGCCGGTTTTCATCACACCGGGCCGTTAATCTGATCTCCACCTGTTCCGTACTCTGGTACACCCCGTGCTTGACAGCATTTTCAAACAGAGGCTGCAGGATCAGGTTGGGTAATTTCATTTTTATGCACCTTCCGGGAATCTCCCTGGTAAACACCAAACGTTCCCCAAACCTTACCTGTTCCATGGCAAGGTAATTTTCAATGTGATGCAGTTCCTCCTCCAGGGTAGACTCGTCTTCCATCTTATGGTCGAGGGAATACCTGAAAAACTCCGACAGCCTGACCACCATATCCCTTGCTTTTCCAGGATCGGTCAGTGTAAGGGCGCTGATACTGTTCAGGCTGTTGAATAAGAAATGAGGATTGATCTGAGAACGCAGCATTTTCAGCTCCGATTCCTTTATCAGGGTTTCCAGCCTGGCTTCCTGCCTGTCTTTTTCCCGCAGGCGGTGCCATGTCATTGTAAGGTAATAAACCAGAAGAATAATGAGATATACCAGTGCCCCGCCAACCACCTTCCAGCCCACCGATTCATTCAAATACACATGATAACCCTGTATGCCCGGGAAAAAATTTCGCAGGAAGAAATGCGTAAGTGTGAGCCAGAGAAGGAGCATCACCGCACCTGACATGCCATACCCTGCCAGAATAAAAAGCAGATGGTTTCTACCGGTATCCATAAACCTGACAGGATACCACAGGGCCAGTCCCAGCAGGGCCAGAAAAAAAGTGGAGATCAGTGCCTCATTGATGGTAACATACAGGGGAAAGTCCCCCCGCCACAACAGCAGCATCACGTGAACCCCCGCCAGGAGGATCCACGTGGATGCGTACAAAAGAATATTCTTTCTGCTAACCAGAAAAGGATGCCGGCTGTTGTCCATAGGCTCAGAAATCTACCAGGTCACCTCCCCCAAAGATAGCCACTCCTTTTATAATAAGCTGCTTGGAAGGATCTCTCACGATGCGGGGATCGGCAGCCCGCTTATCGGAAAATCCACCGAAAATAGAGCTCACCTCCACTTTCACATCCCAGTCGCCGGGCACAAAAAGCTTGGTCCCGCCAAACATGGCAAAATAATCAACATAAACCTTTCCCTTGGCCATTTTTGCCTGCCTCAGATCGATCTCCGATCCTCCGAAAATGGCTGTGATCTTACCCCCCTGAAAATTCTGTGAGGTGAACATTTTCTTTCCTCCGCCGAAAATAGCCACATCATCCAGGTAATCTTCGTCATTGACCTCGGTGCGATGGATCATCTTCCCGTTGTGACCGGCAAAACGAAAGATCATCACCAATCCCAGCCCGATGAGCAGCACCGGCCAGAAGAAAAGGTGAAACTCAAAATGCACACCCGGAAATATCCGGGGAACCAGGAAAAACCCACCAATGATCAGCAATATCCAACCGGTAAGCGATCCTTCCCGGCTGGCAAGAAAAATCACTCCCAGTGCTACCAGCAGCATGGGCCACGAAAACAGAATATGCCTGAGAGGATAGTGGATAAGATTCATATTGCCGGCTATCAGAAACAAACCGGCGAAAATAAAGATCAGTCCGACAACGGCACTGCGGTGAAAACGACTGCGTTCCATCTTTTTGTTTTTTAGTGAATAATAACGCGTGACAAACACCCCAAAAATAGGAACGCACAGCACCGGTTCAAACAGTTTTTCGGTAAACGCGGGAAAAAAATCGGTGAACAGGGAAAACCTTAATCCCACACTCCGGGGATGGACTTCCCGCAGGAAGCACATTTGCCGTTTTTCAGCAATGGCATGGATACCTGGTATCCTTTTCTCACCACCAGGGTTTTTCCGCAGTTCGGACAAAGGGTATCCTGGGCCGGATGCCCCGGCACATTCCCCACATATACAAAATGCATTCCTTCATCCAGCGCTGTTTTTCTGGCCTGATCCAGCGTGCTCACCGGAGTGGGGGCCAGCCGGTTCAGCTTGTACATGGGCTGAAACCGGCTGAAATGGAGGGGAGTATCGGCAAAACCGTTCTTTACCAGCCAGCGGCACATTTCCCCGATCATTTTCATATCATCGGTCCAGGTAGGAACCAGCAGGTTGGTAATTTCCAGCCATACCCCTTCTTCCTTCAGGGTAAGCAGGGTATCCAGCACCGGTTGCAATTTTCCGGCATTCAGCATGGCATAGATATCATCGCTGAAACTCTTCAGGTCGATGTTGGCTGCGTCGATCACACGGCACAGGTCTTTCAACGGCCGGGGATTGATGAATCCCGCCGAAACGATCACATTGCCCAGGCCTGCCTGCCGGGCCAGTATGGAAGTATCCAGTGTGTATTCATAAAACGCCACCGGATCGGAATAGGTATATGCAATGGAAGGGCAGTTTTCCTGAATGGCCAGTTCCACCACTTTCGGTGGCATCAGGTCGTAATTCCGCGTCTCCCTGGGACTCCGCTGGGATATCTCCCAGTTCTGACAATTCAGGCAGGCCAGGTTGCACCCTGCGGTGGCAATGGATAACACCCGGGTGCCGGGATGAAAATGATGGAGAGGCTTCTTCTCCATGGGGTCTATATTCACCGAACAGGGATTGCCGTAGGCAATGGTGTACAATTTGCCACCCACCACTTCTTTGGTACGGCAATCGCCCGCCTCACCCTCTTTGATATCACATTCATTGGGGCAGGTACGGCATTTGATCCCCCGGGGAGTGGAAATATAGTGCATGGCTTCCCGGCTCCATTTCCAGGGTTTCCCATCCCGGAAATGAACATTCTGCCCGGAATTCCCCCGGAGCAGAAAGGGGCAGCAAACCATTCCTCCCGCACCCAGCAGGCTTTTTCTGATAAACTCGCGTTTGGACAGTTTTTCTTCTTCCGGGCTCATTCTGTAAAATTAAACATTTCCGTTATGCTTTGCCAAATAATAAACGGAATGAGGGCAGACAGAGTCTTCAGCTTACTCACACGGAAATTCCCGTGACGGAATAACGGTACCAGGCCATACCGGCCAGGGCCACACCCGCTGTCAGAAAGCAGGTCACAATGATTCCTGTCAGAGGAATCAGCACGGCGCTCACCAGCATGGCGCCCAGCGCCGAACCCATCAGGTCGGCTGAGTACAAACGGCCCGACGACCGGAAAATATCTGTCTGCAACAGGCGGGTACCCCGGGCAAAAAGGGTCCCTACCAGAAAAGCGGTCAGCAGAGTGACTGATCCGATAAAGACCGGAGCCAGAATGGCGTTGAGAGAAGAATCCTTTAGCAGGAAAATCAGAACCGGCATGGCTGCAAGGATGGTAGCCAGCCCAACCAGCGGGCGGGTAAAAGGTTTTTCCTTGCTGCCCTTCCTTTGCTCTGCCATGCGCGATCCCAGATACAGGCCCAGCATAAACACCGTGATCAGCATACCGGTAGCAAGGTACAGATATCCGAACAATACCTGGAATGCCAGCAGAAGAATCACTTCCAGGGCTGCCGAGGCAAATCCTCCGGCAAACAGGGCCACCTGCACGGGGTTCATCCTGACCAGGGTGAGCAGGATAAACAACATGAAAATGAGGGGCGCCAGGCTGTGCAACCAGTCGAAATGGCTCAGCCACTGCTTCCAGTGACTGTAAGTAGCCACAGGGTACAATCCGGTATTCGGCCGGATATCCGGAGTCAGGTCTTCCATTATCCGTTCGGCACGCCGGTGGATCAGATCATTGCTGATGTACCAGGGGTTCAGGTAGTCGTTCTCCAGCCCTTTTTCCGTGATCAGTCCGGTAATGTTCCAGTCAAATTCCATGTCAGAGGCAATGAAATAATCTTCTTCACCCGGCACAATGGTCACATGGGGAAACACTTCCTTCAGGGTAAAATACAGAATGGAATGGTTCTTTCTGGCCGACTCGCCCAGGTAATTGCCCGACGCCGGCAGGGATATGGAGAAAACACCTCCGGAACTGAGCAATTCCCGGCAACTCACGAAAAATTCCCGGGTAAAGTACCGGTTGGTTTGCAGATTGTCGGGAGGAGGAGCATTCACCAGAATGGCATCGTACCGTTTGTTTTCCGCCCTGTTCACAAAGATCACAGGATCCTGGAAATGCATTGCCAGCCAGTGGGCCGAAATTTCCGGAAATTCCGATTGCAGCATTTCCACCAGCTCGGGATTGATTTCCACGGCATCCACGGCGGCAGGTTCGTATTTGGAAATTTCCTGCAGCATGCCGTTCCAGCTTCCGAATACCAGCAGCAGGGTATCGGGCCGGGGATGCTGGCTCAGGGGATAATGCACTTTTTCTTCCTGCAGGGCAGGATTACCGGTTGAATAAAGCAACTCATTGTTCTCATACAACTGCCACTGCTCGTGCATGCGGGTAAGAGTCAGGCTGCCGTAAGGAGATTCCTGCTGCATCACCACCTGCTGCCCCGGAAAAAGCCACCGGTTTTCCAGTTTCCCGGGATCGGTAAAAAACAAAATGAATGCTGTAAGGGCTATGCTGACACCCGACCATCCAAGGATCTTTCGCCTTCCCGTTTTCCATGCCACCATAGCCAGTACACCCATATTGAGCAACAGGATCAGGAACAGGGCAGCCCAGTGCGGGAAAAAAAATACCAGGATAAAGGAAAACAGGGCTCCCCCTGCCAGTGAACCCGATGCTTCCAGATAATAAATCCTGTTGGTATGATTTGATCCGGAACGTTCGGATAGTGATCCGGAAAAAATGGGAAAGGACATTCCCGAAACAAAACAGAAGGGAAGCAACACGGCCCAGGAAAAGACCAATACGGGAAGCAGGCCTGTCATAACCCCCGGAGTGAAAAAAGTATACCGCAGCCATACCAGCAGAAAATGCGTCAGGGGAGGCAGCCAGGCCAGGACCAGAAAGAGCAGGGTAAGGTGGCGGTGCAACCGCCTGAAACGATAGCCCGTCCAGGCCCCGAGAGCCGTGATAAACATCCAGGAGGCCAACAATAGTCCGATGACCAGCTCATTCCCCTGGAACAGTTTCAGAAAATCGCGCAGCAGAATCAGCTGGGCCGACATGGAAGTAAATCCCATAGCCACAACCAGCCAGTATTCGGGCAATCCGGAAGTTGCTTTCCTGTTCCCTCCCATAAACCAAATGATGTTTCCGGTTATCCCCGGAAGAAAGCAAACACCATGCCGAATTTGGTGCGGGATTTACCGGCCGGAAAGCTCGTGCTCGCTGAATACGGTAGCCTCAAATACAAAGAGTTCGGCATCTTTCCATCCGTAGTATCCTATGCCGGCCTTGTCGCGGGCACAACGTCCCAGGAATTCTTCCACGGTCCAGCCGTATTTTTCACCTACCTGAGGCAGGAACGTGCCGGTGGAAAACCCTTTCCGCATATAGATCCCGTGCTTACCCAAAACAATTTCATCTTTCGACTGGATGGGCTGCAGCGGACTGAGCACGGAAATTTCGATCTCCAGTTCATCCAGTTCTTCGCGGGTAACGGGTTTGAACCGTGAATCCTGTATGGCGGCGGCAACGGCCATTTTCTGCACGGTGAGGTACAGGGGGTCGGTATCGGCAAAACGGCCGATACAACCCCTGAGAGCGCCGTTTTTCGTAAGGGTGACAAAGGCCCCTCCCTCCTGCTTCAGGTTGGGAGAAAGCTTGTCGGGATTGAATGCCACCAGGGTCTCGTCGTCAAGGAATCTTTCCAGCGTTCGCCGGGCAATTTCCAGAAGGTGTTTTTTATCAAGCTCGGTGAGATTCATAAAAGTATTTCCTCCGGTATTATGTTCTTTTTCTTTCTCAATAAGTTCTATGGCCCAGTATCCCACGGCACGGCTTTTATCGCCGTGAGGCACCTGGCCTGAATTGGCATACCTTACCAGGGAATACTCCAGGCCGGGATCACCCTGTGTGAGGTTCAGCAGACAGTACACGGCGGGCCACCCACACATGGCTGTTACCAGCCCTTTGATTCCCGATGCCTCATTCTTTTTTACAACCTGCAAGAATTGCTCCGGATCATTGGATGCCACGGCCTCGGCAGTACTCCTGTCAACCTTTTCCGCATCTCCCGCAGAAGGATAATGGGAAAAATCGGTACTGATCACAAACAGGTTCCCCGGGATAAAATAAGGCTCCAGGCACCGGGCTAAGGCGCGGAGGTTCCCCGGGTCACGGGTACCGATCAGTATGGGGACAATCTGAAAATCCTTTTTGAGCCGGTATTGCAGAAAAGGAAGCTCCACTTCCAGGGAATGTTCCTGCATATGGGGAGAAGCATGATCGTGCATTTCGCGGCAATTCTTCACCAGATCTGCGGCAAGGGATGCATTCACCGGTACTTTCCCCAGGGGGGTTATAAAATGACCGGAAGCATAAACGGCCGCTCCATGGTACATGGCCGTATGGCTGACACCGATCAGAAACACATTGCGGTATTCCGTTTCAGGATCCAGCCGGCTGAAGGCTGCCGCAGCCACCGGTCCGGAATAAACATACCCCGCATGCGGAACGATCAGAGCCCTGACCGGGTGTTCGGATACCGGCTTTCCGGCAATCCGGGAATATTCCTCCAGGGAAGCACGCAACAAGGCTTCCTGGGCCGGATAAAAGCTGCCGGCCACGGCAGGTTGACGGTCTCTCTGTGCCGAAACCGGAGGTTCCGTACACAACAGAAGCCATGCCACCGGAATAATCCATGGAGTATATTTCATGGACTGAACTTTTCCCCCCTAAAGATAGAATAATGCCTCAAAGAACACAAACCTGTTTCTCTTTTCCCCTTAAACCTCCTGCCGGTGTATTTATTCAAACACGTACCATAATGCATCGCCAACCTTCCGTACGCTCCCGTTCATAACGGAAGCCCGCCCATTTCAGGCCGTGGATCACCATGGCGGTTGCCCCGCAGGTTGTATCCGTGGTTTCCGGAAGAAAATTCCCTGTTGATGACAACTTCATTTATCAACTACGTAGTTTTCTACGTAGTTATCTACGTAGTTATCTACGTAGTTGTATTCAATATTAATATTATTATATTGCTTTTTGGCATCAATACTTATTTTTTACTTTTCGTAATATTATATTTTACTTTAAGTACTTCTAGCGGTTTTTCATCCTGCCTATTGAAAAACACCTCTGTTTTCTCCGGGATTTATGCCGCTTTCATTAATTTTATATCGCCGGAAACGGTAGAATTTCCTTAAACAAACCATCATGATGAAACAGGCATTCCTTATTCTGTGTACAGGAGTTTTTATCAGCACTTCCCCTTGTCTGACAGGGCAGGAACCCGGTCGCGACCCCCTGATGGAACAGTTTCACGCAATATCCAGCCACGATTTGCTCAACTGGGCCGCCACCCTATCATCCCCTGAATTCAACGGAAGGATGACCGGATCGCCCGGATTTGTGAAAGCCACCACCTGGGTGGCCGAGAATCTCGAAAAATGGGGAATAAAACCGGCCGGCGACGAAGGCACTTACTTTCAGTGGTTCGATCACGGGTACAACGAAGTGCACAACCTGGGAGGCCTGAGCCTGCATATTCCCATAAAGGGAGGGGACACCATCATCAAACAGTACCGTTTCCCCGACGGATATTTCCCGGGCATGAACTCAGGAAGCGGTGAAGTGACTGCCGAAGTGGTATTCGTGGGTTACGGGGTAACAGCCCCCGAACTGGATTACGACGATTATGCCGGAGTGGATGTGCAGGGAAAGATCGTTATGTTCTGCCGCGATGTGCCGTACAAAGATTCCCGCAATCCCGAATACTCCAAATGGGTGAAATACTGCTACCACCACTACAAGCTGGACAATGCGGTGAAGCACGGCGCGGCGGGCATGATCTACATCGACGGGCTGCATGCCAACCCCAACATCTCATACCATCCCGGCTTCGTATGGTGCGGGATAGGCGATGAAGTGCTGAACGACCTGTTTGCCGGGCAAAAGCATACCTACCGGGAAATAATGGGTAAAATTGACCAAAGCTTTAAGCCCCATTCCTTTCCCACCGGGAAAATGATGACCATACGCGCCAGCACTACCTGGCATGAGGGAAAAGCCTGTAACGTACTGGGCATGATCCCCGGCACCGATCCCGGCCTGAAGGACGAATGGGTAGTGGTGGGCGCCCACCTGGATGCTGTGGGAAATTGCGGGGTGCTGCTGCCGGGAGCCCTGGACAACGCCAGCGGCTGCGTGGATATTATGGGTGCCGCACGGGCCATGGCGGCTGCCGGAATTCCGCTGAAACGCAGCGTATTGTTCGCCTTTTTCGGAGGAGAGGAAACCGGGCTGGTCGGCAGCGGGCTGGTAGCCCGAAAGCTGAAGCAGGAAGGGAAAAAGGTAGCGGCTTACATCAACCTCGATATGGTAGGCAACGGAACGGGTTTCCACCTGGCGGGCGGAAGCACCTGGCCCGAAGTGTTCAAACATTTCGAGGCGGCCAATGAAAAATACCTCCACCGTTCCATGGGATCCTCGGAAGTACGTTCACATTACGGACGCCCCCGCAGCGACGCAGCCCATTTTGAAAAGGCAGGAATCCCCACCTTGAGCCTGTATACCACCCGTCCGGTGAAACCGGTGTATTATCACCTCCCGGGCGACGATGTACACTCGCTGACCCCGGAAATCATGGAAGATGCCGCCAAACTGCTCCTTTTATCCCTTACGGGAATAGCTAATGAAGAATAGGGCCCGGCAAGATCCCCGGAACCCAACCCAACAGGTCGTGATAGCCCGGCGGAAAGACCACGGAACCATTTCAGAAATAAATTGAGAACCCATGATGTGGCAGGTCCTTTTACTGGTTGCAGGCTTTGCAGGTATCATTACCGGCGCCGTCCTGCTGGTGGACGGGGCCTCCTCGCTGGCACGACGGCTGAATGTTCCGGGAATTGTCATCGGCCTGACTATTGTAGCTTTCGGCACATCCTCGCCGGAATTTGTGGTAAATCTGTTCGCTTCCCTGTCGGGGAATTCCGAAATGGTCCTGGGCAATGTGATCGGCAGTAACATCCTCAACATCCTGCTAATCCTGGGCCTGTCAACCCTGATTTTTCCACTGGCGGTAAAAACCACCACTACCTGGTTCGAGATTCCCCTCTGCCTCCTGTCAGCCCTGGCCGCCCTAGCACTCGCAGGCGACCAGAAAATTGACGGGAACACGGTAGCCCTCGTATCCCGCAGCGACGGGATGATCCTGCTGCTGTTCTTCACCGTCTTCATTGCCTACAATATCCAGATGGCGGTGAAAGGAAACACCGACGAACCTGTCCCCGGCCGCGACCTGTCTGCCGGGAAAAGCATCCTGATGTTTCTGGGAGGACTGATCCTGCTGATCGCCGGTGGAAAGATCACTGTCAGTTCGGCAACTTCCCTGGCAACAACGGCCGGCATTCCCGACAGAATCATTGCCCTCACCATCGTTTCGCTGGGCACTTCCCTGCCCGAACTGGCCACATCGGTTGTGGCCGCAATCAGAAAGCATACCGACATAGCCCTGGGCAATATCCTGGGATCCAATATTTTCAACGTATTCTTTATTCTCGGGATCTCTGCCGTAATCAGTCCGGTCACTGTTTCAGGCGGAGCCATAACCGATCTGCTGTTCAATGCTTTTATCAGCCTTCTGATCTTTATCTTTGTATTTACCGGAAAAGGCAGGAAACTCCACCGTACGGAAGGAGGATTGTTTTTGCTGCTTTACGCAGGATACCTGGTGTTTATTTTCATAAAACCCTGAGTACTCATGCCTGAACCCATTCCCGGATGGTACACAGCAGAGGAGATCGGGTGGCTGCGCGCATGCCGCCTGTGCCCCAGAGAATGCGGAGCTGACCGTTTGGCCGGAGGGGAAGGAATCTGTGGAACCGATGCCGGCATCCACATATCCTCCATCTGCATACACCGGGGTGAGGAACCCGCCATCAGCGGGAAACACGGTATCTGCAATATTTTCTTCACAGGATGCAACCTGCAGTGTGGTTTTTGTCAGAATTACCAGATCAGCAATCCCCGGGCGTCGGCCGAGCACCCGGCTCTTTCCATGGAAGGGGTAATGGAATCCATTCTCCGGATTCTCGACCGGGGTATCCACGGGGTTGGATTTGTATCCCCCTCGCATGTGTATCCACAGGTTATGGCCATCCTTCGTGCCCTGGAAAAAACGGGCAAAAAACCCGTTACCGTTTGGAACACCAATGCCTACGAGCATCCCGAGAGTATTGCCCGCCTGGAAGGAAAGATCTCTGTTTACCTGCCCGACCTGAAATATGTTACCCCGGAGCTGGCGGCAAAGTATTCAGGCGCACGGGATTATCCGGAAGTTGCCTGTGCCGTGGTGAAAGAGATGTACCGACAGAAAGGATCCACCCTTCAAACCGACGAGGCGGGCCAGGCCGTATCGGGCATGATCATCCGGCACCTGGTGCTTCCCGGCCACGCCGACGAAAGCATCCGGGTGCTCGAATACATTGCCTCCCACCTCTCCCCCCGGGTGGCCATTTCCCTTATGTCGCAATATTATCCGCCGGGTTTCCCCACCGGCCGGCCCGCTCCCGGACGGACCCTCTACCGGGAAGAATATGCCCGGGTGGTTGATGCATTCCATTCCATGGGTTTCGGAAAAGGCTGGGTACAGGACCTGGAAAGCACCGGTTACTACCGGCCCGATTTCGACCGGGGTCATCCATTCGAAACCGGCTCCTGAAATTTGTGTATTTTTGCCCGGTAAAAACGCAGGATCATGAGCCGGGAAAATTTCTGGACATCACTTCCCCGACCTTTTGTGGCGCTGGCTCCCATGGAAGATGTGACCGACACCGTTTTCCGTGAAGTGATCATGAATATATCGGCCCCGGGAGCCCTGCATGTGGTTTTCTCGGAATTTACCTCCACCGACGGGCTTTGCCATGAGAAGGGAAGGGAAAAAGTGATCGAACGCCTGCTGGTCAATCCTTCGGAAAGAAAGCTGCTGAAGCAGAAAGGCATACGGCTGGTGGCCCAGATATGGGGTACCGATCCCGAAGCATTCTACCGGTCTGCCCGGATGATCACCCGTAACATGGATTTTGACGGGCTGGATATCAACATGGGATGCCCTGTAAAGAAAATTGTGAAGCAGGGAGCGTGTGCGGCCCTGATCAAACAGCCTGTTTTGGCCCGGGAGATCATTCAGGCCACCCTGGAAGGAACCGATCTGCCGGTAAGTGTCAAAACACGCATCGGATTCGACCGTATACAAACCGAAGAGTGGATGGCGAACCTGCTTGAAACCGGCATATCTGCCCTGAGCGTACACGGAAGGATACAGAAGGCGGACTCAGAAGGCCCTGTTCACTGGGAAGAAATTGCCCGGGCCGTTCGCATGAAAAATGAAATCAACCCCCGGGTGGTTATGATGGGCAACGGCGATGTGATGAACCTGGAAGAGGCACACGAGCGGTCGGAAGAAACGGGAACTGACGGGATCATGATAGGCAGGGGAGTATTTCACAATCCATGGATATTCAACCCCGTACAGAAAGAACGCACACCCGGTGAAAGAACGGACCTGCTGTTGCAGCACACCCGGCTTTTCAGTGATACCTGGCAGGACAGGAAAAATTTCGATATCCTGAAACGCTTCTTCAAGATCTACGTCAACGGGTTCTACGGCGCCGCCCGCTTAAGGGCCATGCTTATGGAAGCCCGTTATGCCGAAGAGGTGGAAAAAATCATTTCCGATATGCTCCGGAAGGAAGGCTGATTTAAAAATATGCCTGAATACAAATCACTCCCCTTACAATTTTACCCGTGACTGAAAATGAGACATAAAATGATTATTGGAACCGCCATGGATATTCACCGTGCTATCGCACCGGGGGGTTCTGGAATCAGGGCATGAAGCGGCTCGTGCCCGCGATATGCATGAAAAAGGATTGCATGCGGCTCAGCAGGTTCCCTGTCCACTCTTCCGCAGATATTATTCCAGAATAAGAATTTTTGTCAAAACCCCTGAGGAATAATGATCCCCACAGCCAGAAGCAGGTCGGTGCCGAGTACAGTGATCACATTCGTTCCCAGCGCCGGCACCATTTTGTGCATATCATCCCCGTGCCGGATAGCGGTAATACTCGACCGGATACCCAGGGGCATGGGGATGAGGGCCAGGTAAATCCAGGCAGAAGCCAACCCCACCAGCGGAAGAATAAGAATGGTGCCGAAGGTAAGGAACATACCGAAAGCATAGAGGTAAGCAGCCTTTTTCCTTCCCAGCACGATCACCAGGTGCCGCCGGCCTCCGGCACGGTCTGCTTCCATATCGGGAAATTCATTGATCAGCAGAAGCAATGCCGTAAGAATACCCGGAGGAATGGATACCAGAATCACCTTCAGGGGCAGGATCCCGGAAAGAGGCATGCCGGGCGTAGCGGTCATCGCAACGTAGGTGCCTATCACCACCAGCGAACCCAGGGCCAGGCCTGCAAAAAGTTCCCCCAGCTGGATCCTGGCCAGGCCTTCCGTATAGGAAATGATGGTCACCCCCCCGATCAGGGTAAGCACCATAATGAACCAGTGGGATGCGAAGGTAAAATACACTCCGATAGAAAAGGCCAGCAACAGGGTTGTAACGGCGACTGCCAGTACCTGCCGCGGGGTGGTTAGACCCTGCTGCATCATACCGCTTCCCCCGCTGAAAGGTGTCCGTTTCGTATGGGCATCAATTCTGGTTTTATGATCGGAATATTCGTTGAACAGGTTTACTGAAATGTGCGCCGAAACCACTCCGGTCACCAGCAACAGGGCATGCCAGAGGTTGAATTCTATTTCTGCGGGTCCCGGGATCTGGTAGGCAAAAGCCAGGCCGATAGCTACCAGCAGTACAGCAAGAATAAGAAAAGGACCACGTACCTGTGCCATCCAGGCAGCCAGAGAAACGGATTTTTTGACTTGTTTTTCCATCATCACATCATTTACTCGTTAAACAAAAATACGTTTTATTTCTTTATACCATAAACGGGAACCGGATCCAGGCCCAGTTCCTGCCATCGGATCACCGCCCGGCTGTAATCCCGGGCATAACCCAGCAGATAACCACCTCCTCCAGCACCCAGCAGTTTCAGGTAAAAATCTCCGGTATCCAGCCCGTTTTCCCAGTATTCGGTAAAGATTCCCGGGATCATGGGCCTGAAGTGTTCCTGCTGAAAAGCCGACAGTTTCTCCATTTCACGTTCGAAACCTTCGGTTATTCCGTTCATTACATGAGAAATACATACATCATTCAGGGAAAGCAGTTCCTTCATGATTTTCTGTTTATAGGTTTTATCCCTGCACCGTTCCATGAACAGATCCACCAGAGGGGCGGTTTTTCTGGGCATACCGGTATTTACCAGGAAAAATGCCCCTTTCGCATTTTCTCCCGGCTGAGGAAGGGCAACCGGCATAACCGTCCCGTCCTGTTCCGTAAGCAGCGGAACCCCGGTATACCCGATCAGAGGATCGAGTCCACTGCTGGTACCGTGAAAGAAGGATTCCATTCCGGCAAACAGGGTCTTCAGTTTGCTGAGCTCCCCGGGCGGCAAACGGTGGCCCGGAATTATGGGATCGATAGCATACGTACGGTACAGGGCTGCTACCAGAGCGCCGGAGCTTCCCAGGCCGTAGCCGGGCGGAATGGTCGATTCAAAATACAGGCCGTTGCCGAGGTCTTTTTGCAGGCGGTGCAGGTCGAGAACCGGAAGAAGGGAACCGGAAACTACTGATTGGTCCAGCCAGTTTATATAACCGGCCAGATCATGGTGCGAACGCCGGGCAAAATTCAGATCAGTAACCTGTTCACCGGTTGGGAGGGCAAGACGGCCGCTGAAATGGGAAAAAGGAATGGTCAGCCCCCTGGCTCCCAGCAGAACGGTATATTCTCCGAACAACAAAATTTTGGCATGTACCGTATCTGAAATACTCGTCATCTTCATGCTAATTTTACCGGGCCCCTGCCGGTAACATCATCGATCCATTGGCCTTCTTCACAAAAACCGGCCAGTTCGTCATGAATAAAAGCCTTCACCTGGGCCCGTTCATGTTCCGGGTAAAGCAGGTGCACATTGGGTCCGGCATCGAGGGTAAAACACATATCCCATCCATTTTGTTCCCTTTTCTGCCGGATTTTTTCCATGATCAGCAGGGTACGTGGATGCAGAAGAGAAAATCCGGAACGGGCGCTCATCATCAGGGCATGAAGGGTCAGCGCTTCGGATTCGGTTATGGTACGGAATGATTTTCGGTGGTTCCTCTGTAAGGATTTCAGCAGGTTTCCCATGTTTTCCCGTGCCTGTTCGATACGGGCATCCCGGAAAGGATGGGTGTTCATGGCCAAATGACCGGCCGAACTGGATATTTTTTTTCTGCCCGGATCCACGATCAAAACGGCATCGAACAGGGTCTGGTATCGTGGGTGCACCCGGTGGTTCAGCGGAACGGCATATTCATCGGAGCTTCCCTGCACCGCAGGATCGTAACCCCATTCCACCCACCCGGGATATACCGAGCGGCAGGCGCTTCCCGAGGCAAGACGGGCCAGCCGGCTTGCCCCGGGCAAAAACTCTTCTTCCGGATTTTTCGGACGGAACATCCTTTCCAGATCGGCCAAAGCCAGCGCCAGGGCGCTCATGCTGGAAGCCGAAGAGGCTATTCCGGCCGAATGCGGAAAGGTATTCTCCGTGTCGATCCGAATATCCAGGCCTGGAAGGAAAGGGAGTTCCGTCTCCAGCCGCTTCAGATAATCCCGGATCCTCTGACCGAATTCCGGTTTCTCTTTGCCGGCAAACCGGAAGGCAAAAGACGGTTTCCTCTGCGCCGGCCGGTAGTACAGGTGAAGGCGGGTAACGGAATTCGACAGGGTCATGCTGAGGGAAGGGTTCATCGGCAACTGGTTGCCGTATTTCCCCCAGTATTTGATCACCGCAATGTTCGAAGGACTTTCCCAGGATATGTTTTTCCACGGCATGATCATGCAGCATGATTTTCACGGCCGGGCCATTTCAGGCCTGAGGATCATCTCACGGAAGAGAATGATCGTTTCCAGTCCATGCTCACGCAGAAATTCCTGCAGCCGGCTGAACGGACCGTCCCAGGTTACCATAATAAAATCGCCTCCCCAGGCCCCCAGCGATTTCACCCCACCGGGAAAATCGGCCAGCAGGGATTCCCTCACGGAAGGCACCCCGCTCAAACCCGAAAGGATGGATTCATGTTGGCCAATCAGCCGGTCGAACTCCCCGAGGTCACCGGCCGTATGGATCCTGTGGGTCAGATCACTGATCTTATTGACCGTTTCTTCCCGGGGAGGATGCTTCCTGAGGAATTCCCGCACGCTGTCTTCCGAATTCTGTTTTTTCCCCAGATAAACAAAATAGATATTGTCTTTAAAAGGCGGACAGAAGGATGTGGGAACCACGCGGGGTTTACCCCCGGTAACAGAGTACAGAAGAGGGGTGTTGCTCCGGGCGCAGGCTATATCGAAACCCGATCCTCTGGAAACTCTCCGGTGCAGCTCATAGGGATCGACCCCAGCCCACCAGGCAATATTCGACAGAAGGGAAGAGCTGGTGCCCAGCCCCCAGAAACGGTTGAACTGAATCTCCGTCCGCACCAGATACCCCCCGTTTCCCGTCAGGAAAGAAGGATTCAGCTCCCGGGCGCCCAGCAGGTGGTCTCTGAGCCTGGCGGCCACATCCCCGTCGGTGGCAGACAGCACATCCAGGGTTCGGGTATGGAAGGTAGCCCGGAACCAGGGTTCCCCGTTCTCATCCGATTCCCACTCCAGTTCTTCCTCCCCCGGGAAAGCATTCACCTCGAGCGACTGGCCGAAGCGAACTGGCATAGCCAGGGCAGTGGCTCCGAACAGCACCATGTATTCGGCGGTAAGCAGGATCTTTCCGTTGGAATAATATTTCATGAATGATGTTGTTTTCGCAAAGATAGCAGGAATGTTTCCACAGCACGGTAACTTACCTTCCTTTTGCTGAAATAGGCCTTTGCCTTTTCTTTTTCGGTGGGAGTTGCCTCCAGCCTGTTCAGTATATTCGACAGGTGCATTTTCATATGACCTGCCTGAATGCCCCGGGTGATCAGTGAACGGATGGCTCCGAAGTTGTTTGCCAGGCCCACAGAGGCGGCAATCATCATCAGGTCCTCTGCACGCGGGTTGCCCAGCATCCCGAGGGAGCGCTTTGCCAGGGGATGCAGGGAAGTAAGACCCCCTACGGTACCCAGAGCCAGCGGCAGGGTGAGACTGTACCGGAACATATGATTGCTGAGATCGATATCGGTAAGCCCCGAATAATTCCCTGAACGGGCGGCCCAGGCATGCCCGCATGCCTCAATCGCCCGGAAATCGTTGCCGGTAGCCAGGGCCACCGCGTCGATGCCGTTAAAAATGCCTTTGTTGTGTGTGGCAGCCCGGTATGGATCCATCCGGGAAATCATCACCGCCTGTTCGAACTTACGGGCAAAGTCTTCAGGCGACAGTCCTCCCTCCTGCTCACCCAGATCCCCGATTCCGGTTTCCACCCGGCATTCCACCAGGCAATCGGGAGTATAGTTCGACAGGATAGCCATGATCACATGCACGTTCTTTTCCTCCCCACGGAAATGACCCGAACCGCCCATGTATTCCACCAGGGCCGAGGCCATTTCTTCCATGCAGGTATTGATAAAATTGGCCCCCATGGAATCGACCGTTTCAAATTCGGCCATCAGCTGGTAATAATGCTCCATGGAACGGGCCGTTTCAACCAGCCTGATGCTGCGGATCCCTCCTCCCCTTTTCACCATATTCTGTGTTACCGGAGCAGTTTTTTTCAAAAGTTTTTCCTTCAGTTCGGGGAAATGATCCTGCAGCTTACGGAAATCCCCTTTCCAGGTGAAATGAACCTGCCCCACCTTGGTGGTGGAGATCACCCGGGCATGGAAACCGCCGCGCCCGGCCCAGAACCCTGCACTTTTCGCTGCGGCCGCCACCACGGAGCTTTCTTCTGTCACCACCGGCACCATGTATAATGTACCGTTTACTATTACGTTCGGTACCACCCCGTACGGCAGGGGATAATGGGTAAGGGTATTTTCACTGAATCCATCCAGCAATTCCCGGTACTTCGGATGCCTGAATGAGTTTAGCTCTTTCACGAATTCCTGTGGATCATCGAATAACCGGGCCACCTGATCGAGCTTTTCTTCCCGCGAGAGCGAAGAAAAACCTTTCAACGGCTTTTGGGGTATTTTTTTTTTTCATTTTTTTACATTAGTGTCCGACTAAAAAAATAAAGAGAAGGGTACTCCCCAGAGGTTTCCCCTTCATGTTGTAGATTTGTTTTTTGCGGAAACAAACAACAACATGAGTAAAAATACGGAAATTAAATTTGTCGGACAGCCGATTTTCAAACAGATATTGAATTTGGTTGATACAGTGAACATACAGAGCTTGGTAAGGAAGCATAACAGCGACTATTACTACAAGGCATTCCTGAGCAGGACTCACCTGATCACGATGCTGTTCGGGATACTTTCCCGGTGCGACTCGATGACTGAGATCTGCGAAGGGATGCGGGCACTTGGAGGAAAGCTTAACCACCTTGGGTTGAAAAGTGCCCCGGCAAAGAGCACAGCCTGTGATGGATTACGCAACCGGGACAGCCGTTTCTT
>OMKS01000156.1_pt1 | contig 60676 bp, 55 predicted proteins | sample 1674721 | NCBI WGS metagenome assembly OMKS01 (sample SAMN06264996, study PRJEB25208) | sediment metagenome | isolation source: hot spring sediment | place: USA: California | collected 2014-09-02 | reverse complement strand
CTTCCTTCTCCTTGTCTACCCTCGTAACCCCGAAAGTGGCCTACTTTTAAATTCCCATTTCTGGCCTGATTTATCATGCCCATCTACAGTTGAACCCCTTTTGCGCATACCTTTGCTATTATTCTAAGAAAACACATGTCCTTAACAATGCTTGATACAATATCGACGAAAGTAAGGGCTGTGAGCGAAGCGTTGGAAACAACGAGCCCCCGGATCATCTCTGCATGGGTGCTGGCGGTGTCGATTCTCGCCATTGTCCCAATGTGGCTGAATTACAGCATCATTCCAAAGGATGGAGCGCACTTCTATGTGCCGGTAGCTGAGCTCTTTCTACAGGGGAGTTTTCGAGAAGCTATCTTTGGACCCTATTATCCCATGTTGCTCCCCTTGTATGAATTCAGCATCTTCCTGATGGCTAAGTTAACGGGCGTTGGACTTGAGACCTCGGGTAGGCTTGTTTCAGCACTGTGTTTTGTGTTGGGCGGATTTGGTCTGTTCAAGCTGACGGAGGCCCTTTTCAAAATAAGGCTGATCGCAGTACTCAGCTTGCTCCTATATCTCTCCAACAGGGAGCTTTTGAAGTGTTCCACGGTTTGTATGAAGGAAACCATGCTCATCTGCCTGGTTGCGTGGGGCAACTACTGCATGGTCAAAGGCCTGGAAGCACAGCAGAAAGCCCCTATGTATGTCACGGGTTGCCTGTTATTTGTTGCCGGAGGCCTGGTACGCAGCACCGCCTTGATCTTTCTCTTTACCTGGGCATTTGTTTGGGCGGTTCATAAGAGGCAGGGTGTGCTTTGGCGTTTGGTACTTGTGGCTTTGCCAATTGTTGCGGTTATTACGGTTTACTACCTGAATATTCAGGAAAAGTTGGGGCTTCAGGTTTTTCGGAGAAGTTATGCTTTAAGTTCTTTTGTTAAATATAATTTCAGTTTGGTTGAATTTGGCGCAGATGCAGTGATTATGATGAGGCAGTTTCTGGCCAAGTGGTACTACCTCATAGCAGTTTTTGGCGCTGTTGGTATATACCGACTGAGGAGAGAGACCTATACTAGGGTGTTCCTGAGTGCTTTTGTGGTATTTTTCATCATCTGTATTATAGATGGCAGGGTTACTGTGGATAGATACATCTATGCACCGGTGATCGCACTTTATCCCCTGGCGGCTTATGTCCTTGCCCAAATGCTGAGATCGAGAAGAAAGATTGTGCAGGTGATCGCAATACTTGCAGTGGTCACGTTCCTGGGACTCTGGACACAAAAGGCTCTTACCTTGCCTGACCCTGACCGGGTGTCCCGGAAAGAGGCGGGCGCATGGATTCTCTCACAGTTTGGGCCGAAAACAGACTTGGTGACCAACAGGCAACGGGTCGGCTTTTATGCAGACACCACCCCGTTTGTTATAATTAATTTTGAAAGCCTGGATAATGAAAAAAAGAATATCGCCAGACAGTTAATTTATAGAAAGTGGGCCACACTTGCAGACATCGGCTCGCAGGGGGTGCTGCACATGGTGGTCGCCATTGACATAACGCATCGGGATGGGGTTCTGCTCAAGGAAAAGCTCGAGAGCTGGGGGTTCGTGCCGGATAGGACCTTTGGAAATATTCTCGTGTATCTCCCGAAGTCTTGACTTACAGCGGGTCAGATGATAGATGCCAGACGTTGACGACAGCTCTTTGATGAGAATGGCACTGGAAGAGGCGCGCAGGGCTGCCGGACTCGGCGAGGTTCCCGTGGGTGCGGTGCTGGTGACAGGCGACCTGGTGGTTGTTGGGCACAACCGGGTGATCAGTGATTCTGACCCCACGGCGCACGCAGAGATCGTGGTGATCCGCCAGGCGGCAGAGATGATAGGGAACTACCGGCTGACGGGTGCCTGCCTGTATGTGACCCTGGAGCCCTGCATCATGTGCGTGGGCGCAATTGTCCAGGCACGGATCGCCAGGCTGGTCTATGCGGCGAGCGATCCGCGATACGGGGCCGTGGATTCGATGATCAAGGGGTTCAGCCTGGAGGTGAACCACCGGCCCGAGATCGTGGCAGGCCTGCTGGAGTGCGAGGCAGCCGAACTGCTGAAAGACTTTTTCCAGGAAAGACGGCAGGGAGAGGTACCGAAGTGGCCGTAACGGGGCCGACTCGAAATCGGCTGTCCCCTTAACCGGGGACCGTGGGTTCGAATCCCACCCTCTCCGCCAGATACTTTTACTGATAACCGGAGAGATGCCCGAGCGGCCGAAGGGGCGCGACTGGAAATCGCGTGTGCCACCAAAAGTGGCACCGAGGGTTCGAATCCCTCTCTCTCCGCCAGAGAGATCAAAGGCCCTGCAGTGGGCCGGGTCTCATGCAATGCAGCGCTGCCAACCCCGTCAGGCCCGGGAGGGAGCAGCGGTACGCAGTACGCTGCATGTGTATGAACAGGCCCGGCCCACTGCAGGGCTTTTTGCTTGAATTGTGGCAGCGGCAATACTACTATGACCCGCATGTATCAGGTGATCGCACGAAAATTCCGGCCCCAGCGCTTCGACGAGGTGGTGGGCCAGGAGCACGTGACCCGCATCATCGCTAATGCCATCGAGCAGAACCGGCTGTCGCACGCCTTCATCTTCTCGGGTCCCCGCGGGGTGGGCAAGACCTCGGTGGCCAGGATCCTGGCCAAGGCCCTGAACTGTGAACAGGGGCTCTCGAGCACCCCGTGCAATGCCTGTGCCCGGTGCGAGGAGATCACGGGATCGCGCGCCGTGGACGTGTATGAGATCGATGCGGCCTCCCACACCGGGGTGGACAACATCCGGGACCTGATCGAAAACTCCCGCTATGCACCAAGCATTGCCCGCTACAAAGTGTTCATCATCGATGAGGTGCACATGCTCTCGCGCAGCGCGTTTAATGCGCTGCTCAAGACCCTGGAAGAGCCGCCGCCCCACGTGATCTTCATCATGGCCACCACCGAGCTGGAAAAGGTGCCGGCCACCGTGCTCTCGCGCTGCCAGCGCTATGATTTCCGGCGCATCGCCCTGCACCAGATCGTTGCCCACCTCGAGCAGATCGCCTCCAGGGAGCAGATACGGGTGACGAAAGATGCCCTCATGATCCTTGCCCTGCAGGCAGACGGCAGCATGCGCGATGCCCAGGGCATGCTCGAGCATGTTGCAACAACCGGCAGCGGAGAGGTCGACGTGGATGTGGTTGAGTCCATGCTGGGCCTGGTGGGCAGGGCAAACCTTCACGACCTGGTCTCGGCCCTCGTGCACAAGGATGCTCCCAGCGCTCTGAAGGTGGTCGAGAGCGTCTACCAGGTGGGCCAGGATCTCGGGCAGCTCTACAAGTCGCTGCTGGAGCAGTTCAGAAACCTGATGGTGCTCAAGGCCGGCTACACCAGGCTGACCATTCCCGAAGAGGAAAAGGCCTTTCTCAACGAGATCATCATGGAGATCTCCCTGGAAGAGATTCACCGGATCCTGAGCGTGTTGATCCGCTCGGAGGAAGACCTGAAATATACGAGCCTCCCGAAGATCACCCTGGAGACCGCGCTGCTGCGCGTGATCTCCGCGCCGAGGCTCACCGACCTGCAGGAGCTCATCAAGGCCATCTCGACGCGCTCCGGGGTCATCCCCATCGGTCAGGCGCCGCCGGTTACCACGGTGGAGATGTACAAGCGCCCGCCCTCCACCATCCCGATTTCCTGGGACGGGTTCCTCGCCTACCTCAAAGACCACGACCAGCCGCTCTTCGCCGTCCTGTCCAGCGCCACCCTGGTCTCTGAAGAGGGGGAAAAGATCATCCTGGAATGCACCAGCACCTTCCTGGCAGACCAGGTGAAGAAGTCTCTCCCCGAGATCTACAAGCGGGCGAAGCTCTTCCTGAAGCGGGACATCAGCATCCTGGTAAACGTCCAGGAAAACCATCTCCAGAAGCACAGCGTGAAACCGAAGCCCTCGGAGCTCAAGGCCCAGGCGATGAAATCCCCCCTGGTCAAGGAGTTCATGACCGAATTCGGCGGGGTGGTCCGCGATGTCAAGCCAAGAGAATAAGACGCTCACCGGCCTTGGCGGACTCAAGGTGGGCCACGGCTCTGATTTCATTGGCGGCACCGGGGTGAGCGTGATCCTCTTCGATGAGCCTGCCCGGGGGGCGGTGGACATGAGCGGCATGGCCACCTCCACCCGCCAGATCGATTCCCTGGAGATGATGCACCCCGGGGTTGCGGTGCACGGGTTGTGTCTTGCAGGGGGATCTGCCTTCGGGCTCGACGCGGCCTCGGGGGTCAGCAGATACCTCCTGGAGCAGGGCATCGGGCTCGACCTCGTGGTGGCAAAGGTTCCGGTGGTGCCCACTGCCGTGATCTTCGACCTCTCGTTCCTGGATGCCGCTGCCAGGCCCACACCGCAGATGGCCTACGAGGCATGCGTGAGTGCCAGCACCACCACGGTTTCGCAGGGGTGCATCGGGGCAGGCACCGGGGCCACGTCGGGAAAGCTCAGGGGTGTGGCCTCAGCCACCAAGGCAGGCCTGGGATCGAGCCTGATTCCCGGTGCAGGGGACATCAGAATGGGGGCCCTCGTGGTGGCCAACCCGTTCGGAGACGTGCTGGACGAGCAGGGAAGGATCATTGCCGGGGCCAGGGATGAAGCAGGGTTTCTCAACATGAGCCAGGCGATTCTGGAAGGTGAGGTGAGGGAGAAGTTCGGCTCACCGAGCAACACCACCATCTGTGTGCTCGTCACCGATGCCTTTCTCGACAAGATCATGGCCATGCAGGTGGCCCGCATGGCAGGCCAGGGACTGTCCAAGCACATCTCGCCCTTCAACACCCCCTTTGACGGAGACATGGTTTTCTGCTTCTCCATCGGGCACAAGCCCGCAAACCTGCTCCACCTGGGTGTCCTCGCTGCCCGGGCCGCCCGTGATGCCCTGCTCAATGCCGTGCGCCACGCCCACACCCTGGGCGGAATCCCGGCCTCCAAGGATCTCCTCGGCTCGGCTGAGTAGCTGCCCTCTTCTGTAGGAGGGCCTTCAGGCCCGAAGAAAATCTAGAATGTAGGAGACCCTTCAGGGCCGAAGAAAATATCGAGCGTAGGAGGGCCTTCAGGCCCGAAAAATTTCCAGGCACGGGCCTCGCTTTCCAAGACCCTGCAACGGTTCATGAAAACGTTGACAAGGTCTGGAGAAATCAGTAGAACAGAACACCGTGGCGGTGTAGCTCAGTTGGTCAGAGCATGCGGCTCATATCCGCAGAGTCGGGGGTTCAAATCCCTCCACCGCTACCACAAATCAGGCAAAAAAAGAGCAGGGCCAAAAACCCTGCTCTTTTTTTTATTCTACCCTGTAGGAGGAGGTTTTCACTCTTTGAAGAATCTCTTTTTCAGGCCGGCAAGCCCGAGCATGCCAAAGCCCAGCAGCAGAAGGGTGGAGGGTTCGGGAACCGGGGCCGGTGATGGGTCGATCGGCAGGAAATTGAGGGTGATGGCGTCGGCATAGTGGCCGTGAAACTCGATGCCGCTCAGGTAGTTGTTTACATTTTCCGTTGCAGAGATGTGGATGGCGAGAAAGTCGGTCATGGCAGGAATGGCCATGGAAAAAGAGAGCATCTGCCACTCGTAGGGACTGGACAGTAATGATACCCGCTCTGATTCAAGGTAGGTTTGTGCATAGAACTGCGTGAGAAATGTGCTGAAATCCCCGGAAAATGCAAAGAGATCAAACTCGAACATGGTGTTGATCAGAACATCGGAACCTGCCAGGTCGTCCCCGATCCGGTTCACGTAGGCAGAGCCCTGGACAGAGAGCAAGCCGCTTGCGATCTCCGGAGCATAGGCGGAGAGATCGATGAATTGCCACACATCACTGCGGACGGTGCTTGCAGCTGATGAGGTAGTCGTAGATACAAACCTCAGCATGGTCTCCCCTTCATAGGGGGTGATGCCGTTGTGTTCAGAAACGAATTCAACGTAATCGCCAAACCATAGTCCCGTGGAGCCTGGATTGAAGCCAAGGGAATATGACTGGTCTTCAAACCCGGGGTTTACTATCAGAGTGGCGTGCGTGGTCAATGGCAAGATCAAAAACAGCCCGAAAATAAGCAGTAACCTCTTCATGGCCTTGTTCTCCTTCCCTGGTGCTCAGTTGTACACATGATGCAGGTTTGATACCAACCCTGTGTCCCGCCACAATGATGTCTAACCCATTGATATTGCGGGGCATCGAAAATAAGTTCCTTTATAATGCTTATATAATATGTAAATAAGTTCCATTTAAAAAGAAAATGATTATCCCAAAATATTCCGTGCACGTCCAGGATCCGTCCCGCTTATATAGGGAGAGAAAGAGAAATGTCAAGGAATCACGGGAAAAATATGAATCGAGACCAATTGAAAAGAATCGAATGAATCGGATCCTGCTTCGACATGCCGGGGCCTTGGGTAAAATTACAGCACAAAGGCAGGGCCAGGTCTTTGTCTGAAATAGCAATTTGCCTTTGGCCTGTTTTTGAGTATGGTAGAGAGAGAACCTTGTGAAGGAGACAGCGTGAAAGACGTCTTTGTCGGATTCCTGTGGCACATGCACCAGCCCTATTACAAAGACCCCGTGTCAGGAACACTCCTGATGCCCTGGGTGAGGCTCCACGCCATCCGCGGCTACTACGACATGATCGCGCTCCTGGCCGTGTATCCCGATATCAGGTGCACCATCAACCTCGTTCCCTCCCTGCTGGCGCAGCTGCTCGACTACACGGAGGCAGGGCTTCGAGACAGTGATTTCCTGCTCTCACAGAAAAAGGCCTCGGACCTCACCGCGGATGAGAAGAAGCAGGTGATCTCCCGGTTCTTCATGTGCAACCACCACACCATGATCGCGCCGTTTCCGAGGTACCAGGGCCTGCTGGAAAAACGGGACGGGGCCAGAACCCCTGATCAGCTCGATGCAGCGGTGAAAGAATTCACGAGCCAGGATGTCCTCGACCTGCAGGTGCTCTTCAACCTGACCTGGATCGGGTTCATGGGCAGGAAAGACAAGGGCATTGCCGACCTCATCAAAAAAGGCCGCTCCTTCACCGAGGCGGACAAGGCCTACGTGCTGGAATTTCACCTCAAGATCATGGAGCAGCTCGTGCCGCTCTACCGGCAGCGCAGCGACGAGGGGCAGATCGAGATCTCCACCTCTCCCTTCTACCACCCCATCAGTCCGCTGCTCATGAACGTGGGGTATGCACTGCGCTCGCTGGACACCCCGCTGCCCCGGGAGGCCTTTTCACACCCCGAAGACCTGGATGCCCAGGTGTGCAAGGCACGGGAATTTCACGACCGCGTGTTCGGCAGGCCCCCCACGGGCATGTGGCCATCGGAAGGTTCGGTGTGTCCCGAGATGGTGGAGATTCTGGAGAACAACAAGATCAGGTGGATGGCCTCCGACGAGAGCATCCTGTTTCTGAGTCTCAAGCAGGCGAGAACCGGGTCGCTCCTCTACCAGCCCTACCGGGTTGTCTCAGGAGACGCCGAGGTGGCCATGTACTTCAGAGACCGGCCGCTGTCTGACCACATCAGCTTTGTCTACGCAAAGAACCCGCCGGAAAACGCGGTGAAGGACTTTCTCTATCACCTGGACAACATCCGCAAGGCATCCAAGGCCTATGATTTCGAACCCTTTGTGCCCATCATTCTCGACGGGGAAAACCCCTGGGAACACTACCCCGACGGCGGGGAGGGGTTCCTCAGGGGCGTGTTCGAGGGGCTGACAACCACTCCGGGCCTTCACACGAGCCACTTCGGAGACTTTCTCGAAACGCATCCCCCCCGGGCCACCATCGGGAACCTGTACACCGGGTCGTGGATCAACCACAACTTCGCCATCTGGATCGGGCACGAGGAAGACCGCAAGGCCTGGGAATACCTGGCCAGGACCCGGGCCTACGTGGAATCCAAGGGCGCAGACGCCCACCCCCTTGCCTGGGAGGAGATCTACATTGCCCAGGGAAGCGACTGGTTCTGGTGGTATGGCGAGGAGTTCACCACGGAAAATGATGAAGACTTCGACCGGCTCTTCCGGCTGCACCTGAGAAACTGCTATGAGCTGCACCACGACACCCCGCCGCAGGAGCTCTCGGAGAGCATCATCACCCTGCACGACATCACGCCCATGAGCATTCCCACGGGATTCGTCACCCCCATCCTGGATGGCGCAGTGTCCCATTTCTACGAATGGCGCAAGGCGGGCCACTACCGGGGAGCCAGGAATTCAGCCAGCATGTATCAGCACGACCAGGTGCTCGCAGACCTGTATTTCGGGTTCGATGCGAAACACCTCCACATGCGGATGGATTTCACTTCCCCGCCCAGGGAACTGGCAATCATGGTACACATCATGGCGCCCAAGGCCATGCTGCTGACCATTCCCGTGCCCGGGGAAAGCGTTGCAATCGCATCCGTGGAAGGGGAAGACCTCGTGCACACGGATGAGATTTCTACCATGAAGGTCGATGCCATCCTCGAGTTCAGCGTGCCCTTTGCAGCGCTCTTAGCTGAAGCAGGCCAGCGGATGCGCTTCTTCGTCTCCATCACCAGGGGCGGGCTCGAAGTGGAGCGGCACCCGGGCGCAGGGCTTCTGTCCTTCACGGTTCCCGATTCTGGAACGGAAAGGATCCTGTGGTATGCCTGAGAAGCTCCTGCTCGGCTTCTGCGTCCACGCGCACCAGCCGGTGGGCAACTTCGACTCGGTGTTCAAGCAGGGCTATGAAGAGTGCTACAAACCGCTCATCGAGATCCTGAAGGACTACCCGCAGATCCGGATGACCCTGCACTACACAGGGCCCCTGCTGGAATGGTTCGAGGCCGAGGCCCCTGATTTTTTCCCGCTGGTGAAACACCTCGTGGACCGCTCCCAGGTGGAACTCATGGGGGGAGGGTTCTTTGAACCCATCATGCCGGTGATTCCCGAAGACGATGCCCGGGAGCAGCTCAGGCTCATGAACGAGTTTCTCTTTGAGAAATTCGGCATCCGGCCCCAGGGCATGTGGTGCGCCGAGCGGATCTGGGACCCCTCCATGCCCAAGAAGATCGCCGGGGATCACGCACCCGAGTATACCCTGCTGGACGACAGTCACTTCCTCTCTGCCGGGCTGGAACGCCATGAGGTGCACGGGTATTTCGTCACGGAGCGGGAAGGACATTCCATGAACGTCTTTCCCATCGACATGAAGCTCCGCTACCTCATCCCCTTCAAGGAACCCCGTGAGGTGATCGCCTATCTCCTGCAGCTCAGGGAAGAAGGTGTGGAGGTGGTCACCTACGGGGACGACGGTGAGAAGTTCGGGATGTGGCCGGGCACCTATGAGTGGGTGATCCTGAAGGGGTGGCTCAGGAGGTTCTTCGACGAACTGCTCGCACACCGTGACGTTATCGAGATGGTTCCACTGATCGACGCGCGGGAACGGCACGCGCCCAGGGGACTCATCTACCTCCCCACGGCAACCTACCAGGAGATGATGGAGTGGAGCCTTTTTTCAGCCCAGGGCAGGAACTACGAGGACCTCGTGAAGAAATCCAAGGAGGAGGAGACCTGGGAGAAGAACCGGGCGTTCCTTCGCGGCGGCATGTGGGACAATTTCCTGGCAAAATACCCGGAATCGAACCTCATGCACAAGAAGATGCTCGTGGTAAGCTCGTTGATCAGGGAATACGGGGTCGAGGCCGAGGCGCTGCCGTTTCTCCTCAAGGCCCAGTGCAACTGCGCCTACTGGCACGGTCTCTTCGGGGGGATCTACATCGCCTCACTCAGGCACGCGATCTATGAAAACCTGCTGAAGGCCGAGGAGATTCTCAACCGGAAACGCTTCCAGGAGAGAGCGTGTGACGTACAGATCAGTGATTATGACAGGGACGGCAGGGACGAAGTGCTCATCTCAGGCCGGGTGCTCAACTGCTTCATTACGCCGCACAACAGCGCATCGGTATTTGCCCTTGAGCACGTGCCCTCGCACTACAGTTTTTCCAACACCCTCATGCGCCACCCCGAGATCTACCACCGGAAGATCGAGGAACCGGGCACTGATGTTGGGGAGGCCATCCCCCACAGGGCGCACGACGTGATCGAGGTGAAAACCTTGAGCCCGGAAGCGCGGAGGGAACTCCTCATCTATGACGCCTACCCGAAAAATTCCTGCATGACCCATGTGCTGGAATCCCCGCTCCACCTGGATGTCCTCCTCAAGGAGAACCGGATCAACGGGGCAGCGTCAACGCTGATGCCCTTTGAACTGGTGCACACGTCAGTGACAGGAGCGGGCGTAGAGCTTCGCTTTCACGGCTCGCAGGGGCGGCTGAGCCTCGAGAAGACCTATCACTATGATGCAGCGGGATCCATCACCCTTTCGCACATGTTTGAAGAAGACCCCGGCGGCTGGATCGTGCTGGAGTGGAACCTCATGGCGCTCTACCGGCAGCGGCCGTGGGTCGACTCACGCCAGATGGAACAGGACCGCGGGTATTTCCAGGCGCGCCTCGTCGAGGTCGAGGACGGCCCTTCAGGGGTGCGCCTGGCCATCGAATCCCCGGCCGAGTGGGATGTGTGCATCGTGCCCATCGAGTGCCTCTCCCAGAGCGAAGAAGGATTCGAGAAGACCTTCCAGGGCTGGAGCATCTATTTCATCAGGCCCGGCACCACCCCCATCCCCGACATCCGCCTCGATGTCAGAACCTCCTCGTAGGGGGCCCGTCAGGGCCGATATTTTCGGGGCTAAAGCCCCTCCTACAACCTCTCCTACAACCTCTCCTACAAAAAATCACCACCCGATGTGCGGGCAGAAAAAAATCTCAACCCCGATGAGCGGGTAATCGGAAGAGGGCCGTCATTCCGTGCACGAGAAATCCTCGTGTCAGATTTTATGAAACGTGCTATTGAACTCACATGTCTGAACTGAGGAAAGACCCTGTTGTGGAGAGGTGGGTCATCATCACGGATGACCCCCTGCGATCGCCGGCCATCACGAGCCACTCTTCAAGCCTTCACTCCGATGGCCCCTGCCCGTTCTGCCCGGGAAATGAGCACCTCTGCCCGCCGGAGATCCTTGCCAACCGGCCGCAGGGATCTCAGCCCAATGATTCCAGGTGGAACCTGCGGGTGATCCCCAACCGCTCGCCGCTGCTGACCATCGAAGAAGACTACAAGCGTCTGGGGGAGGGCCTGTACGACAAGATCACGGGTGTGGGGGCAAACGAGGTGATCATCGAGACTCCCCGGCACGACATCAGGCAGTCGCAGATGACGCTGGCCGAGTTTGAAACCCTGCTGTGGGCGTACCGTGATCGGATCATCGACCTGAAGCACGATTCCCGCATGCGCTACGTGCTGATCTACAAGAATTACGGTGCGCTTGCAGGTGCAACCCTGGAACACACCTACTCCCTGCTCATGGCCCTGCCCATCGTTCCAAGGGGAATCATCGATGAGCTGGAAGGTGCTCGCAAGCACTATGGATACAAGGAACGCTGCATCTACTGCGACATCATCCGTCAGGAAATCCAGTTCGAATCCCGCGTAATCGCCGAGACCACCACCTTCCTGGCCATCGAGCCCTTTGCCCCCAAGGTGGCGTTCGAGACCTGGATTCTTCCCAAGCGGCACATTCCGCGCTTTGAGAACATCGAGCCCAGAGAGATCCACGACCTGGCCGTCATATTCAAGGAGATTCTCCTCAGGCTCGACAAGGGCCTGAATCTACCTGACTACAACTATGCCGTCCACTCGGCTCCCTTCGGCAACGAGGTCGACCCCTACTACCACTGGCACATTGAAATCATGCCGCGGCTCGAGAGCAGGACCGGGCTCGAGTGGGGCTCGGAACTCTACATCAACGCCACCCCGCCCGAGGCTGCCGCGAAGTATCTGCGCGGGCTCCTGGTTGAATGATCTGAGCCCAAGGCACCCGGCATGCCGCGTTTCTTCGCAGAGATCATTGATTCCCGCAAGGCCCTGATCAGGGGCAACGACGCTGCTCACATCCTGGGGCCCCTGCGCTTGAGGGTCGGGGACGAACTTCCCATCCGGAACATGCAGCAGGGTTACCTGGGAATGATCCGGGAGATCCATCGCGGCGAGATTCTTCTGGAGATCGTGGGGCGCGAGTCTCTTTCGGACCGGGGCAGCGCCCGGGTCAGTCTTGCCATGAGTCTCATCTCCCTCAAAGACATGGATGCCGTGATCCGGGGGGTCACCGAGCTGGGTGTTGCCGAGATTCACCCGCTGAACACCGCGCGATCAAATGTCCACGACATTACACGTGCCCGCTCGAGCAGGTGGGAGGCCATCGTGATGGAGGCGATGAAGCAGTGCCAGCGAAGGAGCATGCCGACGCTGAACGAAGTGGAGCCGCTGGAGACGTTCATCACCCAGACGGCATCTCGGTGGAAGACTCGCCTCGTTGCCCGCCAGGGTGCCGAACAGTCTGTTTTCTCGTGCAGGAACGATGAAGTGGGGATTCTCATCGGGCCCGAGGGAGGCTTCTCGCCTTCAGAGATGGCCATGATCCTCGGTGCGGGCTTCACGCCCGTGAGTCTGGGCAACACGACACTGCGCTCTGTCACCGCCGCACTCTATGCGGTGGGTGTCCTCGCCCAGGAGTGAGCACCTGAAGGAGCAGGTTTTGCCTTCCCGTCCCGAGTCGAGCTAGTCCTTCTGTGCTTCCAGCCTTGCCAGGAGTTCTTGAGCCTTGTCTTTGCCATCAAAGGCATGGGTGGACTCGAGGGCCTTCTTCACATACCCGATCGCATCTTTTGTCCGGTTGAGATCCGCCAGGGCAAGGGCCATGTGATAATTCAGGGCAGGGTCTTCGGGAAGCTTGTCCAACGCGAGCCTGAACTGCCCCAGGGCATTTTCCGCCAGGCCTTTTTTCAGGTAGACATACCCCAGGGTGTCCGCGATCCTGGGATCTTCCGGGAAGGAGTCCTTCGCAATCTGGGCAAGTTGCAGGGCCCGGTCGAACTCACGTTCCCGCCCTTCCTCGGCGAGGATCCAGGCCAGGTTGTTTGCAGCCAGGGCATGCCGGGGATTCTTTTCCAGGATGTAGGTATACACCTTCTTCGCCTCCTGGATCTTTCCCTCACGCTGCTCGATCAGCGCCAGCATGATGGCTGCCTGCAGGTCATCAGGATTAGTGTTCAGGATGTTCTGGTATTCTTTCGAGGCGTCTTTCGCCATGTTGTTCCGGGTGTAGTACTGGGCAAGGCCGTGGTAGAGGTATGTCTGGTCGGGGGCGAGGCTGATGGCCTTCTTGATGTGGTCGAGGGCTGCATTCTTCTGATCGTCCGCCTCCAGCAGGCCCGAGAGCAGCATGTGGCAGAACGCGGTGTTGGTCTGCGCGCAGGTGTTCGACAGTTTTGTGATCGTGTCTTTCCTGCCAATCTGGGCAGGGGCGATGATGGCATAGAGCCTGAGGGCCTCTGGATTGTCCGGGTAGAGGCCCCGTGCCGTGTCCGCGCTCTGATAGGCATTGGCCTTATACCCCTTGGCCACGGCCAGCAGAATCTCTGCATGCAGGGTGGGCCAGGCCTTGGGCGCCACCTTTTTCAGATCGACGAGAAACGAGTCTGCCTCTGCCGTGTTCTCCATCCGCAGGGAGGAGATGGCGCCCACGTAGAGGAGTTCGGGCGACCTGATGTTGTTTCTGACGAGGAGGTTCACTTCATCCAGGGCACCCCTGTATTCGCCCTGTGAGAAGAGGATCTTTGCCATCATAACGTGGAGAGAGACATCGTTGGGGTTTTCTTTGAGAGAGGCGTCCACAAGCTCCCTGGCCTTCTTGATGTCCCCCTTGAGGATGAATGCCTGTGCTGAGGTTGTCGCCACATCCGGCCTCGTGGGGATGGATTTCAGGAGTACATCCATCACCTCGATGGCCTTCGCGCTGTCTTTCTCGTCGATATGGATCTGTGCCAGGAGAATCCGGGGGGGGATTGCCGTTGTGTTGCGTGCAACGGTCTGTGCCAGGATCTTCTTCGCTGCATCCCGCTGGCCTTTTTCAAGCAGGAGCTGGGAGACCATGGTCTGTGTCTGGGTGGTGTCGTCGAGATCCCGTGCCTTCTGTGCAGCGGTCAACGCGCCATCCAGGTCGCCCCTCTGCCGGAGAACCGATGACTCCAGCATGTGCGGTTCGGGTTTTGAGGGAAACTTCGCTTTCAGCTCGCTCATCTGGCCGGCAAAGAGATCGTCCATTCGGTGGCTTGCATAGAAGCGTGCCAGGGAAACCCCGACATTCACGTTGTCTGCATCGACCCGGTATGCATCCTCGGCCCATTTCTTCGCCTGTTCGAGATCCTTGTTGAACACGTGGATGTCGCTCGCCAGGAACCTGATCTTCGTCGAAGAAGGGTAGAGGACTGATCCCTTTGAAACCAGGTCAAGGGCATCGTTCACTCTGCCCAGGGCGATGTACATCTGGGAAAGGTTGATGAGCGCCTCTTCCGTGGGATCCGTGTCCTTGATGATCTCCTCCATGATGCCCACGGCCTTTTCCCGCTCCCCGCTCAGGAACAGGGACTGGGCGAGAATCTCCCTGGCCATGAGGTTGCCGGAATCCAGGTCGAGGATCGAAGTGGCCTGTTCGATGGCCAGGTCATACCTCTTGGAGAGCAGGAGCATGGATGCGAGGTACTGGCGGGAGGGCACATTTCCGGGATCTGCATTGGACGCTCTCAGAAAGGCATTGTACGCTTCCTGGGGTCGCTGCAGCTTGAGCTGGGCTTCACCCAGACTGATGAGTGTTTCTACGTCATCGGGGGATATCTGCAGGGCGTTCTGATACTGAATGGCGGCCTCTGCATACTTTTCCGCCTCCACATAGCTCCTGGCGCTCGCAAGGTAGGCATCTCTTTTTTCTTCCGGACTCTTGGTGCAGCCGGTGATCAGGCTCAGGGATACAAAAAGGATCAGACAGGCTGTAAAGAAGTTCTTCATACGCCCTCCCATTCAACGAATGAGCGTAGAGTAGCACAGTTGTGCGCAAAGGGAAAGGATTCCGCCGGGCAGGCGGCTGTGACAACGCAGGAAATACGACATCCGGAACCTGGGCCGGAGGTTTCTTTTTCTTGAGAAACACAGCGAACTGTTGCTATGGATAACAAGAGGTCTTTTGCTGTGGAAAACAGGGACAGGTGAGAAAATATTCCTGTGGGCAGTGTTAAGATTCGAGTGTCTGCGTGACGATGTAGGGAATAACGGAAAGAAGGGACAATGAGGAGAAGTGTTTTGCCAGCATCGGTGCTGTTCCTTGCAGACCTGTGTGTTGCCAGCGGGTCTGTGTACCTCGCGAAAATCATCCAGCGGTACCTGCCGGAATTGAGTCTTCCCGATGAGCATCTCTGGATAAAGGCCATTGTTTTTGCGGCAGTTATGCTGACCAGCATGTACTTCCAGGATCTGTACAACTGGAAATACTGGAAAAACGTCTCGGGGCTGAGTTCTTCGATTCTCCTGGGCGGAGGTGTCGCCCTCATCGTTCTGGCCCTGGCCTATTTCATCATTCCTCCGGTGGGGCTCGAACGTGACCTGCTCCTGATGTCCCTGGGTTCAACGCTCACCATCGCGTTTTTCCTGCGCTGGATATACCTCAAGCTCATGCACACAGCCTATGCGGGCCTGCGCGTGGTTATCCTGGGAGACGGAGACAATGCCAAGTTTCTCCTCACAGAGATCAGGGGCGGAGGCTACCCGATCTTCTTCGAAGGATATGTGGGCAGAAACAACTGGGATCTCGCCTCCCGCTGCCTTGGCGATGTGGATGATCTCTCTTCGGTCATCGAAAAGGTCGACCCCGATATCCTGGTGGTCGCTCCTGACGGATGGCGGGGGACTCTGCCAGTGGACGATCTCCTGCACATCAAGCTCTCGACCTGTGACGTGATCGATGGTCCGACCTTCTACGAGCAGATAACCGGCAAGCTCCTCGTGGAAGAGCTTCGCCCCAGCTCCATCATCTTCACCGAGGGGTTCATGAGCTCACCGTTCCAGGATTCCCTCAAGCGTGGCTTTGATCTCGTTTTATCTCTGACAGGATTTATCGTCACTCTGCCCATCATGCTGATCACCGCCCTTGCCATCAGGCTGGACACCCCGGGCCCCATTTTCTACCTCCAGCCACGGGTGGGCAAAGACGGCAAAGACTTCAAGGTGATCAAGTTCCGCTCCATGTACCAGGATGCAGAAAAAAACGGGCCCCAGTGGGCATCGGAAAATGACCCGAGGGTCACCCGGATAGGAAGAATCATCAGGAAGGTACGCATCGATGAACTCCCTCAGTTTATCAACGTGATCAAGAACGACATGAGCTTTGTCGGTCCACGGCCCGAGAGGAGATTTTTCGTGGATCAGCTCGAGAAGATCATCCCCTTCTACGTCCTGCGCATGCACGCCAAGCCCGGCATCACCGGGTGGGCGCAGATCAACTTTTCCTACGGCGACACCATCGAAGATGCCAAGGAAAAACTCAAATACGAACTCTACTACATGAAGCACCGATCCCTGTGGCTCGATCTGCTGATTATCTTTCAGACCCTCAAGGTCGCCCTCAAGGGGAGGGGATCGCAGTAAGCACGCCGATGGGATACCGGCCGTGAACAGGGAGGTTCACGGAAGGGCGATGTTTTCGAACCGTCCAACAATCAGGTCCTGTCTTCGGGGGCCGTTGTCAGGAATTCGGAACCATCACCAGCAGCCCGGGTTAGAGGGTGCTGAGGATCATGGGGCCGTTCGAGGTGACGGCGATGCTGTGTTCGAAGTGGGCCGAGAGCGATCTGTCTGCGGTGACCGCTGTCCACCCGTCTTTGAGGATGAGGACCTTCCATGTTCCGGCATTGACCATGGGCTCGATGGCAAGCGTCATTCCCTCCCGGAGAAGGGGGCCGGTGCCCTTTTTCCCGAAGTTCGGAATCTGGGGCTCCTCGTGCATCGACCTGCCGATGCCATGACCCACGAAATCCCTCACCACGGAGAAGCCACGAGATTCCACCACCTCCTGAACAGCGGCCGAGATGTCGAAGAGGTGGTTTCCCGGCACTGCCTGGCCGATACCCTCGGTGAGGGCACGCTCTGTCGCCTTCATGAGATCCTGGGCCTTGCTGGAAACGCTGCCCACGGCAAAAGTGCGTGCCGAGTCTGAGTAAAAGCCCTTGTAGAGCGCGCCCACATCGATGCTCGCAATGTCCCCGTCTCTGAGCGGTCTCTGTCCGGGGATCCCGTGAACCACCTCTTCGTTGATCGAGGTGCACAAGGTTGCAGGAAACCCCCGGTACCCCTTGAATGCCGGTACGGCATTGTGGGAACGGATGAACAGCTCCGCTTCCCGGTCGAGCTCTTCGGTGGTGATGCCCGGCTGTATCATGGGCTCGAGGTGCTGGAAGAGCAGCGCGATGATGCGGTTTGCCTCACGCATGACGGCGATTTCTTCCTGGTTTTTCAGGATGATCATCTACTTGTCGAGGACCTTCTTCAGGGGATATTCAATGATGCCCCGCGCTCCTGCCTTCAGCAGCTCGGGGATGAGGTTGCGCGAATGAGTCTCGTTGATGATGATCTCGAGGGAGAACCACTCGGGATCGTGGAGCGTGGACACCGTGGGAGAGGTGAGCGCCGGGAGCATCCTGATGATGTCCTTGAGGCGCTCTCTCGGGGCATTCATCTTGAGGCCCACCATTCCTGTTGCCTGCAGTGCGGATTTGAGCATGAGCGATACCTGGTCGATCTTCTCTCTCTTTGCAGGGTTTTCCCAGGATGCCTTGTTTGCGATGAGCTTGGTGTTGGTGACGAGCAGTTCATCGATGATGCGCAGGTTGTGCGCCCTGATCGTGGAGCCTGTTTCCGTCACTTCCACGATGGCATCGGCAAGGCCATCGACCACCTTTGCCTCGGTTGCTCCCCATGAGAACTCCACATCCACGGTGACGTTTCTCTCTTTAAAATAGCGCCTGGTGAAGTTCACCAGCTCTGTGGCGATTTTCTTTCCTTCAAGATCCTCGATGGTTCTGATGTCCGATTTCTCGTCCACGGCAAGAACCCACTTGGCTGGCAGGTACGTTGCCTTTGAATACACGAGATCAGCCACTTCAACGACTTCGGAAGCGTTTTCCAGGATCCAGTCTTTGCCGGTGAGCGCCAGGTCGAACAGCCCGGACTCCACGTACCGGGAGATCTCCTGGGCACGCACCAGGGCGCACTCGATATCCGGGTCGTCGATGGAGGGGAAGTAGCTCCTGGTCGAGGTCCTGATCACCCACCCCGCCTCCCTGAACAGGTCGATGGTGGAGGTCTGCAGGCTCCCCTTTGGAATGGCCAACCGGATCAGGCTCATGATCTGTACACCTCTTTCGGGTCGAATACCTTTTCCCCGTCTTCCACCAGGGTGCCATCCACGATCTTGGAGAAGAAGCATGAGCGGTACCCGGTGTGACACGCCGCACCACCGACCTGGTGCACCTTGAGGAGGATCGTGTCACGATCACAGTCAACTCGGATCTCGAGTACTTCCTGGGTGTTGCCCGATTCCTCGCCCTTTCGCCACAGCTTCCTGCGTGACCTGCTGTAGTAGCAGGCTCTTCTGGTGCGCAGGGTTTCTGCATAGGCTTCTCTGTTCATATAGGCGAGCATGAGGACTTCCCCGGTCTCGTGATCCTGAGCGATTGCCGGAATCAGACCATCGTGCTTGTCGAAATCAAGCTGAATATCCATGAGAACCTCCTAGTTGCTAGGGCTTAGCAGGTTTTGTTTCACTGTGTCAAGTCGAGGGACAGGGCAGGGGGCGCCGCAGTCAGCGCCTGTTTTTCTTGGCGGGAACGGGATACGTCTTGTCCATGAAGCGGTGCTTGGTGAATCCGAGGGCCTCACGGTGGATCATCAGCATTTCCTTTCTGAACAGGGCATTTTTCCTGATGGCATTGAACTTGTCCACGAGGACGTTGTATTCCTCCGGTTCCTCGACGCCGACCATCTCTGAGTCGAGCCTGGAGAGTTCCTCCAGCAGCGATTCAAGGAGGGACCCCGTGTGGCCCAGGGCTTTCGCCATCTCTTCGAAGATCTCTTCCTGGGTTTTATCCACTCCGCCTTTTCCCATGAAACGACAGTATACTACAGGTAGCCGGGCAGGTGAAGTATGGATCGGTTTATGAATGAACCTCGCGCAAGACACGGCCGGGGCAGGAGAAGAAAGCATACTCATCACAGGTCATCTGTGGTAGGATACGATAAAGAAACCGTGACCGGGAGCCGATACAAAAGATGAAATGGAGGCCTTCTGATGACCGTTGATCTTATCAGCGCTGAAGTCGATACTCACGTGGAGTCGGTTGGGAAACCCACGATCGATTCTCCCTTGAGGAACACCTCGAGCTTTGTCGATGACAGTGAGAGGGTCCTCATCGACACCTCCATGAAGCACTTCGAAAGGTGTGTTGCGGGAGCGTCCCACCCCTTTTCCCTGGAGCTCGCAGGCCCCAGGAGCAGCATCTTTTTCGACCCTTCGAAGACCAAGTGCGGAATCGTAACCTGCGGAGGATTGTGCCCGGGGATCAATGATGTGATCAGGGGCATTGTTCTCCAGATGTACTTCATGTACGGAGTGAGACACATCTATGGGATAACCTTCGGGCTCCAGGGGTTCATCCCCCACTACCGGCATCCCCTGATCGAACTGACGCCGGTCTTCGTGGAGCACATCCACGAGCTCGGAGGGACCGTTCTCGGATCGTCACGTGGTGCCCAGGAAATCCCGGAGGTCGTCGATGCCATCGAGCGTCTCAACCTCAACATCATGTTCTTCATCGGCGGCGACGGAACTCTGAAGGCTTCATCCCTGACAGCACAGGAGACAATGAAGAGGGGGTACAAGTGTTCGGTGATCTCGATTCCGAAAACCATCGACAATGATATTCAATTTGTATCGAAGACCTTCGGTTTTGACACCGCGGTGGAAGAGGCGCGAAAGGTCATCCAGTGCGCCCATGTCGAGGCCAAGGGTGCGCCCAACGGCATCGGGCTCGTGAAACTCATGGGCAGAGATTCAGGGTTCATAACAGCCAGCGGGGCCCTCGCCTCCCGTGATGCAAACTTTGTCCTCGTGCCGGAGGAGGATTTCGATCTCGACGGAGAGAGAGGATTTCTCTCCGTGCTCCAAGAACGGATGGTGAACCGGGGACATGCCGTGATCGTGGTGGCGGAAGGCGCCGGACAGAAGTTCTTCGCAGACATGCCCGAGGAAAAAGACGCCTCGGGAAACGTGAAAAAGAAAGACATCGGCATTCTGCTGAAAGACAGAATCGAGCACCATTTTCAGACAAAGGGGATCCCCATCAACCTCAAGTACATAGATCCGAGCTATGTGATCAGGAGCGTGGTTGCCAATGCCTCTGACTCCATCTTCTGCGGGTTCCTTGCACAGATGGCGGTTCATGCGGGCATGCGCGGAAAAACCGACATGCTCATCGGGTTGTGGAACAACAGGTATGTCCACATCCCCAATGCCCTGTGCACACAGGGCAGGAAAAAGGTGGACGTCGACGGGCCATTGTGGGTGAGTGTCAAGGAATCGACCGGTCAGCCGTTCATGAAAAACCCGTAAGACGGTGGGACAAAACTGAGAGACTCGGAAAAAGGAGAAGGCGATGATGGATGACACAGACGACAAGCTCTTGGGCGATGACGATATCATTGATCTCACTGATCTGCTGGAAGAAGATGCCGCCGGGAAGACTGAAAAGGAGCCGCACGTTTCCCCGTGCAAGGTCACGGAACCCGATTCCTTCGACCTGGGAAGAGAACTCTCCCTGGACTACGATGTTTCGGTAGAAGAACTCGAAACAGAGTCTGAAACGGTTGATGTCGAGGTGGCGCTGTCCCCCGGCGAGGAGTCGGCTCTTTCTCCCGAGGCCCCGGCACAGGAGGCCCAGGAGCTTCCGCAGGAACCCGAACCTTCACCGGAACAGGGGTTCCTCCTCAAAGAGGAGGAGGGGCCAACCCAACAGTGGCAGGAGCCAACCCCTGGGGTTTTTGAGCCGGGGGATCACCAGCAGCCTCCCGAGGAAGTCGAGATCATGCGGGAAGGGGATGAAACACTGTTTCCTGAAGACGCGGCCGGAGAGCAGGAGCCTTCCGAAATCCGCTACGCGCCGGATCAGGTGGAGGCAGCCAAACGGGATCTCGTGCTGGATCAGGCCCTTGCGGAGATCAAAGATGACATGCCTGAGATCCTGCGGGAAATGATCGCGCCGCTCATGGCCGAGCTTGTCAAAGAGATCATGAACACGACCAGGGAGCAGTTGCCCCAGATTGTGGAGAAGGTGATCAGGGAAGAGATCGCCAGGCTGAAGAAGCTCGACACGTAACGGGAATCAGTTGCTGAGGCGGAAATCGCCCTTGGAGGGGTGAAGAAGAGGATCTGCCCGGAAAGAGGTTTCCCGTATTCGAATCTTCCTACTGTTGTTTCAGACCGATCTGTGCACAACAAATGATTCCATGATGGTTCAAAACATGGGCGAGCGCTGCCTCGGCGCTGATCCTTATTTTGCCTTTCCGCTCTTTTCATGCTATGAGTGTGCCACGATTATTCAGAGGAGCCCTGACGATGCTGGAGAAGGAATACGACCCCAAGGATATCGAGCAGAAGTGGTATGATGTCTGGCTCGAGCACAACTATTTTCATGCCCGTGACGACGACGGGTCCAGGAAACCTTACACGATCGTCATTCCGCCGCCCAATGTCACCGGCGTGCTCCACATGGGCCATGCCCTGAACAATACCCTCCAGGATGTCATGATCCGCTTCAAGCGGATGGACGGCTACAACGCCCTGTGGATGCCCGGCACGGACCACGCCGGGATCGCCACCCAGAACGTGGTGGAGAAGTATCTGGCCTCCCAGGGGCGCTCACGGCACGATCTCGGAAGAGAAGCCTTTATCGAAGAGGTGTGGAAATGGCGGGAGAAGCACGGCGGGCTCATCATCACCCAGCTCAAGCGCCTGGGAGCCTCCTGTGACTGGGACCGCACCAGGTTCACCATGGATGAGGGCCTGTCGAATGCCGTGAAAAAGGTCTTCGTTTCCCTGTATGAAGAAGGGCTGATCTTCCGCAGTGACTACATCGTGAACTGGTGTCCGCGGTGCCACAGCGCACTGTCCGATCTGGAGGTTGAGCACGAGGAGGAAGACGGGCACCTCTGGCACATTCGATATCCCTATGCCGAAGGCTCGGGCGAGGTCATTGTTGCCACGACCCGGCCCGAAACCATGCTGGGAGACACCTGTGTGGCGGTCAACCCGTCCGATGAGCGCTACACCGACCTCGTGGGCAAGTCGGTCATCCTGCCGGTCATGAACCGGCGTATCCCGGTGATTGCCGATTTCATGGTGGACAAGGAGTTCGGCACCGGGGCTGTCAAGATCACGCCGGCCCACGACCTCAACGACTACGAGATGAGCATCCGCCACAATCTCGACGTGGTGGTGATCATCGACGAATCAGGGATTATGAACGAGAATGCCGGGCCCTACCAGGGCATGGACCGGTTCGACTGCAGAGAGGCCCTCGAGAAGGACCTCCAGGACCAGGGATACCTCGTGGACAAGACGCCCTACCGCGTGCCGGTGGGCAAGTGCTACCGGTGCAAGAGCGTGATCGAGCCGTACCTCTCAAAGCAGTGGTTCGTGAAGGTGAGGCCCCTGGCCGAAGCAGCCATAAAGGCCGTGGAAGAGGGCCGGACACGGATCGTGCCTAAACAGTGGGAAAAGGTCTACTACGAGTGGATGCACAATATCCGCGACTGGTGCATCTCGAGACAGATCTGGTGGGGGCACAGGATCCCGGCCTGGTACTGCGATGCCTGCGACGAGATCATCGTGAGCGAGAATGAGCCCGCAGCGTGCACCAGGTGCAAGAACGGGACGCTCCGCCAGGAAACCGATGTGCTGGACACCTGGTTTTCCTCCGGGCTCTGGCCGTTCTCCACCATGGGCTGGCCCGACCAGACTCCGGCACTCAAGACGTTCTACCCCACGGATGTCCTGATCACGGGATTCGACATCCTCTTTTTCTGGGTGGCACGGATGATGATGCTGGGGATCAAGTTCATGGGCGAGGTCCCCTTCAGGGACGTGTACCTCCATGCCCTGGTGCGCGATGAACAGGGACAGAAGATGAGCAAGTCGAAAGGCAACATCGTGGATCCCATTACCGAGATGGACAAGTATGGGGCTGATGCCTTTCGTTTTGCACTCACCGCTTTTGCCGCCATGGGCAGAGACGTGCGCATCAGCGACAAACGGGTTCAGGGATACCGCTTTTTCATCAACAAGATCTGGAACGCCGGGAGGTTCGTGCTGGCAAACATCGAGGGCCTCGACCCTGATCGAGGAGCTCTGGACTCTGCAGCGCTGTCCATCGCGGACAAGTGGATCCTCACAGAGCTCAACAGAACCATTGCCGGAGCACGTGCCGCCTTCGAGGACTACCGGTTCAACGAGGCCGCCGACATCCTCTACCAGTTTACCTGGCACACCTTCTGTGACTGGTACATCGAACTCTCGAAACCCATGCTCGCGGGCGAGGATTCATTGTCAGCCAAGTGGGTGCTCTACACGGTGTTCAAGGCTATCCTCGAACTTCTCCACCCGATCATCCCCTTTGTTACCGAAGAGATCTGGCAGTGCCTCCCCGGTCAGGGAAAGGACTCCATCGTGATCACGTCCTATCCTCGCGAGAGGAAAGAATTCGATTATTCTGCTGATGCGGAGCTCATGGGCACCATCATCGAGGTCATCTCCGGAGTGAGGAGCATCAGGGGCGAGACCGGCATTTCCCCGTCCGTCCAGCTTGATGTGGTTATCAGGGTCGCCAACCCCGAGGTTCAGAGCCTGCTCGGCTTGAACCGTGTCTACATCAAGGAGCTCGCCCGGGTGAGAGAGGTCGTGTTCATCACCGGCACGGACCAGCACCCGAAACGATGTGCCCTGGCAGTTCGAAAGGGGCTCGAGGTCTACGTGCCCCTGGAAGGGGTGGTCGACATCGAGAAGGAGATGGAGCGCCTGGACAAGCAGAAGGCAAAGGTTCACAAGGAACTCGAGGACAAGCGCAAGAAGCTCTCCAACAGGAACTTTGTCGAAAAGGCCAAGAAGGACGTGGTGGAAGAGCAGATGCGCCTCAGGGACGAGCTCGAGTTTGAACTCAAAAGCCTGCAAAAGGCCCACGAACTTCTCGCTGGATGATGCTGCAGGGTTTCAGAAGTGCTCTTGTCCAGGAAGTCATCGAACTCGAGAGCATAGATTCCACCAACAGCTATGCCCTGGCCGAGGGAAGGCCCGGATTGCTCGTGCTGGCCCGTGAACAGACTTCCGGCAGGGGAAGAATGAACAGGGCCTGGTATTCTCCCAGGGGAACAAACATCTACATGACCCTCACCGTGAACGAGACGGACCCGCGATATTCGATCCTGACCGGTGTGGCCGTGCAGGAAGCACTTTCGGGTCTGGTCAGGCATCCCACTATCGAGATCAAGTGGCCCAACGACCTGATTGCAGAGGGAAGAAAACTTGGTGGCATCCTCTGTGAAGCGAGACATGGCATCACTGCCCTTGGAATCGGGATCAACGTGAATCAAACCAGCTGGCCCGAGGACATCCATGACCGGGCTGTTTCCCTCGCAGAAATTCTCGGAGAGGACGTGAACCAGGGCAGCGTTGTAGTACGGGTGCTCGAGAGCATGGAGTCGTGGTTTGTACGGTTCCGTGCCGAAGGGTTTGCCTCCGTACGGGAGGCTTTTCTCACAAACGGACTCCTGAAGGGGTATCGTCTCGTTTCAGAGGATGGATCTCCCTGTACCATCGAAGACCTGACCATGGATGGCCACCTGGTCATCGCTGTCTCTGGACAGAGCAGGACCCTCATCAGTGAGACCATAACCATATCTGCATGATTCACACCGGGATCGTCCTTACAGCAAGTCCCTTCAGGGACCTGGGTGAAGGATTTTCCAAGGAGATGCCCCCAGTGATACCAGAGATGTCGTTCCTCGGAAACCTCGGCCATTGGCCGTTCTTCTCATACCACCGGACGAAGGATGAGGATCTGAGACGCCGGAAACCGATCTTGTCTTTTCCGGGGTGATCGCTAACATAGAGAGTAGGGGGGACATATGAGACAAGATAGAAATATCAAAGAAAAAGGACATGATCCATACGATGAGGGACGGAAGTATTCCGAGGGGACCTACTGCCCGGACTGCGGCGCCGTCTATCAGCAGGGGAGATGGGTGTGGCCTGAAAAAGCCGTGAAAGATGGCGAGCCGCTGTTTTGTCCTGCCTGCAGGAGGATTCGGGATGATTTCCCGGCCGGTGAAGTGCTTTTCACCGGCACCTACCTGGAGAACCATGGAAAAGAGGTCTTAAACCTGATTCAGAATATTATCGATGGTGCGAAGGAGCGCACACCCCTGAAGAAGGTCATCGAACTGAAGCAGAACAGAGGGGAGATCCTCGTGAGATTGACGGATGATCACCTGGCACGGCAGATCGGAGATGCCGTGTACAGGGCATACAGCGGGGACCTGGAGCTGAAGTATTCAGATGAAGAGAAATTCGTGAGGTTGTACTGGCACCGGGATGAATGAACCCCTCTTGTATAGTCCATGCAGATGATTTCGGGTTGAGCCCCGAGGTGAACCAGGGAGTCCTGGAGGGACTCATCTCGGGTGTGATCACGGACACGTCAATCCTGGTGGACGCACCCTGGGCTGAAGAAGCCGCCCGTCTGCTCATGGGGTTCGGGAGCACCCACGCTGGTATTCACCTGAATCTGGATGAGCTCTTCGGGTGGAGCTCTCCCGGCAGGGAACGTATTTCACGTGATGAACTCATGTCCTGTTTCGGTCGCGGGGAGTTTCTCGAGGCTTGCAGGTCCGAGGCACGCCGTCAGATCGAGCAATTCTTATCCCTGGAGTTGAGTCCGAGCCACCTCGATACCCACCACCACGTGCATGGATTCGGCGCGATCTTCTTCCTGCTCCTTGACCTCATGAAGGACTATCACATCGAGGCCATGCGATTCTCAAGGCAAGGATACCGGCTCCTCACGCGTGATGCTATCCCCTATGATCGGCTCCTCTATGAGCTGATGGAAGCAAGCCTCCGGGAGCACGGGATCGTGTTCTGCGACACGGTGCTCGAGGGAGTCGATGCCCTTGCCCGGATAGGGCCCGGTACCACTGAGCTCATCGTTCACCCGGCAAAAGGTGGAGATGTCTGGAGGGAGAGGGAGCTCGACATTCTTCTCTCGCCGACCTTTGCTGAGTTGCTCAGGGAACGGCAGGTTCATCTGACGAACTACCGGGAGCTCACCCTGAGCGCAGGAACCCGCTGACGAACTACCGGGAGCTCACCCTGAGCGCAGGAACCCGCTGACGAACTACCGGGAAGTCACCTTGAACGAAGAAATCCTGTCAACCTGGGAGGCCGTGTAAACTATATACACGAACACTCCTGACGAATTACCGGGAGCTCGTTAAAACACAGGAGCCCCCTGTCGATCTCCGGTACCTCACCTTGAACGCGGGGATCCCTTCATAGAGCGAATCTCCTGTCCAGGGCACAATTTCTCAGGTACAGGAGCATGTCCACCAGGATCATGCAGCCGTTGAGGGCATAGAGAAGAACCACCCAGTCCAGGTTGAAGAACACCTTGTGAAAAATGCCGGCAACGTAGCCGATGAAGACGATGCCAAGGAAGGCGATGCTCTTTCCCCGGGATGTCCGGGAAATATAGGATTTGTAGATGGATGCCGGCCAGGCCGATCCAAAGCAGATCAGCATGATAACCTCAAAGATGCTCATGGGGAACCTACCTGCCTTTCGTCATGGATGTCGCGGGACCCGGTGCAAGGGCGGAACGTCGCGAGCTACCCTCCGGGCCTGACGGACCTGAAGAGATCGTTCTTCAGGAGATCTTGTGCCAGAGTCAAACGTGTTGCCAGTTCGTCATCAATCCCTGTGAGCGCACCAGTCTGCTCCTGCAGGGTCGAGAACTGACCCTCGAGCCTGGATTGTATCTCGTGTGTCAGTCTCGTGCGCAGTTCTGTTGAGACATCGCGTGCCACGTCTGCGAGCACGTTCTCGATGACCCTGTCGAGATCGGAGGAGATCTTGATATCGTAGTCATCCTGAGTTCCCGATACCTCCGTTGAGACGGTAAACCCCGTCACCCGTGACAACGCACGCCCCAGGGGTTCATAGATCCTGGTCTGTTCCTGGGGAGGTCGCAGGACGAACCTGGTGGATTTCGCTTTTCCTGCTGCGTGAGCCTTCAGGCTGTTGTGTACCGACTCCGCTCTGAGGTCCAGATCGATGAGGCCCTGTTCCAGGGCCAGGTCCAGGTTCGGTGACCCCAGCTGCAGGGACTTCAGGAGGTATCCCTGGGCCGAGAGTCGGATCTCGTCCCTGGGGAGGGCAGGATCCCTGTGGTCGAGACTTCCGGAAAGACTGAGGCCTTCGATCTGTTTGAGCTCTTCGCCGGAAAAGGAAAATACGCAGGGCAGACCCAGGATGTCCTGGTCAGTGGTGATATTCGAGATTGTTCCTGTGATGGTGCCCAGGGGAAGGGTCGCCGAGGCCGTGGTGGAACGGATGAGGAAATTGGGTTTGGGTGAGTGTTCCGTGAAATGAACGTCGATGCCCTTGGCCCGAAGGGGCGTGCTCACCTTCTTTCCCCGGTGCTCTCCTTGTGCTCGAGCAAGATAGGGGCTGATCTTGAGGTACCACCACAGGGAGCGGTCAACCCAGGCCTTGACCCTGGAACCGAAGATGAGCCCGCTGACGTTCCCGATTCCCCCTGGTGTGGGGCCGTACTTGTCGGCCAGTTTCCTGGCGTCGTCGGCCGGTGCCTTGACAGCCTGGTCAATGCGGTGTTTCAATCCGGCAAGCTCATCGGAGACATCTTTCCTGGACGATCTCAGAATCTCGATGTCGTTCTCGATCTCCGTGTGCAGTGACCTGACTTCAGTGGCAGCGGAGAGCATAGCCTGGATGCCGCCCCGTCGCGTTTTGTTGAGGTTCTCTATTCGACTCCTGTACTGAGTGATTTTCTCTTTGTCCGGCAGTTCATCGAGGCGATTGTTCCAGAACGCAGTGCGTGTCGCTGCATCTTCCTGTACACCGCGGATGAGTGCAACGGTCTGGAGGTCTTCCTTTTCGATGATCCCCAGGATATCTTCCCGGGAAAAACTGGGCAGGGTGAATCCCAAAAAGGACGGTTCCTTTTCCTTTTCCACCAGTTCCTTCTTCTTTTCACGAACAAATCCCGGGGTTTTCCTTTGCGTTCCAAATTCTACCCCAACGAGATCCATCTGCTCGATGATGAGTTTCCGCAGGAAAAGCTCGCCGGTATTCACGGAGAATTCCACCCGTGAGATCTGAACAGCGTTCGTGGCAGGCTCATTCGGATTCGTGACCTGTATGTCCTGGAGCCGTACCCCCAGTGGGGAAAAGCTCAGGGTTGCACGATCCACGTTTACCTCTGCCCCCACGATCAGTGAGCCAGTCTTCTCGATGGATCTCTTGATGAGTCCATCTGCCAAAACAAACCAGAAAAATCCGATGAGAACCACAATGACAACAAAGGCAGCGAGGCCTTGCCAGCGGATCTGCTTCATGGTCGTTCTCCCAGAAAGCTCAGGGATTCATAGGTCTTGTAGAGTTTGCTGAGCTTGATGATCTGCGCAATCCTGGTTGTGCGAACCCATGCCAGGACCGTTCCTCTGTAGCGGACAACGGCAGTGTTGAACAGGAAGTAGGCAGGCAGGAACAGCACAAGAGAGATGACGAGACTTCCCAGCACGAGGGTGTTGTTCAGTCGGGCGATTCTGAAGAGCGCAGTGTTGTACAGGGTTGTCCAGAGCCCTTCCAGTGGTGTCGCTGTGAGGAGTGCAAGACCTGCGAGGTGAAAGAGAGGATCAAGCAGGTAGGCGATGCCCGAGAATGCAACAAGCCCGAGGAGAAAACTCGCAAGGTTCACCCTGATCAGGAGCACGAGCAGCAGCACGACGACATTGTGCATGCTCATCAGGGGGGTGAAACCAGCGATGAGAGAAAAACACAGAGCAAGACTTATCTGGGAGGGTGCTGCTTCAGAGTTGAGAACCCTGAGCACCCTGGCGATCAGGCGTATCATCGAACCTCCTTCACTCCTTGGACAGGACCTGATGTCTATTATAAACAGGATTGCTCGCAGGTCAATATTGGGATTTCCAGTGATTTCCAGGATTGATGACGCTACAGCCGATGTTCAGGACATCGGACAAGGGGAGGGGAAAAAAGCCCGGGAATGCGCTGACTGCATCCCGGGCCCAGGATTCTCTATTGTGTGCGACTCGACTAGACCGCGCTTGCCATCCTGAATATCGGAAGGTACATGGCCACCACGACGAAACCGATGATGCCTCCGAGGAATACCATGAGCATGGGTTCCAACGCCGAGGTGAGGGCTTCCACCGCGACATCGACCTCTTCGTCGTAGAAGTCTGCGATCTTTGAGAGCATCTGGTCCATGGCGCCTGTCGCCTCTCCCACCGCGATCATCTGTACCACCATGCCGGGGAAGATCCCTGTTTGTTCCAGGGGATCGGACATGGTTTTCCCTTCACTGATCGCGGTTCTCACCGACCTGATGGCATTCTCGACGATCACATTGCCTGCGGTCTTGGAGGTGATCTCCAGGCCGTCCATGATGGGAACACCGGAAGAGATCATGGTTCCCAGGGTCCTGGTGAATTTCGCCACAGCCACCTTGCGGATGAGCGTACCGAAAATCGGCAGTTTCAGTGCCAGAGAATCGATGTAGTATCTCCCCTTGGGATGTTTCCTGGCAAACTTGAACCCGACAATGACGGCGATGATTAAGGCAATCATCAGGTACCAGCTCGTGCGGAAGAAATTGCTCATGTCCACCACGATCTGGGTGGGGCCGGGAAGGGCTGCGCCAAACTGGCCGAACAGGTCCGAGAACGTAGGGATGACAAAGATCATGAGGACCGCAACAACACCGAAGGCAACACAGAGCACGATGATGGGGTAGGTCATGGCGCTCTTCACCTTGTTTTTCAGGGCCTCGTTCTTTTCCATGTATACCGCAAGCCTGTTGAGCACGGTGTCCAAAACTCCGCCGATCTCACCGGCTGCGACGAGGTTCACGTAGAGATTGTCAAATACCTTGGGGTGCTTGCCGAGGGCATCTGCGAAGGTGCTTCCTCCTTCGACATCCTGTTTTATCTGGGAAATAATCTTCTTGAATGTGGGATTCGGCTGTTGGCCGGAGAGTATTTCCAGGCACTGGACAAGCGGCAGCCCTGCATTGATCATGGTTGAGAACTGCCGGGTGAAGATCACGATGTCCTTGGTCTTGATACGCTGTTCAAAGAGGGTTATCTGCTTGGCTTTTGCCTTGATCTTGGTCGGCAGGATCCTCTGTCGTTTCAGGAGCATTCCTGCTGCAGCCTTGCTATCCGCCTCAATCTCACCCTTTCGTATGCTCCCGTTGGCGAGTTTCCCTTCCCATACGAACACGGCCATGTGTTATCTCCTCTCTCGTAGGTTTGCCCCGGGGCGCTGCAGGTTCTGCGACGAGATCATCTGCCGGAGCTCCTCAGGATCGATGGATCTGCCGATGGCGCTCTCAAAAGAAATGAGCTTCCTCACAAAGAGCGAATGGAGAGACTGGTTCATGGTCTGCATCCCATGCTTAGTCTGACCCACCTGCATCTGCGAATAGATCTGGTGGATTTTGTCTTCACGGATGAGATTTCTGATGGCCGGTGTGGACAGCATGAATTCAGATGCCAGGACTCTGCCTTTCCCATCGAGCCTTGGAACAAGCTGCTGCGCAATGACCGCCTCGAGAACGAACGCCAGCTGGGCCCTGATCTGAGACTGCTGGTGGGCTGGGAATGCATCGACGATGCGGTTCACGGTCTGTACGGCGGAGTTGGTGTGCAACGTGGCAAAGACGAGGTGCCCTGTTTCTGCGATGGTGAGGGAGGCCTGCATGGTTTCCAGGTCTCTCATCTCACCGATGAACACTACGTCGGGATCCTGACGGAGGATGTATTTCAGGGCATTCGTGAAGCTCTTGGTGTCTGCGCCGATCTCTCTCTGGTTGACGATGCATCCCTTGTGCTTGTGGACGAATTCGATGGGATCCTCGATGGTCACGATGTGGTCATGACGTTCGACATTGATCTTGTCGAGAAACGCCGCCAATGTGGTTGATTTTCCGCATCCGGTGGGTCCTGTCACCAGGACGAGACCTCGAGGCAGCCCCGTGAGATTTCCGATGTTGCCCGGAAGACCAAGGGTCTCGAGGGGCAGGATCTCAAAGGGGATCATTCTGAAGACTCCAGCGAGAGCGCCGCGCTGGATGAAGATATTCACCCGGAAACGGGCAACCCCTTTGATGCCGAAAGACAGATCGAGCTCCTGTTCTTCCTCGAACTTATGCTTCTGGGCCTCGGTGAGGATTGCATAGAGCAGTTCCCTTGTTGTTTTCGGATCCAGGATCGGGGCATCCATGGGATAGAGCTGGCCCCTGACCCGAATCTGAGGGGGTGATGCCGTGGTGACATGCAGGTCTGAAGCCCCTTTTTCAACCATTACCTTGAGGAGATCATAGATACTCTGTTCCAAGGAGTGCCTCCTTCGTTAGTCTGCCATGGTGGTTCTCAGAATTTCTGCAACGGACGTGACTCCCTCTGCAACCTTGGTGAGACCGCTCTGACGCAATGATTTCATTCCCTGGGACATGGCAGTGTTCTTGATTTCGGTTGCCGATGCACCCATGAGGATCAATTCCTTGATATCCTCAATAACAGGCATCACTTCATACAGAGCGATTCTCCCCTTGTAGCCCGTATTCCCGCACATTGAGCAACCTGTGCCCCTAAAACAGGTGGTCTTCCCTGCGAGTTCTTCATCCATACCCATCTGAACGAGCGTTTCGACGGAAATATCGTCCTCGGTTTTGCACTGGGGACACACCTTGCGTGCGAGCCTCTGCGCAACAATGAGGTTCACCGAGGAGGCCACCAGGAAGGGTTCGACCCCCATGTTCAGGAGCCTGTTCACGGTGGAGGGTGCATCGTTCGTGTGCAGGGTAGAGAGAACGAGGTGTCCGGTAAGCGCAGCCTTGATGCCTATCTCGGCCGTCTCGAAATCACGGATCTCTCCCACGAGGATGATGTCCGGATCCTGCCTCAGAAAGGACCTCAGGGCCGACGCAAAGGTGAGTCCGATCTCCTCGTGCATCTGCACCTGATTGACGCCGGCAAGGTTGAACTCGACCGGGTCTTCGGCAGTGGAGATATTACAATCGATCTTGTTGAGTTCGGAAATGGCGGAATAGAGTGTCGTGGTCTTTCCAGAGCCAGTCGGTCCGGTAACGAGGACCATGCCCCAGGGTTTGTAGATTGCTTCCTTGAAATTCTTCAGCGCATCCTCTTCAAACCCGAGCTTGGTCATGTCGAGCTGAAGGCTTGATTTGTCGAGAATCCTCATGACGACCTTTTCGCCGTAGAGGGTGGGCATAACCGAAACTCTGAACTCTACTTCCTTGCCACCCTGAATTCTCAGCTTGATCCTGCCGTCCTGTGGAAGCCTCCGCTCTGCAATGTCGAGCTTGGCCATGATCTTGATACGGGACACAAGTGCGTTCTTCAGCCGTACCGGTGGTTTCATGGCCTCGTAAAGAAGACCGTCGAGGCGGAATCTGATGCGCATGAATTTTTCATACGGCTCCATGTGAATATCACTGGCACCTTTCTTGATGGCATCCACCAGGGTCAGGTTCACCAGTTTGATGACCGGTGCCTGATCAGCCTCTTTTTCAAGGTCGCCCACCGCGACCTCGTCTCCCTCAAGAGCCACCTCCACAGATCCGGGAAAGTCTTCCATGTCCCCCAGGGCTTCATCCAGTGAGGCGCTCTGGTCATAGAAGTTGTCGATGGCCCATTTCAGTGACTCCTCCGAGGTGACATAGACCTCGATGCTGTAGCCGGTGAGAAACTTCAGGTCATCCACAGCGAAAATATTGGAAGGGTCGGTCATGGCGACCTTGAGCGTAGACCCATTGCGTTCAAAGGGGATGGCGTTGTATTTCTGCACCACGTTGAGGGGGATGAGCTTGATCGCATCGTTGGATGAATTGACATTTTTCAGGAGCACCGAGGGCAGACGGTATTGTTTCCCCAGGAATTCAACCAGTTGCTCCTCGGTGATGTGCCCGAGCTTCACGAGTTGAGAGCCCAGGCGTGTTCCCGAAATTTTCTGAGCCTTCTGGGCGTCAAGAAGCTGCTCTGGGGAGATGAGTGCGTTTTTTACCAATTGTTCGCCAATGCGCTCGTTTGCCATGTTTCACCTTCCTATTGACTATCGGCAATCCACTAGTGCGACTTTAATACACATCAATGACGTCAGAACCGTCTGGAGCGGCCATTTTCCAGCCTCAAATGCCAACGATGACTGGCTGATCCCCGGTCCCTCAATCAGTGCGTTTCTCCCCGTCAGCAGGCGATCGGTCAGCTCGGTTTTTACGAGATCCCCGTGTGTGAAGGAGCGTTTCACCGCCATGACCTCTTTTTTGGGAATCAGGAGGAATTGAGTTCCCTTGCAGTGCTGAACAGGCCTCTTGCGTGCAGCATCTCTGACCGGGATCACAGGGTTTGATGAGAAAAGAATCCCTGCAAACGATCTTTTCGCACGAGAGGGATGGTTTTCCATGTTACGGAAGCGGATATATCACATGATGTTCTCCATTGTCATCAACTTTGATTCATCAAGGAATCATTCCCGGGACAATGCACTAAGGATGCGGTGACGGGATATCGGAAGTTCCTGGAACGCAACACCCCCTCTAGCTGGTAAAGCTTTTCTCGTTCTTCATGGAGCGCTGAGGTGCCTCGGCGTCACGTTTGAAACGATCATTTCTTTGGAGGGTTCTTCTTTTTCTTTGCGCGGACCGAATCCATGGAGATGACCCCGCCACGTGTGGTGCCTGGACTATCTGTGTGATCCTGTTCCGGTTCTCGCTTCTGTTCCGTGGCCTCATGATAGCCTCCAGGCCTTTTCAGCGGAGTAATCTGAATGGGGATCTCTTTCATGGTGAAGGGTGCACCGTCGAGGTACTCTCTTTTGAGAATCCAGGTTGTCGCTTGGGGGGGGAACCCCAGAAAGAGCAGACGAACCTGGTACCACCTGGGCTTGATGTCAGATTCGATTCCTTCTATCCGTGCATATGCAGAGGCCTTATTCTGAATGGAGATGAGTACTACCTCGCCGATATCGGGCATAAATGGATAGTACCATACCCGAAGTTCCAGTTCCACTGAAGTCTATCTGCCTCCCTCGACAATGGGAGTAAAACCAGGAAGCCCTTCGATCTACTCCGATAGAATCCCTGGCTTTTGAAAAGGAGCCCTTGAAAAATTACGTAAAAAAAGGTTGTTATAAAATAGGATGAAACGGGATGTTCTTCCCTGCAACCTGTCTCGAGACAGGTTAATATTTTGAGGTGAAAGGTCGAAGAAGACAAATAGCATGGCAGGCCAGATCCTTTTTGTCGATGATGAACAGCATGTTCTGGATCTCATCTCGAGTATTTTCGCCGAGAAGGGTATCGAGATTCTGACGGCATGTGATGCCAGTGAGGCGCTTGACCTTGTCCATACCCATGAAATCGCTGTGATGGTTGCAGACAACCACATGCCGGGCATGCAGGGAATGGAGCTTCTCACGAAGGTGAAATCACTGTCCCCGGATACGGTGAAAATCCTCATGACCGGGTTCGCCGATCTGGAAACAGCGCTGGAGGCCATCAACAGGGTTGAGGTCTTCAGATTTGTCGTGAAACCCTGGGAGAATTCCCAGCTCATCGCCCTGGTGGAAGATGCCCTCAAACGCTACGGGCTGATCAAGTCCATCATCAGGGGAGATGATGCCACCATGCGTTCCCTGGTGCACGCTCTTGAACTCAAGGATCCCTACACGAGGGGGCATTCTGAACGCGTTGCCAAGTATGCGCTTCTGATTGCAGAGAAGCTCTCTCTTTCCCCACACATCAGCACGGCAATTCGCTACGGGAGCTGGCTCCACGATTGCGGCAAGATCGGTGTGGCTGAGAGCATCCTGAATAACGAAGGACCCCTCGATGATGCCGAGATCCACATCGTGCACAACCATCCCCTGTGGGGTGCCGATGTTGCCCGACAGGCCCGATTGTCGGGTATCATTGTGAACATTATCCTGGCGCACCACGAACGCTACGACGGGAAAGGCTATCCTGCGGGGCTGCGTGGAGAAGAGATCCCCGTTGAAGCCAGGATTGTCGCCGTTGCAGATATCTACGATGCGCTTACCACCAAGAGACCGTACCGGAATGCCTATCACGGGAGCAAAGCTCTGGAGATGCTAGAATCCATGAAGGGTAACGTCCTTGATCCGGAACTGGTCGATGTCTTTTCCTGCATCATACGAGGACAGGACGCAGAACACTCCTTGTGACCTCCTTTCCTTGGACTCCCCTCACCCGTCACGGGAAGACATGGGTGGGTGCGAGGTTTGTCCATGGTCTGTTCTGGAATAACCTTCGGGGGCAATCACGTGATCGCCCCCTGAAAGGAAGAATGAAAGCCTCTGGATGAAGGGAAAGGCAGTCACGTGTAGTTGTGACTGCCCAGCAGCATGGTGGCGTCCCCAAGGGGATTCGAACCCCTGTTGCCGGCGTGAAAGGCCGGTGTCCTAGGCCAGGCTAGACGATGGGGACACAGCAGTGAGCCAGGAGGGACTCGAACCCTCGACCACCGGATTAAAAGTCCGATGCTCTACCAACTGAGCTACTGGCTCAATTGATCCCCCCCTATCTCATGGCTGGCTAAAAATATCAAGAATAAAAGAGAATACCCAACAGCTTAATTGTAATGATGGTTTTTGATGCTCCACCGGTATGAAAAGCGAAATTTTCTTAATAAGGAATGGATTGATTATTTCTTTTCGTGATGGTGCTGTGGTATGCAGGATTCATCATGGTGTGGATCATCCTCTTTATTCCGCTTGGCATATGGCTGGGTCTTGCCATCGCCTCCCGTATGAATATATTCACGCTGGGCGGTGTGGCCATCACGGTTCTCATCTTTATTCTCGTGGAAACCAGGCAATATCAGAAAGATCGGGCGCGATCCCTCATACCGCTGTGGATCATGTGCCTGATGCTGCTCTCACTGGGAACTGGTCTGATTTTCAGATGAGTGAGGAGGGGAGGCCGGATCTTTATCAAAGGATTTTTTAAGGGCGTTCTTCAGCAATCAGAGGTCTTCCGAGAAGATGTAGTCGTAAATCTTGAGAACCCGTATTCCCTGAATTGAGAAGTAAAACTCGTCCCCTTTTTCCACACCCTGTACCTCGGCAATACCGGATTCCTGTGCCTGGAAGATCTTGGTCGTCCCGAAATCGAATATCGGCAGGGCCGTCGTCGTGTAGGTCCAGATGGTTCCATCATCAGCGATGGTTGAAAGGATGTATTCACCTCGCTTCAACCATTTTTTCAATCCCTGAAACTCGACCTTCTGAGCGTGTTGATACATACCTGCCTCTTTTCTTCGAGAAGCGTTTCTGTTCTACAGGTATGTATCGGAAACTCTTTGTACGGGCTTGACGCTTTGATGCTACGAGGTGGATTCTTTTGAATCCTTGTAGAGCTTATAGTCAAGGCTGTCGACCAGGGCCATCCACGATGCCTCCATAATGTTACTGGAAACCCCCACCGTATTCCAGTGGTCTTTCTTGTCACCGGACTCGATGAGGACCCGAACGACAGATTCAGTGCCCTGTCGCGAAGAGATCACCCTTACTTTGTAGTCCAGGAGTTCCATCTCCTGGAGGCTTGGATAGAACTTCACGAGGGCCTTTCTCAGGGCTCTGTCAAGGGCATTTACCGGGCCGTTTCCCAATGCGGCGGTATGCTCGATGTTTCCGTCAACCTCGATCATGATGGTGGCTTCCGACACAGGATCCGTATCATCACTCCTTCGCTCGGTGTTCACCCTGAATCCCTTGAGCTTGAAGTATCTCATGTGCATCCCCATGGCCTTTTTCATGAGGAGTTCCAGGGAGGCATCCGCTCCCTCAAACTGAAAACCGCAGTTTTCGAGGTCCTTTATGATCTTCACAAGCTCATTGGCGGTCGTTTCATCCTTGGAGAGATCGATGTTGAACTCCCGAGCCTTGTAGATGATGTTGCTCCTGCCTGACTGCTCTGAGACCAGCACTCGCCGCTGGTTGCCAACGAGTTCGGGACTGATGTGTTCGTAGGTTGAAGGATTGTTGATCACCGCACTCACGTGAACACCGCCTTTGTGCGTGAACGCCGATTTCCCGACATAAGGCTGGTGTTTGTTGTGCGAAAGGTTTGCCACATCGTCCACGAACAGGGAGATCTCACTGAGCATCCGCATCTTCTCGTGAGAAATGATGTCGTGTCCAAGTTTGAGGGCTATTGCCGGGATGACGGAGCACAGGTTTGCATTTCCGCACCGTTCCCCGATGCCGTTGATGGTTCCCTGGACGTGATCGATGCCTGCCTGGACAGCAGCAATGGTGTTCGCTACCGCGAGTTCCCCATCGTTATGGCAGTGAATACCCAAGGGATACTCCAGTTCCGGTTTCAGTACATTTACGATGGAGGTTATCTCCGAGGGGAGGCTGCCGCCATTGGTGTCACAGAGGATCAGTCTAGTCGCACCGCCGGCTCGCGCAGCCTTCAGCACAGCTATGGCATAGGATGGGTTATCTTTGAACCCGTCGAAAAAGTGTTCCGCATCGAAGAACACGAGGGGGAAGACAGTCTTCAGGTAGGAGATGGTCTCCGTGATGATCCTGATGTTTTCATCCAGAGAGCACCCGAGTCCGCCATTTCCCCTCACATGAGAGTCCCAGGATTTTCCCACGATGGTTGCACCATGGGGTTGTGCTTCGATGAGGGCATGGAGCATGGTGTCATCTTCAGGACGGGTACCGGGCCTGCACGTACTGCTGAACCCTATGATTTTTACATGGGGTAAGGAAAGCTCCCTGAGCCTGGCAAACAGGCGAGCATCTTTAGGGTTGGCGCCGGGCCACCCGGCCTCGAGGTACTCCAGACCAAGCTGGTCAATCTTTCCGGCGATGGCGCATTTATCCTCGAGGGAGAGGCTCACGTCTTCACATTGGGTGCCATCTCTGAGGGTGGTATCGAGGATTTCAACTCTTTTCAAGGGAGTTTCCCCGCTTGTCGAGCTCGAATGTTTCGTGGAGCTGTCGTACTCCCAGCTCGATGAATTTTTCATCGATCACACAGGACACCTTGATCTCTGAAGTTGATATCATCATGATATTGATTCCCACCTTGGCAAGGGCTGCGAACATCTTTGAGGCTACACCTGCATGGGAGCGCATACCGACGCCAACAATGGAGATCTTGGCGATACCGGTGTTGCCGATGATATCCTGAGCACCGAGTTCATCGACGAGTTCGCGCACAATCTTCATGGCACGTTCGTAATCGTTCTTGGAGACCGTGAAGCTGAGGTCAGCGAGCTTTCCGTCGACGGACATGTTCTGGATGATCATGTCCACATTGATGTTTTTCTCGGACAAACTGCTGAAGATTCTGGCAGCGATGCCGGGTTTGTCGTGTACGCCGATAATGGAGATCTTCGCTTCATTTCTATCGTAGGTGATTCCGGAGACTACTTCTTTTTCCATGTCCGTGTCCTCCTTGGTACACAGGGTGCCTCCCGCATCTGAGAAAGTGCTTTTCACCAGGATCGGCACGTTGTATTTCTTTGCAAATTCTACGGATCTCGTCTGGAGAACCTTTGCCCCCAGCGATGCGAGTTCGAGCATCTCATCATAGGAGATCCTGTCCATGCGGCGTGCCAAGTCACAGATGCTGGGATCACAGGTATACACGCCGTCGACATCGGTGTAAATCTCGCAGAGCTCTGCACCGAGAACGGCTGCCAAGGCTACGGCTGAGGTGTCGGAACCACCTCTGCCCAGCGTGGTGATGTCCCTGACAGGAGTGATTCCCTGGAACCCGGCCACAACAGCGACCTCTCCAGCATCGAAAATCCTTCGGATTGAATCAGCATCGATATCGAGAATCCGTGCTTTGGTATGGGTATCGTCAGTCCGGAAATTGATCTGGAAGGCCAGCAGCGATCGTACCGGTATCTTAAGATCCCACAGCGCCATTGCGAGAAGAGCGATGGTTACCTGTTCTCCTGTGGATACGAGAACATCCATCTCCCGTGGATGCGGTGATTCAGAGAGCCCCTGTGCGAGCCGGATGAGTCTATCCGTTTCTCCGGCCATCGCAGATACAACGACGGCAATATGGTTTCCTTCCCGGTATCGCTTTGCAATCTTTTCAGCCACAAACTTGATCCGTTCAATGGATCCAACAGATGTTCCTCCGTATTTCTGGACAATAATCGCCATCGTTCTCACCTCGTTTGCCTGGGATGCCTGTCGTTTTTCTTTTCCGTGAGCAGGTCATCGGAGAAAGAAGTTTTCTTTGCTGCATTATGCTGTCAATTCATCCTGTATCCCAGCCAGAGACAGGAGGCTTGTCTCAACAGTGATGGACCGGGTAGTCTCATCCAGGTAGTTCATGGTGATTTCCACAACGTCCCCGGTGAAGAACTGCCGGGCACGTTCAGCCCATTCCACCACGACGATACGATCTCTCTCCATCAGATCTTCCAATCCGAGCGTGTAGATTTCATCAGAGTCTAGCCTATAAAGATCTACGTGGATTATGTCAAGTCTCGCCTGATAAATATTCACCAGGGTAAAGCTCGGGCTGACTACTTCGGATGAGAGGCCAGGTTGTACACCGTCTGCCAGCCCTCTGGTGAACAGGGTTTTTCCCGCACCCAGATCTCCACTCAAGAGAATGATTTCACCACCGTGAAGATGTGTTCCCAACCGTTTGGCCAGGGCGAACGTAGCATCAGGAGACGTGCTCACATGGGTGAATTTCACGGTACTTTCCTCTGTTCACTGGCGTGCGAATGGGATGGATCAATGGAGAAGACATGAAGAACCCGTGCCATAGCATGACGCGCCATGGAACCTAGTCCCCTTCCAGGATAACAACGGCCACTGCGTGCCTTTTCTCGTGGGAGATGCTCAGGTGAATTCGTGAAACCCTCAGCTCTTGTGCCGTGATCAGGGCTTTTCCGGAAACAGTGATTTGAGGTTGTGCCCTGTTCCTGACAACCGTGATCTCCTTAAACGAGATGCCGCCTGTCAACCCGGTCCCCAGGGCTTTCAGAAATGCCTCTTTCGCTGCAAACCGGCCAGCGAGGAAGCTCGATCGATCCCTTCTTCGCGCACATGCAGCGATTTCTTCACGGGTGAAGATTCTCCTCTCAAATCGTTCACCAAATCTTTCAAGGAGAGCAGCCATGCGATCGATAGCTACAAGGTCAATCCCTATGCCCCGGATCATGGTTTTTCCGCTCTGATGGAGGAGATTATTTTCCTGATGCGGAATGCCCGCTTGACATCATGTACCCGGAGGAAATCCACACCCTGAATTGCAGCCCATGCACTCACCGCGTCCGTGCCTTCTTCGCGATCGTCTGCAGCACAATCCAGGATGGATCCGATGGTGGATTTCCGAGAATGTCCCAGCAAGACAGGCACTCCCAGGGACCTGAACTCTGCGATATGATGCAGGATGCAGAGATTCCCATCATGGGTTTTTGCAAACCCCATCCCCGGATCGACAATGAGTGAGGTTGAACGAATACCTGCGTCCAGGCATGCTTCTATTCTGAGATCCAGATAGGTGATGATTTCATCGATGATGTCCCCATAGGAGGTGTTCTCCTGCATGGTCTCGGGGGACCCCCGCATGTGCATGAGTACGACGCCCGCTCCTGTAGAGCGGGCAATCTTCATCATGTCAGGGTCTTTGGACAATGCGCTGATGTCGTTAATAACGGTGGCCCCGGCATCGATGGCAGCACGAGCTACCTCTGCCTTTGTGGTATCGATGCTTATGGGAATGCTTACGCGTGTGGCAAGGCTTTCAATGATTGGGATCACCCGTGAAATTTCCTGGACACCTCCTACTTCCTGTGCGCCGGGCCTGGAAGATTCTCCCCCGACATCGATGAGATCGGCGCCGTCCTGCTCCATCTGGATGCCGTGATCAATTGCTTTGGAAGGATCGAGCCACAGGCCACCATCCGAAAAGGAATCGGGGGTGACATTGAGAATTCCCATAATCACGGGGAGATCTCTCCAGGTGTGGGAATGTGAACAGAAATCGCGACAGAGCGGGCCGAGGGGCGGAAAGATCTGTTCCTGGATTGTCTGAGCGATTGCTTCAAGCCCTTTCTGAAGGCTGAGTTTCGCCAGGAGCAAGGAAAAGTGTCTAAGATCCCCCATGAGGAGACAATCGGAGAACTCTGTGTTTCCTGAGATGACGTTTCGGTTCACCGCTACATCACCGCCGATGGAAAGCATACTCTGCTTGAGGATATTTGCTGCAAACAGCTTCACTCTCTTTATGAGAAGGTTTCTGTGGATGAGCTTTGGTGCCAGGTAGGGAAGGGATGCCGGATCTACACCACAGGCAAGGAGAGTATCCTCATTCGCATCAGTGAGTAGTCTGGCCCTGGGGAACCCCTTCTTCGATGATCTGTTCGATCTCTGAGCCATCGAGGACCTCTCTCTCCAGCAGTCGTTGGGCAATGGTATGCAGGATCTCCAGGTTCTGTTCAACGATTTTCCTGGCCTTGCTGTAACATTCGGTGATGATGTTTTTTACCTCTTCATCGATCTTCTGTGCGGTCAGTTCGCTATAGTCGACCCTCTTGGAGATTTCTCTTCCAAGGAACATCTCCTGTTCGACCTTTCCAAAGCTCAAAGGACCCAGGGAGCTCATGCCCCACTCAGTGACCATGTGCCTGGCCATGTCAGTGGCACGTTCGATGTCATTGCCTGCTCCGGTGGTGAGACACCCAAGCACAAGTTCCTCAGCAACTCTCCCTCCCATGAATACAGTTATGGTGTCCAGGAGGAAGTCTTTCCGGTAGGTATGCCGGTCATCGATGGGAAGCTGCTGGGTAATACCCATGGCCCTGCCTCGGGGAATGATGCTCACCTTGTACACCGGGTCGGCATTGGGCAGCTTTTTTGCCACCAGGGCATGTCCGGCCTCATGATAGGCTGTCATTTTTTTCTCTTCTTCCGAAATCACCATGCTCTTGCGTTCTACACCCATGAGGACCTTGTCTTTTGCCATCTCGAAATCTTCCATGGTGACCGTTGTATGTTTCATCCGTGCAGCCAGGAGAGCGGCCTCGTTCACGAGGTTTGCCAGATCGGCTCCGGAAAACCCCGGTGTGGCCTTTGCAAGAACGGTAAGATTGGTGTCCTCGGACATGGGGATGTTCCTGCTGTGGACCTTCAGGATTCCCTCTCTGCCCTTGACGTCAGGGGGTGACACCACGACCTGGCGGTCGAATCTTCCGGGTCTGAGCAGCGCAGGGTCGAGTACATCCGGGCGGTTGGTGGCCGCCACGAGGATGACCCCCTCGTTGGACTCGAACCCGTCCATCTCCACGAGCAGCTGGTTGAGCGTCTGCTCCCGCTCGTCATGTCCACCACCGAGACCGGCACCACGATGCCTGCCCACCGCATCGATCTCGTCGATGAAGATGATGCATGGTGCATGCTGTTTTCCCTGTGCAAAGAGATCGCGGACTCGGGATGCTCCCACCCCCACAAACATTTCCACGAAATCCGACCCCGACATGCTGAAGAAAGGAACACCTGCCTCACCGGCAACTGCCTTGGCGAGAAGGGTCTTTCCGGTGCCGGGGGGACCGAGGAGAAGCACTCCCTTGGGTATTTTCCCCCCCAGGGAGGTAAACCGCTTCGGTTCCTTGAGAAATTCGATAATCTCCTCGAGTTCTTCTTTGGCTTCGTTCACCCCTGCGACATCTGCGAAGGTAATCTTGATTCTGTCCTGGGGCACGAGTTTGGCTTTGCTCCTACCGAAGCTCATGGCCTTGCTCCCTCCGGCCTGCATCTGTCGCATGAAAAAGATCCACACACCGATGAGCAGGAGCATGGGAATCCAGGAAATGAGCACGGAGGTGTACCAGGGGGATTCCTCTCTCGGTTTCGCGGTGATGAGCACATTTTTCTCCATCAGGCGCTCAACCAGTTTCGGATCCTCCGGCGCATAGGTTTCAAAGGTGCTGCCATCGGTGAGCACACCCTTGATGTCGTTACCCTGAATGGTGACTTCCCGCACGTTCCCTCTGTCCAGGATGCTGAGAAACTCACTGAAGGCATACATGTTTTTTTCCTGGACAGGCTGATTAAAGAGATGGAAGAGCATCACCATGATGAGCGCAATGACCACCCACAGTGCTGCGTTTTTTATCATGTTGTTCCCATTCTTCTGGGAGCGGTTATTCTGCATTCTGTGTCTCCGTGGTGTTCTCAACAGGCAGGGTAACCAGGGCGATATCCCGAAACCATCCCGAGATGGTTTTCAGGGCTTCCGCTGCCTCTTCGTTCTTTCCCTGGCTGATGCTGGCGGTCGCCTTGTAGAACAATGCCTGATCACGTATGACATCCGGACCATTCCTGATGCATTTTTCGAGCAGGGCCAGGGAGGTATCAAAAGCGTTCTGTTCCATGTATGCAAGGGACATGATGAGGACAGCGTTCCAGTAGAACATATCCTGGCGGCCCCATTTGTTGATGAAATCTTCTGCATGACTAACGGCCATGGCGCTGTCTCCCTGGGAATAGGCCATACGTGCAAGCCTCAATTTGGCAAGTTTCCCTGCCCTGGTGTTCGCGTAGGATTGAGCGATCTCGAGTGTTTTTGCAGGATCTTCAAAGGCTTCTATAAAGGCAACCATGGCAGTGTCCTCTCTGTGAGTCTTCCAGGAATAGAACCCGAATCCGCTGATAAAGAGCACTGCGACAACAACCACGATGGAGATGAATCTGGTGGGATTTTCCTTTATCCAGTTTAGGAGAGAGCTGGTTGCGGTAATGAACTCGTCAGTTGGGGAGAGCAGCTCTTTGCGTGTTGATTTTGCCATGGGGTGAACCTCCTTGTGTACGTATCATATAGTAACTATGAACATGCTCTGTCAATGTGGATTCTCCTTGGCTCTCAGGACGAATTGCCGGGATAACGAGCAGCAGCCATTTGATGTTCCTCTTTTCTCGGCTGAGGTTGGGCGGTTTCCAGCAGCAGGAGAATATTCTCCGGTCTCCAGGAGAGAAAGAAAAGCCCCGGTCCTGTTGATCGGACCGGGGCTCGGTATTCCGGACTAGCTTCCCTGATCACTGCATGGCTACAGGTTCCAGGATCTGGGGGGTAATGAAGATGAGGAGCTCTTTCTTGCTCTTTGTGTTTGTCTTACCCTTGAAAAGGTACCCCAGTACAGGGATGTCACCAAGGAAAGGAACCTGGGAAAGGTTCTCTCTGAACTCGTCTTCGATAATTCCTCCGATGACGCTGGTTTCACCATTTTTCACCAGTACTTCCGTCTGGGCCTCCCGCGATGCAATGCTCGGGTCACCGAGCTGATTCGTGATGGAACCAATGGCGTTTCTCTTGACCGAGATCTCCATGTTCACACTTCCGTCAAAGGCGATGCGAGGAGTCACCTCGAGAACGAGTTCGATGTCCTTAAGCTCAGTGGAGAGCTGGCCCTCACTGTCCCTGACTACGTATGGGTATTTTTCGCCCTGTCGGATGGTCGCCTTTTTATTGTCCATGGTCACGATCTTGGGACGCGCGATGACTTCTGCATTTCCGATGCTTTCACCGATGTCCAACCTCAGGTCGAGATCAAAGATTGACCCCCCGAGCCTCCCTACCGAGAGCCCAAACCCTGCAGCCTGGTTGGTGGGGAAATTTACCGCCAGTGACGGAGAAGGAACGACGGTACTGCTCCAGCCGGGCCGTGAACCGGCAGGAGCCGTAGTATCGAACAGATTCCGTGCAGTGCCTGTCGTTACCCCGGTGAGACCGAAGTGAGATCTGTCGGATTGATTTCTGAAGGCACCACCCCACTGAACGCCCAGTCCCTTGGTGAAATCGTTGTCTGCCTGGACGATTCTGGCAGCAATGAGAACCTGAGGTGTCGGTTTATCGAGTTTCTTAACCATGGCCCTGATCTCGTCGGAGTTGTTCTTGATGTCCTTCACGATCAAGACATTGGTGCGATCCTCAGCGGTGATGCTTCCTCTCTCAGAAACGAGGCCGACTTCCCTGCCCTTAATCGTGGTGGCAATATCAGACGCCTTTGCGAAGTTCACGGGGATCACGTGGGTTGTCAGTGGCTCGAGTTGCTCCTGTGTCTTTCTGGATTCGAGAAGTCTATCCTGGGCAGCCTTGATCTTTGCCGCCGGGGCAATGCGCACCACATTTCCAACTGCCATCTTGCCGAGGTCTTTGCTCTCCAGGACCACGTCCAGGGCCTGGTCCCAAGGTACATTTTTCAGACGAATGGTGATGGTTCCCTTCACCTCATCGGAGGTGACGATATTCAGGCCACTCACATCTGCAATGATTCTCAACACGTTATGGATGTCGGCGTTCTGGAAGTCCAGGGTTATCTTTTCCCCGGAATAGGTTGGCAGCAGGTCCGGGCTGATTGCAGTTTCCTGCATGAATGCGGGTAATGCTGCGTCGGACACTCGTCTCTCAGGAAGGGCATTGGTGATTGCGGGTTGGGCTGGGGGTGTGCTTGCGGATATGGGGATGGTCTTTACGGAAACCACAACCGGCGCCCGTGAAGCTTCAGCTTCTGCCGCAATTCCTGCCGGGATATCAAAGTCCATGATGACAAGATTGTTGTCCTGGAACACAAAGTATGGCGCCATTTGTTTCATGGACACAGCGAAGACGACATCGCTCTTTTCCTGTCTGGGGAGTATCTGCTCGATGGCTGTGACGAATTCCTTTGTAATGAACGGCCGAGCAAGGTGATCGGGAATCCGAGCATTCTCGATACGCAGGATAACGCTCCCTGCTTCCCGGGTAACATCGTAGGAAGCTTGACCATCGAGGCCGATCTGAAGTCTCGACTTATTGTCGAGATTCATGAAATCGACGCTCTTGATCGTCAAGCCGAACGCCAGTGCAGGTAAAACCAGCACGCCGATGAGCAGTATAGGGATTGTACATCTTTTCATGACTATAGGTCCCCCTCTCCCTTCCTGAGCGACAAGACTATTTCTCGTGTGTTCACACGGCCCATGTAGTCTTTGAAATGCTGTTTGATGGTTACTCCGTTCAGAGTAATCTTGGTTACGATTCCTGAATTCTCTCCGATCAAGGTTCCTTCGTTAATTATGTATCCCATGCCTGACGTTTCCTGGACCAAGGCTCTGTTCTGTTTGCCCGTGATGATGCCGACAACCTCGACCTGTGAAAGGGAAAGCTTCTGAAGTGGATCGGTGATCGTATCTCCTTCCCGTGTCCGTGCCAGCTCTGAAGGAGAGCTGATTTCGAAGGGTTGGAAGGGGTCGCGACTGCCTGAGACCGTGTATTCGGGTCTCTTCTTCTCCTCCTTGAGGACGACCGGCTGGATCTCCTCAGCCTTCTTTACCGCAGGGACGGGGGGTGGTGGCTGGGTCACCTGAGCCTCTCGCTTGTCGCCTGAGCAGGCGAATAAGCATACAGCCAGTATGGTACATAGTACGTATAGATACCTCTTCATTGTGATGTCGCCCCTTCAATGAACTTGTAGGTGACGGCGTTGCAGGAAGTACTCAACACCATTGATCCCGTAAGATCCTTTTTCGGGCTCCCTACATTGATATTTGTAATATTCACGATTCGTGGCATTTTAGAAACTCTGTCGAAAAACATCACGATATCCCGATATCTTCCCTCCACCTGAATATCCACGGGAATCTCTGCATAGAAGTTCTGGGGCACTTCGGCCTTGGGTCTGAACAGCTTGAACTTCAGTCCGGAGGCCATTCCCAGAGCAGAGATGTTTTCCAGGAGCGTGGGTATTTCGCTTTTATCAGGGAGCTGTTTCAATGCTAGGTGGAGTCGTGCACGCGTCTCTTCCAGTTCGGCTTCGTAACGAGGTTTCTCCTTGACGATCTCGCGTTTTGCCGAAAGCTCTGCCTTGAGTTGAGTCAGTTCAGGTTCGATGGCCTGTATCTCTGCCAGGACGGGTCGATAAAAAAACTGCCAGTACAACCCGACGATCAGGGCGAGGACGACCACAAGGATGAGCACCTTGATGAGTGGCTTTTGGCGTAATAGGATGTCAATCACGTTCATGCTCCACCTCACGCGGGCAACTTGATTCTGCAGGTTATGGTGAACTTGTGGTTCGTGCCCTCCTGCTGCGAGAGAACGAGCGCCACTTCGTCAAAGTACTCCGATGCCTGGAGCCTCTTCATGAATGATGCAATGGTCGTGTTATCGACGGCGAGGCCCTCGAGAACCAGCGAAGAGCCCGAGTTGTTCAACGATGTAATCCATGCCTTTTCCGGGACAAGGATGCTTATCTGATCGAGAATCTCCACCGGGCCTGTCTTCTGGGCATTGAGATCAGTAATCACATCGAGCTTGCGCTCCAGTTCCTGCTTCTGCTTCTTGAACTTTTCGATCTCTCCAGCCTCGGCGGTGAGTTTTATGATTTCCACCTTCGTCGCAGCCACTTCTCTGAGCAGACTGTCTTTTTGGCTGATGATGGCCCCCTGGGTAAACCACGATAAGATGAGGACCAGAATGACACACAGGCCAAGGAGGACAATATGCTCCACGAGGGCCCTTCTCCTCAACTCCAGTTTAATGGGTAACAGGTTGATCTTTACCATTTATAGTCGGCCCTCCTTAATGCGAGGCCCACAGCCACTGCCATCTGCGGTGCGATATAGGCCATGTATTCTGGATCAAAAATCTTATCATCCCACTTGATGGTATTGAATGGATTGGCCATCTCTGCGGGCACATCCATCTGCTTCTCCAGCAATGGAATCAATCCCGGCACCCTGCAGGATCCCCCGCTCACGTAGATGCGTTCGATGTTCTCGTTTACCATGGTGGAAAGGAAAAAGTCGAGCGTTCTCCGTATCTCCTGCACATAGGTTTCAGAAGCCATTTTGAAGATGTAGTTGATTCTTTCGAGATCAATTCCGTCGATGTTTGCACCGATCTTGATATTTTCTGCGCGTTCAAAGCTCACGCCGAACTCCCGCTGGATTCTCTCAGTGAGCTGGCGCCCTCCCATGGAAATATCTCGGGCGAAGATGGACATGCCATCTTTAATCACGTTGATGTTGATCATGGTTGCCCCGACATCCACCAAGGCAACAATTGATTCTGGAGCATCGGGGTAGCTCGTTTCGTACATGGTCTCCAGGGCAAACACGTCAACATCCATGAGCATGGGTTTCAGTCCTGCATTCCGAACAGCGGCAGAGTAGTCGTTAACCAGTTCTTTCTTTGCCGCCACGAAGAGCACGTCCATCATGTCGGAACGTTCGAGGCTTTCACCCAGGATAAATGAGTCGAGATACACATCATTTATATCAAAGGGAATGTACTGCTCTGCCTCGAGCATGAGTGTCTGCTGCAGCTCGTTCTCGCTCATGAGTGGCAGCTCGGCCTTCTTTACGATGACAGAATGGCCCGATATTGCTGTGGATGATCCCCTCGATCTAATTTTCAGGTTGTCCCTGAGATTGTTGATGGTGTCCACCACCGTTTCTGAATCCATGATGTCCTTGTCCACAATGCATTCAGAGGGGATGAGGCCTACGCCCAATGCCTTGAGCTCATACCCCCCCCTTACCTTTGCGAGGTCCACCATCTTTATCGATTGAGAACCGATATCCAATCCCAGCAAGGTCTTTTTTTCAAATAACATCTAATCACCTCGTGATTCGATCTTTTTCTTTTTAAAAACCACAATGATGTCTTCCGGACGTACCAGGTTTAGTTCCTGGTTGATCACATGCTCTATGTATGCCAGGTTTTCCTTCAGCAGTGTTGCCTCCTGCATAAGCACTGTATTTTCCTGGTTCAGAGAGAATTCCTGACTTCTCAAATCTTGAAGTTCCTTGTAGAGCCTGAAGCTCCTGATGAGCCCTTTTTCTCCCGGAATGGTAAAGACAAGGGTGAGGGCGAGAAACAAGAGAAGACCACATGTGATTGCACGGGAAAATGTCATTATAGCTAGTATACCTCATCAGTGAGGGCTTCGCATTAAGAATTAGGCCATCCATACACATAGCCTTAGTATCGGGACAACCAAAATGAATCTTTAACAAAAATCATTTCATACTTTTAAGCATTCAAGGGTGTTCGGAGAACGAGATACAAGGTTGTAATTCCAAGGTTCAGTGTCGTTTTCTTCCCACCATGGATCTTCCCGGGAGAAAGCCGGTCTGTCCTAACTTCTCCGTCGAACACGCAGAGCATAACCTCCAGGGTCAGGGGACTGTTGGATCAGGGAAACCAGCGGAATTTGATAGCCATGAACAGACCCATGATAAAGCCCCCGATATGGGAAAACCATGCCACCGAGGTGGTGCTCCCGATACTCAGATACCCGTTGGCACTCTGGAGAAGAAGCCAGACCAGCATGAAGATAACCGAGGGAATCTCCACGATTTCGATCATGAAGATAAGGGGCAGGATCGTGAGAATCTTGCCACAGGGGAAAAAAACGAGATAGGCTCCCATAACAGCGGCGATGGCTCCGGACGCTCCAACCAGGGGCAACGGGGAATGTGGGTGTACCAGCACGTGGGAATAGAAGGCAACGAAGATGGACAGGAGATAAAACAGAAAGAATGTACGTCGGCCAATCCGTTTCTCGAGTGCTGGGCCGAAGACGGACAGAAAGAGCAGGTTTCCCAGAAGGTGTACGTATCCACCGTGCATGAAGCCGGAGATCATGATCCCGAGATGAATCGCGAAAATGCTCCCGGTTCCCTGGGTAAGGTAGATGTAGATATCGAGTGGGCTCACCCCCAGGCGTTGAACAAGGATCTCTCCCTGGCGCAGTGTCTCGATGAACAGGAGAATGTTGAGGAGGACAATACCCGACGTGACCGGGGCGAATCCCCTGCGAAGAGTCGTATCCCGCACCGGGATCATGCGTTCAGGCTTCCTCGACGTGGGGAATCAGACACAGAAATTCGAGGTGGCTCTCTCCGGCCAGAATTTGATGTTCAGCTCCGGGGGGAATAAAAACCGCAGTACCTTCTGAGACCTCTGCGTGTTCGTGTCCCACGTGAATCACACCGCTGCCCGAAAGGATATAGATCTCGTGCTCCCATGGATGGGTGTGGCGAGGAGTGAACCCCCCGGGATCCACTGAAAAACGCCTCATGATAAATCTGTCTGCCCCGTGATCTTTTCCGATGAGGATCCTCATGCCCACACCCCTGGTCTGGTCTAAGCCGGTGAGTTCCTCAATCTCGAGAAAGTGATGAGCAATCATGGTTTCCTCCTGTGAATCGAGGGAGCGTTCGTTCCCTCGGGATCTCGGTTTCTGCCATGTACCATGAACTCGCTCAGGGGTGCAACATCCAGCGGAACGCTCTAGAGAAGGGTTGCGAAAAAGCCGCCTTGCCCCTTTGCGCGTTTTGCACTATAGACACCAGAGAACATGAAGAATATGTCCACTCTGCTCATCGTATTCGGTTTTCTCTGCATTGTCCTCGGGCTGATCTGTTCTCTGGGGTCGCCGATTCCCTGGCTCGGGAGACTCCCGGGAGATATCCACATCGTGCGGCCAGGATACAGCATCTATGTTCCCCTGACCACATCACTTCTGATCAGTGTCGTCGTGAGCATGCTGCTCTCATTCTTCAGGGCATTCAGGTAACTCGATGTTGATCGAGACGATCATCGCCCGGGTCGTCAGGTATTCGACCTTAAGTTCCTTCACCTTTGATCAGGCAGAGAAGATCACTGCCCCCAAGGCTCCGGGTAAGCCTATTCATCTGTATGTCCACATTCCCTTCTGTCTTCAGCTCTGTCCCTACTGCTCCTTTCATCGTGTCAGCTACGAAGAGGAACTTGCTCGGGCCTACTTCCGGGCACTCAGGTATGAACTCGAACTGTACCACCACCTGGGGTTCCTTTTTGAATCTGTATACATTGGCGGTGGAACCCCCACGATTCTCCTCGATGAACTGGTGAAGACCCTTGAGCTGATCAACACACTGTTCGGGCCGGAGAATATTTCGGTGGAAACGAATCCTGACCGGTTGGAGAAATCCGTTCTCCAGACACTTTCCAGCTGCGGGGTACAACGGGTTTCCGTGGGAATTCAGACTTTCAACGACTCCCTGCTCAGGCGGATAGGCAGGTATGAGAAGTATGGCAGCGGTAAGGAACTGGAAACGAGAATCCGCCAGACCCTGGGAGTGGTGGATACCCTCAATGTTGACATGATCTACAATTTTCCTTCCCAGAACGAAACCATGCTCGCAGAAGATCTCGAGGTTCTTGCCAGGATTCTTCCTGACCAGATTACCTGCTACCCGCTTATGGTCTCAGACCTCACCAGGAGAGAGATGCGCTCGACTCTCGGAAAGACAGGTCTTCACTCAGAGAAGAGATTCTATCACACGATCACATCTCACCTTGCAGGTCTCTATGAACCGAGTTCGGCCTGGTGTTTCTCGCGGTCAGGAGAATCCATGATCGATGAGTACATCGTGAGCACCGATGAGTATGTCGGAGCAGGAAGCGGGGCTTTCGGCCTGGTGGATGGGGCCATCTATGCAAACACGTTTTCCATCGAAGGGTACATTGCTTCCCTTGAGTGTGGAGAGTTTCCGCTCAAGGGAAGAAAATCTTTTTCCGCCAGAGAGCTTGCCCGGTACACCTTCCTGATGGGGCTCTTCGGGCTCAGGCTCGATCTCGATGCCTTCCAAGAGAGGTACGGAAAGAACCTGTGGTGTCTTCTCGGAGCAGAATATCTGTTCTTCCTCCTGACAGGGGGAATCCGGCGGAAGTCAGGGATGATTGAGTTGACCGAAAAAGGCCAGTACTACTGGGTTGTCATGATGCGGGAGTTCTTTACCGGAGTGGATAACTTTCGTGAACTCAGCCGTACCACTGCCGGGGTTCCCTGCTCAGGGGGAGATGATCCTCTCTGCTGAAAAACGGTGCATGGCGTCATGATGACGGGATGCACGACTAGGATGCTTCGCTGTCGAGTTTTTCGATAAGAAAATCAATCTCACGTTTCACCTTGAGGTTGTGCATGTACTTTGTCTCTATGGTTTCCAGGGAGTGAATGATGGATGAGTGCTTTCGGCAAAAGGCTTCGCCGATGTTCTGCAAAGGCTCGTCCGTGTATCGTCTGCACAAAAAAATTGCCACCTGCCTCGGGTAGAGGATGTCCTTTTTCCTCGAGGGTGAGATCAAGATGTCTTTCGATATGGAGAAATTCTTGGAGATGAATTCGATGATGTAGGGAACGGTAATTCGCTGCTGCTTTTCCAGAATCCCCTCCAGGAATTCCTTGGCGAGATCAAGGGTAATTTCGCGTTTCATGAGTGATCCCATGGCCATGATGGTCATCACCGCACTTTCAAGATCACGGATGTTGCTGTGCACATTCGTTGAGATGAATTCAACCACATCATCGGGCAGGACCACGGAGTTCTTTTTCGCCTTGTGATGAACGATTTTCTCACGAGTATTCCTGTCTGGCCGCTTGATATCGATGACGAGCCCAGCGGATAGTCTCGATCGCAGGCCCTTGTCGATGTGCTGGATGGAACTCGGTGGCCGGTATCCAGAAAAAATCACCTGCTTGCCTGCGCTGAGGAGATCATCGAGGACATAGCACAACTCGAGCTGTGTCTTCTCTTTGTTCTTGAACAAGTGGACATCATCGATGAAAAAGATGTCAAGGTTCGAGCTTCTGAAGTCGTTTTTAAAGGAATTCATGCAGTTGTTGTGGATGGAGTAGACATAATCCTGAGTGAAATCGCGGGCCGTGGTATACTTCACTCCCACGGAATGTTTGGAAGAGAGGGCCCTGTTGCCGATGGCGTGGGCAATGTGGCTCTTCCCAAGTCCGACATCGGAGTAGAAATAGAGGGGATTGTATCTGGAAGAGACGTCCTCTGACACGGCGAATGCCGCCTCGTAGGCAAAGGCATTACATCTGCCCACAACGAATTCGTCGAAGGTGAACTTTGCGTTCAGCCCACTTGATTTCTGTGGTGAAAGGAGCGGTGGAATTGTCATCTGCACAGGCGTTTCAGGTCTGTGGTGCTCCTCAACAGGCCTCTTGAAGTGGTTCACACTGAACTCCACATCCACGGCCCTGGCGAGCTTCTTGCGAATGGCGTGAATGATCAGGTCTTTGTATTGTCTGGTGAGGTATTTGTGAGAGAATACGTTCGGACAGTGTACAACGATGGTGTCGTGCTCCTGCGAAATCTCGAGCTGGTCGAGAAGCGCTCTCTCTGATGCTGCCGGAACCGATGAGAGTATAGATTCTTTAATAGAATCAAATAGATCCACAATAACCCCCTAAAGAAGGATATATCAGAAACAATGGTGGCCATCTTGTGCTAAAAGGCAGATAAACGTCAAACCTGAATCCCCCCGGTTATGGGCACATTTGTAAAGATTCTGTTAAGAGATAAAACGTCATAGAAATCAAAGGGCTAATTATGGAACCCTTGGGCTTACTGCGTTTGAATGATTCGAGGACAAATCAAGTTTGTCTCTGAGTTTCGTCCTCTTTTAGACATTTTGTAGAAAACTCCCAAGCTTTGTTTATCTGGTTCTTTCTTTGAAATCTTTCAGATTGGTATACAATTCTGCGTAACGTTGGGCAGAGCATGTCCAGCTCACATCCTGTGCCATGGCATTGATTCTCAGCTGCCTGAGGAGATCGGGGCGTGACGTATAGAGGGTATGAGCCGTCCGGACGGTTGTGAGGAGGGCTTCGGTTGTCGGGCGTTTAACCCTCAGGCCCCAGGGGTGTTCTCCTTCCTGATATGCCACGACGGTATCCTTGAGTCCTCCCACCGCGGTGACAATGGGGATGGTGCCCAACCTCATGCTGATCATCTGGTTCAGACCGCAGGGCTCAAACCGGGAGGGCATGAGGAAAAAATCCGAACCTGCCTCGATGGCATGGGCGAGGGTTTCATCGAAACCGATGTGGCTCCCGATGTTGTCCCTGTATACACGGGTTATCTCGGCAAGCTTTTTCTCATAGGTGGGATCACCGTTTCCCAGAATCACGACCTGGCAGCCCAGATTGACCATATCCCGGGCAGAACTGAGGACCAGATCAATTCCCTTCTGCTCGACGAGGCGACCGATCATGCCGAAGAGGGGTTTATTCCCGGGAGTGAGATTGAAAAGGTTCTGGAGATGCGTCTTGCAGTCTTCTTTGCCTGAGAGGTCTGTGATGCTGAACTGACTCGCTATGAGGGGATCACTCGATGGATTCCATGCTTCGATATCGATGCCATTGGTGATTCCGCTGAGTTTAAATGAGATTGAACGCAGAAGGCCATCGAGACCCGCACCGAACTCTGGTGTCTGGATCTCACGGGCGTAGGTCGGGCTCACCGTGTTCACCCCGTCCGAAAAGATCAGACCTGCCTTGAGCACATTAATACGACCGAAAAATTCAAGGTATTCCGGGCTGTAATAGTCACGTGGCAGCATGAGGATATTCCACAGGGAAGGATGATACGATCCCTGGTAGGCGAGGTTGTGGATGGTGAAGAGCGAAGAGATATCCTCTATTCCCATTTCCCTGATGTAGGCGGGAACGAGAGCAGTCTGCCAGTCATTGCAGTGGATGATATCGATATCCCTGCGATGGAGCAAATACTCTGCGCAGGCACGCGAAAAGAAGGAAAACCTCTCCAGATTGTCCGGGTAGTCATCACCCGCATAGGTGTACACGCCGTCTCTTTTAAAAAAGAGTGTGTTCTCGATAAAGTTCACAATCCCATAACGAAATATCTGGGCATGCAACATACCGCTCCCACAGAGGAACGATAGGTCTGTGACATGCTCCAGGGGAAGATCCATACTCCGTACTGATCCATACAGTGGCATGATCACTTCGCAGTCTATGCCTTGACGATTGAGCTCTGCAGGGAGCGCGGAGCTGACATCTGCCAAGCCACCGGTTTTGGCATAGGGTGTAACCTCTGAAGAACAGAACAAGATCTTCACGTTGATGTGAGTGTAGCAGAAATGCGCCGCCCCAGTAAAGCTCCGGAAACGCATTCTCCAATTTTTGCCGTGTAAAATGATCCCATATTCACAGCCACATCATGCTGAGCAAACAAAGAATTGCATTTGTTCAGGGGTTGTTTTATGAACTATCCATGACCAGAGAAGAATTCGAGAGTGCTCTCAGGGAGTTTGAAATCCAAGTCAGAAAGCGTCTGCCTTCAATGATCAACATCTACCTTGTGAACAAGGGGAATCGGGAGCAGGCGACAGCATTTTCCTTTCTCATCGAGACACTGAACAGACAGAAAAAGGCTTTACTGAAGGATCTTTCTAAGGTTGCCCGTCCGGCCCAGAAGACCAGGTTTTTCAACGTGGTTCACAACATGGACTCCCAGCTCAGGAGTATGAACAACAAAGAAGCGCTGCAGCAGCAGCTGAAGTTGCGCAGGCGTAGAATACACACCCCTGCAACCTACGACATCGGGTCGGGCCCTGAACAAGGAAACATCCTCAACGTGAGCGAAGACGCGGTGCTCCTCGAGACCAAAGAAAAGATTTCTGCTGACCATGAGATCAGGCTCACTGTTTCGGGAAAGAATGCCAAGGGAAAGGCCATCTGGTCCATCGAAGATCCCGGCGGAGAGGTAGAGACCGGGGTGAAGCTTACACAGATCTCCGAAGAATTTATCGACGAAATCAAAAAACTCATCGATTGACCCGGTTCGTCGATGTGCTCCAGGAATTGACAGCCGAAACCGGTCTGGAGTATGCCACCGATGATATGAGCTTTGCCATTGCCACGCTCGGTTGCAAGGTCAACCAGTACGAATCTCAGCTCATCAGGGAAGCCCTTGTGCGCGAAGGTCGAAAGGAACAGGATTTTTCTGAACCTGGGGCACACTGGTACATTATCAATACGTGTACCGTCACGCACCGGTCCGATGCACAGTGGAGACGTCTCATCCGCCAGGCCCTGAGAAACGGGGGCAGGGTGGTGGTGACCGGCTGTGGTGCGACCGTCTATCCTGAAAAGATTGCATCTCTGTCCGAAAAGCTTGATGTGGCGGTTTTCGGGCGTCTCGGTGAAATTTTCGGTGTCGAGATACCCTCGAGGATCACCTCGTTTTCCGCACACGCCCGTGCATTTGTGAATATCCAGCAGGGATGTAACAATTTCTGTTCCTACTGCATTGTGCCCCATACCAGGGGACTTCCGTGGAGCAGACCTTATGAGGAGGTGATTTCGGAGATCTCCTCTCTCGAGGATGCCGGGTATCAGGAGATCGTACTCACCGGGATCAATATCGGACTTTACCAGGGTGGATTGGCACACATTATCGAAAGAATCCTCGTCCAGACCACGATACCAAGGATTCGCCTCAGTTCTGTCGAACCCTGGACCATAGATGACAGGCTCATTGAACTCGTTGCTGGTGAAAAGAGAGTATGCGATCACATCCACCTCCCCCTTCAGAGTGGGTGTGATAAGATACTGAAGCTCATGGGCAGACCCTGCGGTGCTTCACGGTACGCTTCCATTCTCGCACAGATACGCGCGCTCTCGGATTCCATATCCATCGGTTCCGACATCATGGTGGGGTTCCCCACGGAGACGGAGCACTTTTTTGATCAGAGCTTCTCCTTCGTGGAAGAGCTGCCAGTGACGTACCTCCACGTGTTTCCCTTTTCACCACGACCTGGAACACGAGCCTTTCAACTGCCGGGCAGACCCGAAGCAGCGGTGGTCAGGAAAAGGGCCTCTCAATTCAGGGAGCTCTCCCTCAGGAAGAAGAGAGAGTTCATGCGGAGAAACCTCGGTCGCGAAAAGGAGGCGCTCATTCTCAAGGCAGAGGGGGAGGACGTTGTGGGTATGACGACAAATTACCTGAACGTTTCTGTCAGGGGAAAAGCCCTCCCCGGGCAGATCAGAAAGGTCTTTATTGAGACGTTGGACGGGGATGCACTCAAAGGCAGGGCCAATGAATAACGAGCAGGTTGTTGCTCTGCTCCTCGAGCTTGCGCGCGGAGTCGAGTTTCTCGATGACAATCCATTCAAGACTCGCGCGTACAGAAAGGCTGCCATGGCCATTGAGACCCAGGAACGGAGTGTGGTCGAGCTCATCGAAAACGCTGAAATTCATACCATCGATGGGATTGGCAAGGCTATCGCCGCCAAGTTGGAGGCCTGGGTGCAGCGAGGAGATTTCTCTGCCCTGGAGAACGTGCGATCTGCGCTTCCCCACGGGTTCGATGAACTTGAGAAGGTCCCGGGGCTCGGATTGAAACGAATCAGGACACTGTTTCATGAGCATGGCATCGCTTCGGTCGACGAGCTTCTTGAGCATCTCGAGGCGGGCTCTCTCACAGGAGTCAGGGGTTTTTCGGAAAAAACGCGTGCAAAAATGCTGGATGCAGCCCGCCAGATCATTTCCTACCGCGGTAAGTACCTGATTGATGCTACCTTAGGCCACGCGCGCGAGATCATAAACCAACTGGAGCAGGGAGGCATCAGGGCCGTTCTCACAGGCGAGTGCAGGAGAGGAATGGAGATCTATACCCACATAGACATTCTCGTGGAGGCAGTTCCTTCGTGGGTGGATACGGCTCAAAAAATCTTGGGTAATGACTTCGTCTGGAAGCACGAGGGAGAGCAACTCCTGGTCACTGCCCCGGGAAAGCCGCCGGTTCGATTCCATCCGACAGAACCTGAACACGCGATTTCAGCGCTTTTCATGACGACCGGAAGCGATGAACACCTGCACAATCTGCGTGATTTCGCCAGTGAGAAAGGATTCGAGATAAGGGAAGACGGTATTTTTCACGGAGAGAACCGCGTTGCCCTCACCGATGAACGGGAGATCTATGAACAACTTGGTTTGCAGTATCTCCCACCTGAGGTGAGGGAGGGCCGGGAGATAGAACTTCTGCTTGCTCAGCAGGCGCACGTCCCCGAGCTGATCACACGCCACGATCTCCGCGGAATCCTCCATGTCCACACCCTCTTCAGCGATGGACGATCATCCCTTCTGGAGATGGTGAAGAAGGCTCGTGACATGGGCTTTTCCTGGATCGGTATTTCGGATCACAGCGAGAGCGCCTATTATGCCGGGGGGATGGACATCGGGAAGATTACGCAGCAGCGCGCCACGATCGAACAGGTCAGGGCAACGGTTCCCGAGATCAGCATTCTGCAGGGGATCGAGGCCGACATTCTTTCCGACGGATCCCTTGATTATCCCGATGAGATCCTGGAGATGTTCGATTTTGTCATTGCGAGCATCCATTCTCAGATGGAGATGGACGAAGCCAGAATGACCCAGAGAATCCTCAGGGCTATCCGCAACCCCTACACCTCTATCCTGGCCCATCCCTCCGGCCGTCTTCTTCTTTCCCGGGAACCCTACCGCGTTGATCTCTCCATAATTCTGGATGAAGCCACCAGACATTCTGTGGCAATGGAACTCAATGCCAATCCATGGCGGCTCGATCTCGACTGGCGGCTCGTATACGAGTTTATCTCATCAGGCGGCAAGATCATTATAGGACCGGACGCCCATTCCAGAGAGGGGCTCGAGGATATCGAATACGGCATCATGATGGCGAGGAAAGGAGTCGCTACGCCACAGGTCTGCCTCAATACCAGAGAAGAGAAAGAGATCAGGGGGGTTCTGAAGGGTTCATGGACATAGAGTGCAGAGACGTATCGTTCCGGTATGACGTCCCGGGTGGTGATTGGGCGCTGAGAAACATCGATCTGAAGATCTCCCAGGGTGAGAAACTCGCGGTCGTCGGCCCTGCAGGTTCGGGGAAGACAACGTTGATTCAACTGCTTGATTCTCTTATTCTTCCCACCACCGGTGATATTCTCTATGACGGACGTAGCGTGAAAACCCTTGCCAAGGCAAAGAACCTCCATGGAATCAGGAGGCGTATCGGTGTGTTATTCCAGTTTCCCGAACACCAGTTTTTTCAGGAAATGGCATATGATGAGCTGGTCTTCACCATGAGAAATTTTCTCAAACCTGATGAAGAGACTATCGAGATACGTGCCTGTGAGCTTATGGATGGCTTCAACATGGACATTGATGTGCTCAAGACAACTTCTCCCTTCAGTCTCAGTTCTGGAGAGAAGAGAAAGCTGGCTCTCGCCTCTGCACTGATGATATCTCCCGAGGTCCTCATCCTCGATGAACCAACCGCAGGAATGGATACCTCGGGAAGAAATGAGCTCATGCGGATCATCTCAACTCTTCACGACACTACCGTGATCCTGATCACCCACAACCTCGATGATTTTCTCGACCACCTCGACAGGGTGATCGGACTATCAGAAGGGAGAATTGTCTGTGATGTGCACAGAGACGCCATGATCGAACACATCTCAGACATGGAGAATGCAGGCATCGTGCCGCCGCTTGTTCTCAGAGTTCAACACTGGCTCAGAAAAGAAGGGATCCGTTTCGAGAAACCCGTGTACTCCATGGATACGCTCATCGTCTGCCTGAAGGCCCTGCAGGAGAAAAAGAAAGAGATGCCTGCTCGCTGACATAAAAAAGTCCGATCTCGATCTCGATACAAATCAGGTATGCGGCAGGGGATCTCAGTCCGGCTCTGGTGAGAGCTTCATGAGACTCCCAGGCAAGCCCGTCCTGAACGTTGACCTGCCACCCGGCTTTACGCACCGCAAGGCTTTCGAGTTTTCTGTATTGACTAATCATACCCCGGGACTTACAGTATTAAAAGGGAGGCCTATACTGGATGTCGACTTTTACGGAGATGAAGGTTGCAGGGATAGCCCTTGATCCCACGAACAACGCCCCCATTGTTGTCATGCGAGATATGGAAGGGAAATATATCCTGCCCATCTGGATCGGGATCATGGAAGCAAGTGCAATTGCTGCAGCGCTTGAAGGAATTCACTACTCCCGGCCCATGACACATGATCTTTTCAAGAATGTTCTCGAGCATATCGGTGCCACCCTGGAGCGCATTGAGGTTGTTGATATCAGGGATAATGTCTTCTATGCAGTACTTACCATTGAGATCGATGGCAAGACAGTCAGTGTCGATGCGCGACCCTCTGATGCAATCGCCATAGCACTGCGAACAAAATCTTCGATCTTCGTTGCTGACCATGTGATCAAGGACGCCATTAGGGTTGAATCCGCGAAAGGCGGCGCAGGCAAGGTGATGGTGGGATTTGAGCAGGATGCTGAGAAGCTCAAGGAAATTCTGGAAAAGATGAATCCTGAGGATTTCGGTAAGTTCAAGGCCTAGAGAATTTTCCCGTATCAATCCGTTCATATGTAAATACCCCGTGGTTCACCGGGTGGTTTTGGTTTTCGTGTTTTTAGAGTAAGCCAGTAATGAAGAGAA
>OMKS01000155.1_pt1 | contig 60706 bp, 53 predicted proteins | sample 1674721 | NCBI WGS metagenome assembly OMKS01 (sample SAMN06264996, study PRJEB25208) | sediment metagenome | isolation source: hot spring sediment | place: USA: California | collected 2014-09-02 | reverse complement strand
GGCCGTCCTGCCTCAGCCCATGGGGCCCCGGAACCTGCCGTTTGCGTTCGCTTATGCTTTATGCCCTGCGGGTACTCTTCCTCACAACTGCTTACTGATTCCCAATATATGTTTACCCACACGAAACGTAATAGAACCCAACTTTTCAACTTTTTTTTATTGACTCCAGATATCGGTCCCGGCAGGCCCTGGAGCAGAAATAATAGGTTTCACCGTTGATTTCCGCCTTTTCGGCCTGGGTGATCGGCACCCAGGTGCCGCAAACCGGATCCTGTTTCATCTCTTCCGGAAGGGGCTTGCCCCCTCGGCCCCATTTTCCTGCCTCCCGGCGTCGCCCGGAACGGGGAAAAAGCAAACGCCAGGCCAGGTAGATCGCCAGTGCGAAAAAAAGCAGGCGCAGCCACACCATGGTTTCTCACCTCTCTCCCGAACCAGGTGCCATGGTCAGTGTTTGCCCAGAATTTCCAGAGAGATCACATGTTTCTGGATTTCGTTGGTGCCTTCATAGATCTGCAGGAGTTTAGCGTCTCTCATCATTTTTTCCACCGGATATTCTTTCATGTATCCGTAGCCGCCCATGAGTTGGACCGCTTCAACAGTGACATGCATGGCCACATCCGTTGCCAGAACCTTGGCCATGGCGGATTCCTTGGATGCCTTTATGCCTTGGTCCAGCATCCAGGCGGAGCGGTAAACCATCAGACGGGCGCTCTCGATCTGGGTGGCAATGTCGGCCAGTTTAAAGGCATTGTGCTGAAAGTGCGCGACCGGTTGGCCGAATTGGATGCGGTTGCGGCTGTATTCCAAAGCTTCCTCATAGGCGGCGCGCGCCACGCCGACGCCCCCGGCACCCACGGCGGGGCGGGCGTAGTCGAGCGTCTTCATGGCGATAATAAAACCGAAGCCCTCCCTGCGCAACAGGTTGGCAGCCGGGATGTGGACATCGTCAAAAAAGATTTCCGCCGTGTTGGATGCCCGGTGCCCCATTTTGTTTTCGTGTTTGCCCACAGTGACGCCGGGGGCGTCCATGAGCACGATAAAAGCCGATAACCCGCGGGCTCCACGGGTGGGATCGGTGGAGGCGAACATGACGCCGAATTTGGCCACTCCCGCGTTGGTGATAAAGGTCTTGGAACCGTTGATCACGTATTCATCGCCATTTTTAACCGCGGTGGTCTTGATGGCGGCATTATCGGAACCCGCTTCCCGTTCGGTCAATCCGAAACAGGCGAAAGTCATTTCGCGGGTCATGGGCTCAAGCCATTGCCGTTTCTGCTCATCCGTGCCGAACAGGACAATTGGGGTTGTGGCCAGGGTGTTGGCCATCATTGAGGTGTACATGCCGGCACAGCCCCATGCCAGTTCTTCGCATACCACGGCGTTGGTAAGGCTGGAGAATCCCGTGCCGCCGTATTCTTCGGGGATTCCGGAGGTCAGGAATCCGACGGCGAAAGCTTTCTCCATGACTTCCATGGCAAACTCGTTCTTTTCGTCGTATTCTCCGGCTACGGGGCGGATCTCATTGCGGGCGAATTCCCGCGTCAATTCCTGCAATTCAAGTTGCTCTTCGTCCAGGGAAAAATCCATGATTCCCTCTCCTTTTTGATTATTGGGTGTGAAGGGTTTTGATTATGTTTAACACTTCCTGTGCACTTTGATATCGTTCTTCGCGTTTCTTGGCCATGCATTTTTCAACCACCTCTTCCAGGCGGTCGGGGGTATCGGGCCGCAACTGCCGCATGGATGGGACGCCTTCGAAAAGGTGCTGATAGAAAACATTTTCGCCCTTAAAGGGCACTCGACCGGTGATCAGGTGAAACACGGTGGCCCCGACTGAGTAGATGTCGGTGCGGTGGTCGGTGGGCTGTCCCTGAATCTGTTCAGGAGACATGTAGTAGGGGGTTCCGGTAATAATGCCGCTTTCACCCTTTTTCATATCGCCGCGGATCACGGCCAGTCCGAAATCCATGATCTTGATCTCTTTCTGACGGGTGATCATGATGTTGTGGGGCTTGATGTCGCGGTGGATAATGCCCTTGCGGTGCGAATAATCCAGGGCTTTGAGGACCTTGATGGTGATATACAACACCTGGGGAATAGAGAATTGGCGGTTGTTGCGAATCAGGGACATGAAGTTTTCACCTTCAATGAACTCCATGGAAATAAAATGATCGTCTCCCAGTTGTCCCACGTCATAGACAGTGACGATATTGGAATGGGAAAGAGAGGCCGTAGAGCGGGCTTCCGTGTAGAACCGTTCCAAGCTGCGCTTGTCCTTGATCAGGCTGGCATTCAGGACCTTGAGTGCCACAATGCGTTGCAGAACCGTGTCTTCGGCTTTGTACACGGTTCCCATGCCGCCTTCACCCACTTTGCGGATAATTCGATACCGCTGGGAGGAATCCTCTTGTACCAGGGCCATCTCTTTGTATTTCTGGATCAGGTTTTCTACGTCTTTGAGCCGCTGGTGGACATCTTTGTAGGAGTAATTCTCGCTGAGGACCATCTGGTAGATGGAGTGGGCTTTCTTGAAATCACCGGCATTTTCTTCCGCCTGTCCCAACAGGTAATACCAGTCGATGTTTTTGGGCGAGATGGTTTGGTCGGCAAGCAACTTGCCGAGTTTTTCAATCACCAGTTGGTGCTTGCGATGTTTCAGGAAAATGGTCGCCATCTGGGTGATGGAGGCCAAGTAATCCGGTGAGTTGGGGTGAACCTGCTGGAAGTTTGCCAGGGCGCGTTTCTCATCGTCCACTTTGAGGAAAGATCCCCCCGCCTTAAAATATTCCCCGGCTTTTTCAAAGAGTTCTCCGGCTTTCTGGAAGCGTTTGTATTTCAAATAGATGTCCGCGGCGGGCTTCCACTGATGTGCCATTTCGAACATCTTGGCCGCTTCCTCTTCCTTTTCCGCTTTCAGGTAATTTTCCGCAGCGGCCGCAAAATTCTGGTTCATGAAATAGCAATATGCGGCTTTCTCAAAACTACGATCCCATTCAAACAGCTCCGCGGCCCGGGTGTAATCTTCTCCCTTCAGGTACCATTCCGCGGCTTCCCGGGTATTTCCCCGGGCAAAGGAATCCTCTCCCCGTAGCTGGTACGCCACGCGGTGCTGACCTAGTTTTTCGTACAGGTCGGCCGCGCGTATGGGCATCTGGGCTTTCTCGTACAATTTGGCGGCTTCTTCAATCCGCTCCATCTTTTGCGCCAGTTCAGCGGCTTTGTCGAACTTGTCCTGCTGCACCAGCAAGTTAAATGCCCGTTCGTTTTCTCCCACCCGGGTATACAGTTCCACCGCCTTCATGAGGTCCTGTTCCAGGCGCGAATCCTTATGGAAACCTCCGCTTGTGTCCGCGTTGGAGAGGAACCATTTCTCGAAGTTTATGGCCGCACGTTTCAGGTTGCCGTCTTTTTCGTAAATATAGGCCGCTTTTTTAAAAAAACCTTTGCGTTCATAGATTTGGGCGGCTTTCTCAAACCGTTCATAGTTGTAATAAATCTCAGCAGCTTCCTGAAAGCGGTTGTTGGATTCCAACAGGGAACAGGCCGCTTCGATGTTGCGGCGTTTCAGGTACAAGCGGATAATGCCGTCGAGGTGGCCGATCCGCTTGTAAATTTCAATGGCCTGGGTTTCGCGGTTCAGGCGTTCGTTTAATTCCCCCATTTCGGTAAACAGCTGTCCGTCTTCATATGTTTTCAGCGCTTTGCGAAAATCTCCAATCTCTTCGTAGATTTTTCCGGCTTTAAGGAAATTGCCTTCTTTTGCGGTCTTTCTTGCCTGGGAAACGAGGTAGTATCTGCGAAAAAGCATGGAATAGAGGGCATCAAAAAAGGACTTGTCTTGCACATTGAGGATTTTTGCGATCTTTAGAAGTTCATAGACGAGTTTTAGCGCTACCACCACAGCGATCAGGATCAGGACGAGTTTGATCTCTCGGTGGTTCTTTATTGTGTCCAGTATTGCGTCCATGCCGGCCTGGGCTGAAAAGTATAGCAAAGGCCCAATCAAAAATCAATTGAATTGACATTCGCCGGCTGAACTCATATAATGAAAGCCAATTCCAGCCTGGAATTTCTGCGCCGCTATCTTTGATGAGTGCGGGAAACAGGATGGAACAGCCATGTTCCCGTAGCCGGGGACTTTACCTCCGTTGCGGCTGCGCAAACGTCGTGGCCGGCAGGTATTCGGGACAGCGGGAAAGACGATGACGCTTCAAGTCAGTCAACTGAAAAACACCAACGAATTCCGCCAGGTGTTTTTCCCGGATCTGAAACTGGATGATCGCACCCTGAACTGGGAGACCACCGAGGAGTTGCTCCAATATGATATCCACATGCTGGATGCCCTGATCCGGGCGGAGAGCCTGCATAAACTCAAGCATTACGCGGTGAAAGAAGGCGTGGCCCTTTTTGATCCGGACCCGGTATCCGCGTTGGCCAGAATTCGCAAATATCTGGCCCGGTTCGATTCCAAGTTGTTTCTGTTTGGTCGCTCGGAACGCCAGACTTTTGGGTTTGTGCTGGAGAATCTGGGCGAATATCTCTATCGGCGAGACAGGGTCGGCAGTGACCGTGAGCGGCAGCAATTATTCCGTGACTACCGTTTCTGGGCGGAAAACTTTTTTACCATTCTGGATCAGAAGCTGACGGGCATGATTGTCCAGGTGGATGATGAAGAGGAGATCGAGACCGAAAGGCCATACCTGCGCTTTGAAAGTGATGCCATCCGCATTCCCCTCTATCCCTTTGTGCTGATACGGGATCAACGCCGCCTGTTTCTGGAACGGATGATTCCCGGGGGATTGGAATACCTGGATATCACGGAGGGCCATCACCGCCGGTTTACCCGCAAAGATCTGGATATCCCCGTGTTTACCTACCTGTGTTCGCTCCTGGATATCGAGAGTGCCCGCCTGGTGGCGTCGCGGTTGACTCCCGGGGACCACGAACTGACGGATAAACTTGATCTGCTGGAGCGGGCAATCAGCCTGTATGCAGACCGGGCTTTTCCCACCTGCCTGGAAATTCTTGAGCGTTTGTCACCGGAACGCATGCACTACCCGCTCCTGGTGCTGATGAAAGCGCGCTGTCATCTTGCCTTAAAACAATTCGCCGAGATGCGGCACCTGCTACAGAAGTTCGTGCTGTTTTTTCCCTTTTATGCCGATACCTTTGAGTTAATGGGGGACGCATCGCGCCTGGAAGGAAAGTTCGAACGGGCGGTTGGTTTCTACGAAAAGTTTCTGCGTCTTTCCCATTCAAACAGTGTGACCGAAAAGGTGAAAGCCGTTCGGGAACGCATGAAAACGGAGCAGCCGAAGGAACCCCGTCCGGATGAACCGTTCCTGGAGATCAGTCCGTCGAGCGAGACGGCGTTGCCCGATTTGGTGGGGCGTGAGCGGGAAATCCGCCAGATGATGGAGATCCTGATTTCCGGCAGCCGCTCCAATATCCTGCTGGTGGGAGAGAGCGGAGTCGGTCGCAGCGCCCTGATCTCGGCATTATCCCGCCGCATGGTTGATGGTGATGTCCCGGGCATGATAGAAGCCCGGGGGATGCGGGAGATCAATTTTCTGCACCTGTTGGCCGGCGCAAAGTATCGGGGCCAGTTCGAGGAAAAGGCGCTGAAGTTGCTCAACGATTTCTCTCGCTGCAACGACATCCTGGTACTCGAGGATATCCATTTAATGATGTCTCCGGGCGGAGCTCGGGGGACTTCACTGGATCTGGTCAACATTCTCAAGCCATTCCTGCGCGACGGTTCTATCCAGGTCATCGCCACCACCAATTACGAGGAAATGAAAAACACGGTGGAGAGGGATCATACCTTAATGGGTTATCTGCAGAGTGTCCAGGTTTCTGAACTCTCCAACAAAGACATACAAATAATTCTGCGCCGCAGAGCGGATGCGGCGGCCCGGGATCTGCGTATCGACGTAAAGGACGGCGTTCTTGAAATCGTGGCGGAGAGCGCCGGACGCCACTTGAAGTCCCGGCGTTTGCCCTTGTCCGCGTTGCTTTTGCTGGAACGTTGTTTCGCCAAGATAAAACTCAAAGTCCATGCCGGATACTCCCGGCGCATGGAGTTGACCGAGGACGACGTCACTGAAGCCCTGGCGGATATACTCAACCTGCCCCAGAGCCGGCTTTCCGTCTCTATGAACCTCGTGCTCTCCGACCTGCCAAATCGCTTAAGCCGGCAGATTGTTGGCCAGGATAACGCATTGCGGCGACTTTCCGCCGTGGTGACCATGAACAAGCTGGACCTGGGAGTGAAATCCCGCAGACCCGACGGCGTGTTTCTTTTCGTGGGTCCCACCGGGGTAGGAAAAACTGAGACCGCGCTGGCGTTGGCGCGGGCCCTTTACGGTTCGGAAGATCATCTTATCCGCATTGACATGTCGGAATACATGGAGCGTTTCACCTATTCACGTTTTGTGGGCGCCGCGCCGGGGTATGTGGGTTACCAGGATACGAACCAACTCACCGACCGGGTACGCCAGAACCCTTTCTCTATTATCCTGTTGGATGAAGTAGAAAAAGCGGATGCCCAGCTGCTGAATATCTTTTTGCAGGTCTTTGACGCCGGTCGCCTGACGGATGCCCGGGGCAACGTGGTGGATTTTTCCCATACCACGTTTATCATGACATCCAACATCGGCACCTCGCTTTTCCAGGCGGAACGCCTGGGTTTCCAGGGGGATTCCTCCGGGCGCGGGGTTTCGCGAGCGGCACGGGAGAAAGCGTTGCGGCGTTTCTTTACCCCGGAATTTTTGAACCGTGTGGACGAAATCGTCTATTTCCGCCACCTGGACAAGGCAAACATCCTGCGGATTATTGAACTGCAACTGGAACCCGTGCGCCGGCAGTTGCAACGCCAGGGCAAGTGCCTGGTGGTCGAAGACGGTGTGCTGGAAGTTCTTGCCGCCGAAGGATATTCCCTGGAGTTTGGTGCCAGGAACCTGACACGGGTGATCCAGAATCGGTTGTTGGAGCCCATCTCCCGGGTGGCACTGGGAGCGGAGTGGGCAAACGCCGGCAAGGTGGAATGCGTGTTACAAAAAAATGAGATTGTGGTTAATGTGGGGATAAACGCGGCCGAAGAAGCCGTGGATAAGCATTCCCTGGTTGAGAAGGAGTCGGTAACAACATGAAAAAGGTTCTGGTGGTTGATGACGAAAAAAACATCCAGGTTTCCCTGGCGTCCATTCTGGAAGACGAAGGATACCACACTTTTTTTGCTTCTTCCGGAGAAGAGGCGGTGGAAAAAATCGCCAACATCAATCCGGATGCGGTTCTTCTGGATATCTGGCTGCCCGGCATAGACGGTCTGGAAACCCTGGACCGCATCCTTACCCTGGATCCATCCCAGATTGTGATCATGATTTCCGGCCACGGCAGTATCACCACCGCCGTGCGTGCGGTGAAAATCGGGGCCTATGATTTCCTGGAAAAACCCCTGAGTCTGGACAAGGTGATCTTTGTACTCAAACGCGGGCTGGAGCACAAACAGGTTCTGGAAGAAAACATCAAACTCAGGTCGATGCTTGAGAAACAATCGGGAAAAGTGGAGCGGGAGCCGGAAGATCCCGGACGCAAGCGTGAAAGTTCAGGTGTGTTGACCTTTGACTATACGGATCCGGATGTTTCCCGGCCCCAGCGCACGGTTCGGGAGTCCGGGATTTTTTACGGCATTGGTCTTCATTCCGGGCAAAAAACCGGCATGGTGATCAAACCGTTGCCACTGGGCAAGGGCATCCGCTTTGAGAACATCTCGGAAAAGGGGTATGTCCCCGCCAGGGTGGAGTACCTGGATTCAACCAACCATGCCACGTCGGTAAAAAAGGACCGCCTCGAAGCGCGGACCATCGAACACCTGATGGCCGCCTTGCACGCATTCGGAATCACCAACCTGGCCATCAAGATCAACAAGGAAGTCCCGATCGGGGATGGATCGGCCTCGGCGTTCTGCGATTTTATTCGCAGCAGCGGTGTGGTGGACCAGGAAGGATTTATTCCCGAAGTCGTGATCGACCGGCCCCTGGTGGTTGGAGAGGAATCACCGGAGGGACGCTATATCCGGGTGGATCCCGCAGATCGATTCGAAGTGCACTACACCCTGATCTATCCAAAACCCCTGGGGCGGATTTTTCACCACTTTGTTCTCAACAGCCCCGAGAGTTTCGAAAAGGAGATTGCTCCGGCGCGCACGTACGGCTTTGTCCACGAAATGAACGAGTTGTCTCAACTGGGACTCGCCGAAGGGGGACGCATGAACAACTTCATCCTTATCGACAAGGGAGAAGTCATCAACACGAAACTCCGTTTTCCCGATGAGTTGGCGCGCCACAAAATCCTGGACATCATGGGTGATTTTTATCTGTTGGGGCGGCCCATCCGCGGCCGCATCACGGCCCAGAGAACCGGCCACGCGGACAACGCCCGTATGGTCAACCTGATCCGCGAAAAGTTCCTGTAAACTGGGGACGGTGCTTGTAAATATGTAAATACGGATTTTTGGATAACGAAAAGAGAATGCAGGTAAATGGCCAGTGGCAAGAGGTTAAGGGACTACCAAAGCAGTTGGGGGTTGGGAAGTTCTTCTGGTAGAAACCACGGAACACACTGAAAAAATACCCGTAACAAAAGATTCGGCGTATAATGCTGGACTGGGCGAACTGGGCCGGTGCATTGATTTCTACTCGCTGCGTTCTCCGGCCAGGGAGGAAAGAAACCCTTTGCGAATGCCGGCCGGGTCATCGCAATGCCCCAGTAAAAACATCAGCTTGGTGATGCTGGCGGCAAAGGTCATGTCACCGCCGTGAACGGCCCCGGCATCCAGCAGGCGCGCCCCTGATTCGTACAAGCCGGGATCCAGTCGCCCGGCTCCGGATTCGCTCAGGATCACCACCAGACGGCCTTCCCGGTGCCACTGTTTGACCCGGTCAATCAGGTTGCCGTTTTTAAGAGAAACGTTTCCGGCGCCGAAAGCCACCAGCACCACGGCCCGGGTGTCCTGGCCGGGTGTAAAAGAAGTGGTACGGCAGCCCGGGAAAAGGCGGTAAACGTCAATGGAATTATCCATTTCCGTCATGATGTGAAATAATCCTCCGGCGGTGGAAAGCAGGTTGCGGTGGTAGATTTCGATGTCCATGCCCACTCGCGCCAGCAGGGGGTAGTTGGGTGAGGAAAAAGCGTCAAAGTGGTTGATATGGCTCTTTACGGTGCGGTTCCCCCGCATCAGGCGGTGGTCGAAAAGGATGGCTGTTTCACGGATTTCAGACAACGCCAGCTCCACCGCGTTGATGAGGTTGGAGCGGGCATCGCTGCGGATTTCACTCAAGGGTTTTTGCGCCCCGGTCAGGATAACGGGAAAAGGCGGATTTGCGAGCATGAACGACAGGGCGGATGCCGTGTAGGCCAGGGTGTCTGTTCCGTGGGTGATCACCACGCCTTCAATGTGGTTGTGGTTGGCGTGGATCAATTCGGCCAGGACCTGCCAGTGTGTTGATGTCAGGTCGGAACTGTCCAGCAGGAAAGGGATCTCAATCTGGATGTCCGCCAAGTGCTTCAACTCAGGGATGAAACCGGTCAGGCTGTCGTAGAGGAGATCGGGTTTAAGCACCCCGCTGGCCTGGTCCCGCACCATGCCGATGGTTCCGCCGGTATGGATCAACAGCAGGCGTCGGGGCATGGGTGCGGTTTGTTTCCGGGTTTATGCGTCCGTTTTCAGGACCACGGAAAGGCTTTCAAGGATGCCCTGGAAATCGTTGAAGAGTTCAAGATTCAGGTGAATTCCCTTCTTGGTCGGCTTCCATTCTCCCGACTGGTCCTGGAACCAGGTGCGAATATCCAGGTAGTCGCGGTTGCGAAACTGGGAAACCGAGAAAATCAGCTTCTGAGTGGCGGAAAGGTCGATGAACCCGATGTTGACGTTTGTATCCGTATTTTGAATGAATTCAGGTTTTTCCGTGTTCATCTGCGTGGCGATGCGTTTTTTCAATTCGCTAAATTCCATGGGTATTTCCTCCAAGGGGAAGGGCGGGGTCAGGATTCCTTTCCCGGATCTCTTTTGAGTTGCTCTTCAAACAGGCGGGCCGCTTTTTCTTTTTTGGCTTTCTCCAGTTCCCTGGCCTGGGAAAAGCGCAGGTCGGCTTTTTGCTTTCTTTCTCTTTCTTTTTCCAGCAGGTCCGCCAGGTCGGCCGGATCCTTGCGCACGGCTTTCTGATGCTGGACTACCTGGTGGGTTTCCAGGTCGATCCACAGCCTGGACTTGCAGAACGGGCAATCCACTTCAATCAATTGTGCCATGCGGGCATTGTAACCAAAAACCGTTCAGGATTCAATTAAAGTTGAAAAGTTGGGTTCTCTTCCATTTTGTGTGGGTTTGCACGTCACTCTGGTTTAAAAAGGGAAAGGCTTTTGAAGAGTACCCTTTCGGGCATAAAAGGGAAGATGTTTAAAAAGCAGGGGCGGTTCGCGAACCGCCCGTACACTGTCTCCTGTCTCCTACCTCCTGCCACCTTATACACTAAGGAGTGTTGGTGATGATGAATCCGGCCAGGCAGCTCAGTTCAGAATCGCCTGTCCGAAATGTGATGATGCGCTTACAAGTATTGTGATGATGATACATGCCAGTAGGCTATGTGATGGGTTTTTATCACCATTCCTGGGGAGTTCTCATCACAAGTTCTCCCGAGTCCCCATCACCAGCGCCCAAAATTCCGCATCACAAGAACGAAGAAGGCACGACTTCCAACTCCGGTTTTAAAAATCAAACCCGATCCAGAAGTTGAACCCGTAGTAATACGATTCGCGGAAATCCCAGCGGCGCACCCACTCAAAATGCATGGGAACCCCAAAAAGGAACGCCTGGATGCCGAACCCGTAGGACGAGATCCCATCTTGCAACTGCAGACCACCGTCCGGCTTGAAGAGGCGGAAGTCCTGATCATTGTACCAGGCGCCGCCCAGGTCGAAAAAGAACACTCCGCGGACGGGACCAATCAGTCCCAGGGGAGTGGCGGCCAGGTGAATCAATGAAAAACGGAACTCCGCGTTAAAGTGGAATCCGTGGTTGCCGGTGATACGGGCGTACTCCGAGGAACGAATGGTGTTGTCGCCGCCCATCCAGAAGAGCATTGGGTTCTCTCCGCCTGAGGTGAATCCCCGCAAGCGGAATGCCAGCAGGGTCTGGGTATCCAGATGCAGGTACTTGCGGAAGTCGGCGGTCAGGGTATAGGCGTCTTGAAAAGAATCGCCTATATTAAGGAATTTCTGGAACGTGATGTCAAAAGTGTGCCCCATGAGGGGGCCGAAAGCGGCGAAGCGGGTGGTTTCCCCGGTAAGCGACAGGGTGAGTGGCATGGCGTAGCCGGAAAAATACTGTCCATAAGGCAATTTGCGCTGCAGGTAGATCAGGTCGGAATCCTCTTCCTGGCGGTAGAAAGAAGCTCCCGCCGTCAGGCGCGTGGAACGGCTGAATGGATACAGGATGCCGAGGTCAAGGCCGAAGCGTTTGCGCAAAGAGAAATAGGAACGGGTGGTATAGTAGTAGTAGCCGTCGTTCCAGGAAAAAAGGCTGGCATAGTACTGAAGGCGGTGGGTCAGGTTCATGTAGGACATGCGAAATGAACGATATCCGTACTGGGTGGCCAGGAACAGGCTCAGGTTGTGGTCGCCCATCAGGTCGCTGGCCTGGAGGTAGGTGTATCCCAGGAAGTTGCCGTCTGTGGAATAACCCACCCCGATATTCGGCAAAGAGTCGATATAGAGCTCTTTGAACGGCTTGTAGTCGCCTTTCTCTTCGATCTCGATTTCCGGGGTGCGGAAAGCCGGACCGAGCCGCGATGTGTAGATGGTTCCCCGGTCCGTGTCCTCGTCACCCTGGCTTGCCGGCGGCGACGGGTCCGGTAGGGGCTCCTGCTCCAGGCTGACGGCGATGTTTTTGCGATAGAGGGTAAACAAGCCTTTATGAAAAGATGAAATCACCACTTCCGCGGGGCTTCCCGGGATCTGGATGGGAAAGAAGTTGCCGGTGCGCACGTCGCTGTAACGGTGCCGAATGCGGGTGACGCGATCAATACCGCAGATGTTGAAGGCTTCCCGGTCGTCGGAACTAAAGTAAATGAACCTGCCGTCTTCCGAAAAGAAAGGGGAGATGTCATTGGATTTCCCCCGGGTCAACTGCACGGGCGCGGACAAATTGTTTAGCTTGGCCGTGTAGATGTGGAAGTGTTGCCCTGAGCGTGCCGAGAAAACGACTTCTTTGCCGTCTTTAGAGATGTCCAGCGCGCGGATGAAGAGGCTGTTGTCGGAAAGCGGGCGGGGAACGCCTTTTTCGATATTGATTTCGTAAATCCGGGCAATGGAGTCTTTGACCGCGGTGAACCAGATGGTGCGGTTGTCGGGCAAAAACGTGGGGGAAGAGGGGGCGTCGATTTCCGGTAGGGGCAACTGGGAAATCAAGTCTCCGCTGGCGGCATCCATGACCACCAGATAGTTTTTGAATTCCTTGCGGGCAAAGAACGCGAGTTTTTCTCCGCGGCGATCCCAGGTAAAGGATGGCCCATCCGCGGGATCGAACTGGTACTCAATGAAATCGTATCTTGACGTGAATCCGGGCGTGATATTTTTGATCACCTTGCCGTCTTTCATGGAGACCAGCACCATCTCCAGTTTGCGGCGTTTCATGTGGGCGGTCAGCACGGCCAGGAGTTCGCCGGTGGGCGAGATACGGTGGGAAAACGCGTACGCATAAGGGGGGTATTCCGGCCCTATGGGGAAGCTGTAATCTTCGGGGTTTTCGCGGTTCATGAAGTCGCGGAACCGGTCCCGGGCGAACTTCTTGAATTCAAAGTTGAACTCCTTGGAAGAGGTGCCGAAAAACTTGAAGGGGTCGCGCCGCTTTCCGAGCAGGGAACCGGGACGGATCGATTCCAGCAGGTTGCGTATGGCCCGTTTGCCATAGCGGTGTTCAATGAATTCGTATATAAGGTGTCCCATGTCGTAGGGAGTACGCCCGGTAGCGCTGGCGGACTTCAGGTTCCAGTCTTTCTCCAGTTCCGCGATGTTGTCGTTCAGCACGGAATCCCGCACGGTCATCAGGCTGAAGCTGTTCCAGTTTTCGGTGACGTATTCAGAGAAACCTTCCATGATCCACAGCGGCGGCGCACGCAGTGCCCTTGAGGAATGGGTCACTCCCTTGAACAGGATCTGAAATTCAAAGATATGCCCCAGTTCATGGGTAATGGTGCGCGCCAGTTCTTCGGGAGCCATATCGCCGTGACACACCACGCGCTGAGCCACGGGTTCGGCAAAGGCCTGAACCCCGATGGGCAGGAAGCCGGGGAAAAGATTGGTTTGCTCGAAATCGATGTGAGATCGGTAAAAAATAAGCGGGATTTTGTCTTCAACCTGGACGTTTAGAAACTTTGAGATGCGGCTGTAGGCGCCTTCAGCGGAGCGGGTGATAAAGCGAATCAGATCCAAACGTTCCGTATAGTAATATACGCGGAAATTTTCCGATTCCACGTACTGCCAGTTGAATTGGGAGAGCCTCACCTTGTTTTTTCCATAGTATCCGTATTGAGCGCAAAGACCGAGTGCGAAGGCCACAAACCAAACCAAAAAGACAGCTGTTTTGCCTTTTTTCATGTTCTTTACCTATTCCACAAGTAGAAAACGGTCGTGCCGGCGTTCCTCTGAAGTCAGCCGGTTGACGAAGCGGTCGGTGACCTGGTTGTACAATTTGCGGTAGTTGAACTCAATGTCGGTGTTCTCTACTCCTCGCAACTCCCGCGCGGTGGAAAATTCGGCCACTTTCTCTCCGGTTTGCGTATTGGTCAGGATCACATCCAATTGCATGCGCCAATTCTGAATGTCCTTGAACTTGCGAATGGTGTCTCCGTAGCGGCCGCGGGTTTCATCTATCACATTGCGGCGGTTGAATTTGGTCTCCAGGCTGCCCGTGATTAAAAGCGCGGGCCCGAAGGTGCCAAGGCGTGATGATTCAGGGGTTAGCTCCGGGAGGAGTTCCACCGGTTTCTGGATCAGTGTCGCCACATCCCGGGTAAAGAAATCCTGAATGTGAACGGTTGGCGCGTAGTTTTCCGGCTCCACGATTTCCTTGAATTCTCCCAGAATAATACGGGAGTATTGTCTGAATGGCAGGGGTTCTTCCAGGGGCATGGGCACGGAAACGCGCACAAACCGATCCATGCATCCGCTCACGGCGATAAAGAGAATCAGGCTAGCGCCCAGTACCCGTTTCCGGGGAAGATTGTTGCGGTTTTTCATCTTGATCCTCCGGTTCGCTTGAGTCCGGGTTTTTGAAGCGGTTGAAATTGCGCTGGATCATCGTGTTGTTTGGAGCCAACGCCAATGCTTTGCGGTACAATTTTTCCGCCTGTTCGCGTTTGCCCAATTGTTCCATGGCAACAGCCAGGTTGTTGAGCAGTGCCGGGGACTCCGGGTTCTCTCTCAATTGTTTTTCCCAGCGGTAACGGGCTTCGTCCCACAGGTCTTCTTCCGCCAACCGGTTCGCGAATTGCATTTCTGTGCGCGGGGTCGGGACGGAACAGGCCGTGGCCAGTAACAATACGGCAATCAACAAGGTGACGCTTTTCACATTCACCTCCGGTCTTTATTCTTTCAGGTGCGCCTTGCTGTCATTATAACTCAAAACAGACAGATTTCTCTTTTCGCCTTTTTCGTAGCATGGCAATTGCCGTTGATTGGACGTGTTCCCGCCCCATTTGGATGACAGGGGTGGAGTCGTCGGCAAGCTTGAGATATAATCAAACAATGGCTGTGCGCGGATTGGGAATGGACATGGTTGAGGTCCGGCGTGTACGGGAGGCCCTGGAGCGCAATCCCCGTTTTGCTGAGAGGCTCTTTACCGCGGATGAGATCAGCTATTGTGAATCGATGGCCAGGCGGGAAATCCACTATGCCGCTCGGTTCGCGGCCAAGGAAGCGTTCTTTAAAGCTTTGGGAACCGGCTGGCGGCTGGGAATGGGCTGGCATGAAGTGGAAGTCCGCCACGATCCGCTGGGCAGGCCGGAATTGGCGCTGACGGGCAGGACGGCCGTGGAATTTCAACGCCGCAACCTGTGCCACTTGCACCTGTCAATCTCTCATGAGCGCAACCAGGCGGTGGCGGTTGTGGTGGTTGAGTAATGTGATCGCAATCCCCGGGCCAATTCATTACAATGGCCGCGGACAGCCGGTTTGAGGTGAATCAATGAAGCATTTTCAACTGAGATCCCAGACTCTGGATCAAGTTGCCGTGATCTACCCGCGTGGTCACCTGGACGCCCATCACGTGGAGCGTTTTGAGCAGGAGATCCGGCGCATTTTGGAAAACGGAGTCCTGCGGATTGTGATCAACTGCGAGAACCTGGACTATATCAGTTCCGCCGGAATGGGCGTTATTATGGGATACCTGGATGAAATCCGGGAAAAGGGGGGAGACATCAAACTCTGTTGCGTCAACAGCCAGGTGTACGATATCTTTGACCTGGTGGGTTTTACCGATATCTACGATTTTTTAAAGGACGAGAATACGGCCCTTCAGGCGTTTGCATAGTATGTTTAAAGCTGAAGCGGATCTGATTGCCACCATCCCATCCAGCACGGAACTGCTGAAAATGGTGGTGGAGTTGACCCGGCATGTGGTCGGAATCCTTGAGTTCCCCGACAAGGAAGTCCAACAGATCGCTTTGGCTGTTGACGAGGCAATCACCAATGTGATCAAACACTCTTACCGCTATGAGAAGGGCCGGGATATCCGCATCGAGTTTTTTACCGCGCAGGCCGGGTTGAAGATCCGCATCATCTATGCCGGCATTGCCCCCGAGCTGGATCCGGCGACGGTGAGCGTTGAGCGGCTGATCAAACAGAAACGCAAGGGCGGATTGGGCGTTCAGCTGATGCGCAAAATCATGGACTCCGTGGAATACTCTACCAGCAACGGACTTAACATCTGTGAAATGATCAAATGGAAGAAGCGGGAAACGGTCGGCTGATCCGCGAGCTCAAGCTCAAGCGCCTGCAATTCAATTCCATATCGGAGTTCTCTTCCACCCTCTATTCCTCTTTTGATATCGACCATATTATCAGGGTCTTTTTCTCTACCATCATGGGCCAGCTGGGGGTTTCTCGTATTTTTCTTTACGATCGGGAGAACGACATATTCCGCAAGCGCGGTTTTTCCTTATCCGGAGAGAAAGAAGCCCCATTCGCTATCGGGTTGAATGGATTAAAACTGAAAAAAGAAGTTCAGCGGGTAGAGGAGTTGCCGGAGAAAACAGCGGTCCGGGAAAAACTGCTGAAATTCCGGATTCATTACCTGATTCGGGTTGAGTCTGGAGGGGAAACCGTGGTCATGGGTTTGGGTTTGCGTTTCAATCGCCATGACCTCGGCAGCGAAGACCTGGACCTGGCTGCTTTTGTCGCCCGCTTTGCCATGATTGCCGTCAACAACACCATCATGGTCAACCGCATCATAGAAAGCCAGCGTATTGAGCACGAGATCGGTATCGCACGCGATATCCAGCATTCCCTGCTGCCACAAGAGATCCCCCCGCTGGAAAATTTTGACCTTTGTGTTGAGTACCGCCCCATTCACGAAGTGGGAGGGGATTACTACGATATCCTGCGACGACGCCGGGACGGTTGCCCCATCCTGATCGCCGACGTTGAAGGCAAGGGGTTGCCGGCGGCTTTGCTGGCCGCGTCTTCACAAGCGGTTTTTCACGTGGTAAACGACCTTTTTCTTTCGTCTTCTTCGCGGTTTATGGCCAAAGCCAATTCGCTGATCTGTGATTTCACCCATTGCAACCGTTTCATTACCGTGTTCTGGATGTTGGTGGACGGTGCGCGTCGCCGGGTAACCTATGTCAATGCCGGTCATGAACCACCTTTCCGGGTTGATGCCCGGGGCCGCGTTCACCACCTGTCATGCGGCGGATTTCTGGCCGGATTCATGCCGGACGCTGAATACGAACAGGAAGAGCTGGAGATGCAGCCGGGTGAAGTGATCGTTGCGTTTACGGACGGTGTGGTTGAAGTTGAAGACGCGGCCGGCAACGAATTCGGCCGCAAACGCTTGGAAGAGCTCACGGCCGCCAATCGCACGCTCTGCGCCCGGGATTTGACTGATCGTATCCTTGCCGAAATAGACGTTTTTGCCGGCGGTTGTGCCTACCGGGACGATTTCACCCTGCTTGTGCTCAAAGCGCACGAACAATGATATGTGTAAAGTTGAAGAGTTGAAAAGTTGAAGAGGGAAGAAGTCTAAAGGGGACAGATGACAGGAAGGCAGGATGCAGTTGGAGGGGTGGAAAGTGCTTTCGGGAATTCTACGGAACACATTGAAAAATCCCGAAACAAAAGATTCGGAGCATCTTACTGACTGTCCCCACCTGCACGCATTGTCTCAAACAGCATTGTCTCAAGCTTGACAAAACGCACGCTTTTCAGTAATATAAACTCTTACAATCGCAGGATTGAGAGGTAATTGTGAAAAGAACATACCAGCCGAATAACTTGAAGCGGAAAAAGACCCATGGTTTCCGGATACGCATGGCCGCTCGGGGGGGGCGGGCCGTTCTGAACAACCGCCGCCGCAAAGGACGCAAACGGCTGGCGTTGTAATGGAATCGCGCCGTTTGCCTCGTTGCCGGAGAATTCATCGCGGGGATGAATTCCGTTGGATGCTGAAGCATGCCCGCCGGGCGCGGAACCAGATTTTTTTTTGTACTACCTGCGGAGTTCCCGGCCTTATCACCGCTTTGCCGTATCGGTAAACCGACGGGTGGGTACCGCGGTACAACGCAATTATACAAAACGCGTCATGAAGGAGTTGTTTCGGCATCACGCTGGATTGCTTGAAGTTCCCTATGATTTGTGGGTTGTCATCAAGAAGCGGTTCAATCGTGATGAGAGAGATAAGGTTGAGCGTCTCTATGTCGACGCCCTGATCAACGCCAATTACCGCGAATGAAAGCTCTGTTACTGACTGTTCTGAAAGTGTACAAACGAGTCTTGTCGCCCGTCATGGGGCGGCATTGCCGGTTTGTGCCGACTTGTTCAGAGTACGCGGCCGGCGCCATTGAGCGATTCGGTGCCCTGCACGGCACCTGGTTGGCCCTGACTCGTTTGCTCAAGTGCCACCCTTTCCATTCCGGCGGGTTTGATCCCGTTCCCGAGAAAATTGAGGTGAGTCAAACATGGATACAAAACGACTGATACTGGCGATTGCCCTGTCGATTATCGTGATTTCGGTTTACCAGTATTTCCTGGGTCCGAAACCCCCGGTAAGTGGACCGGTGGAGTTGGACCGGTCCGCCGCTCCCGGTGAAACCGCACAGGCGTCCCCTGACGGCGCCGCCGCCGTCCCCGCGGAACGCGAAGCGCGCAGGAATGGTGATGTTTCTTCCCTGTTCGCCAGGGAAAAGAAAGAGGATCCCACCGACCCGGAAAAGAATCCCTTACCGCAGGTTGAGGCGGATATCCGCGGCGGAGTGGAAAGAGATGTCGTCGTGGAAAACGATCTCTTTTCCGCGGTATTCACCTCTCGCGGAGCGGCCCTGAAGTCACTGGTGTTAAAGAACTACATGGATGATGAAAAGAAACCCCTGGACCTGGTGGCCCGTAGCGCGGATCGTTTCAGTATCTACCCTTTCCATTTTGAGCCCTTTTCCGGGGACGAAATGTTCCGGCGGTTGAACAACGAAATATACCGGGTATCCAACCCGGCGCCGGTCCGCGTGGGCGCGGAAGGCCATGAAGTGGTTTTTGAATTTGCGGAAACCGCTGCCGGTATCTTCGTGCGCAAAACCTTCCGGTTTCAGCCGGATACTTTCGTGATTGATTTGGACATTCAGGTGGTGCGCAACGGCAAGATACTGGACGTGCCCCTGGTGTTCGGCCCGGACCTGGAAAATGAACGCGATCCCGACCGTGCCATGCAGGCGGGCCTTAAAATCGGCGCTTACGACGGTTCCGACATCACCTCGGTGGTGTTCGCCAAAGAGAAAGCCCTTCCCACCACGGACAACCCGAAGATCGAAACCGCACAGGGGGTGTTGAACGGCCACTATTATTGGACGGCCTATGAAACCACCTATTTTGCCGCTATTTTTGATACCTCCAGTAAAGATTCGGAGGTTCGCTGGAACCTGATCCGCGATCGATCCGATAAGGAGCAACCAATTCTTTACGCCTACATGACCGTGGTCAATCCCGGCCCGGTTTACATGGGGCCCAAGGATGAAGAAATCCTGGCCGGCATAACCGACCGGTTTTATCACGCCAACAAGGTTATTGAATACGGCTGGTTTGGATCAATCGCCAAGATCATGCTCAAAGGCATCAACCTGGTCCACGGTTTCGTGCCGAACTACGGTTGGGCCATCGTAATCTTTACTTTTTTCCTCAAGCTCGTGCTTTTCCCCCTCACCTATTCTTCCAGTGTATCCATGGCCAAGATGCAGACATTGCAACCCAAGATCAAGGCCATCAAAAAGAAATACCGCAATCCCAAGGATCCGGAACAGCGCCAGAAAATGAATGTGGAAATGATGGCGTTGTACAAGCAGGAGAAAGTCAATCCCGCCGGCGGGTGCCTGCCCATGCTGTTGCAACTCCCGATTCTATGGGGATTGTTTCGACTCCTGGCCGTATCCATCTCGGTGCGACATGAACCGTGGATCTTATGGATTCGCGACCTTTCTTTAAAAGATCCGTATTACGTTTTGCCGATTTTGATGGGGGTCACCCAGATCATTCTGCAGAAGATGACGCCATCCACCGGTGAAGGTATGCAGAAAAAGATGATGTACATCATGCCGGTGGTGATTACCATTTTCGTGGCCAATCTTCCCAGCGGCCTGACCTTGTATTGGGCGGTTTCGAACGTCCTTCAACTGGGACAACAGCGTTTTATCAACAAGTCGATTTACGCCCGCAAAAAAGAGGAAGAGCACCAGCAGAAAGCATTAAAACGCAGGAAAGGAACGAAAAAGAAATGAGTGAAAAAAAGGAGTTTTTTGCCCATACGTTGAAAGATGCCTTGTTGCAGGCCTCGATTGATCTTGGTGTGCCTGAAGAGGATCTGAAGTACGAGATCGTGACGGAAAAGACACGCTTTTTCGGCCGCCAGAAACGGGAGATATGCATCCGTGCCTGGGCGGTGGAAGAACAGGCGTTGCCGAATCTGGAACGTTTTGTGCAACGGATGCTTGACGCCATGGGTCTGCAACTGAAGTTCACTGTCCAGGAGTTCGATGGGCACGTCTTGGTGCATTTCACCGGGCGGGATTACCGTTTAATGCTCTACCAGAACGGCAACCTGCTCAATGCCGTCCAGTACCTGTTGAATCGCCTTTTCTCGGATGCCGTAGAGAAAAAGATATTCTGCGAATGCGAGAACTTCCGTCGCCAGCGTGAGCGCGAACTCACCCAATTGGCCCATCGATTTGCCAGGGAAGTAAAGAGCGCCGGACAACCGTTGGAACTAAAAGAACTCAACCCCTTTGAGCGACGCATTGTGCATATGACCATCAACAAGTACGCTGACCTGGAATCGATCAGCAACGGTGACAACTTCCTGAAAATCATCACCATCCGTCCCAAGTGACGCAAGAAGTCGATCCCTGGCTGGATAGTGACACCATCGTGGCATTGTCCACGCCGCCGGGGATCGGGGGGCTTGCGGTAGTACGGATTTCCGGGCCGCGGGCATTAGCATCGGTCCGGTCTTGCGCCCCCGGTCTGCCCCGGGTCCCGCCGGTCCGCCATGCCGGCCTGGTCGAGTTGAAAATCCGCGGAGAGCTTCTGGATCGCGGCTTGGTGACGGTTTTTTCTGCGCCAAAGTCTTATACAGGCGAAGATGTGGTGGAGATTTCGTTACATGGATCCCCGGTTCTGGTGGATCGGTTGATCGCGGCCTTGTGTGCGGCCGGCGCACGCCGGGCGCAGCCGGGGGAATTCACCTTGCGGGCTTTTCGCAGTGGACGCATGGATCTCATGCAGGCGGAAGCCGTAAACGAGTTGATCCATTCCCGAACTGTGGAGGGCGCCCGCATGGCGTTTTCCTCTATGGAGGGGGCGTTGTCGCGGCGCATGCAACGCTTGCGCACACACCTGGTGGAACTGGGGGCGGTACTGGAAACCGAGATCGAATTTGGCGAAGATCAGCATATCGGGGAGGTTGTGGATGCGGGCGCAGTGAAATCCGCTTTGAACGAAATCCATTTGATTCTTGAACATGCCCGCTTCAACGAGATTCTCAGTCGCGGATTGAAGGTGGTAATCGCCGGGCGTGTCAACGTGGGGAAATCCACCCTTTTCAACGCCCTGCTGGGGCATGATCGTGCGCTCGTCTCTTCACAACCCGGCACCACCCGGGATTTTTTAACCGACACCCTCTACATTGATGGTTTCCCAGTGGACTTGACGGATGTGGCCGGCTGGGACGCCGGGCCTCAGAATGAACTGGAATCCAGAGGAATCCGCCGCGGTGTTGAGCGCCTGAACTCGGGAGACGTTGTGCTTTTCCTGGTGGACGCATCGCAGCCGCTGACCGAGGCGGACCATGAGGTGGACACATTGACCGCCGCGCACTGCCGGCTGGTGGTGGCAACCAAGATGGATCGGGCTGATGCCGGTACCCTGGAGCGGATTCGCAAACGCTATGCCCGAGAAGAATATTGTGAAGCAAGTGCACTGGGTGAGCCCGACTTGCCTGAAATCCGGGATTACCTGCGGCGCCGCGTGCATGGATTGACCCACAGAAAGAGCGACTTTGCCGTGTCCGCGCGACAACGGGAGTTGCTGCGTGAGTTAAAAGAGCGGTTAACCCGGATTTGTGGCGGTCTGGAAAACACAAAACCCGAAGCGGAGTTGCTGGCCGAGGAGTTGCGCCAGGCGATGGACTGCATCGGTCTTTTGACCGGTGGAATCACATCCGCGGATGTTCTGAACGCGGTGTTCTCCCGCTTTTGTATCGGTAAATAGCCATGGAACGGCCTGAAACCCTGGTGGTGATCGGCGGCGGTCACGCGGGCGTTGAGGCCGCGGCGGCCGCGGCCAGGATGGGAATCTCCACGGTGCTGGTCACCCAGCAATTGGAGAGCATTGGCCAGATGTCCTGCAACCCGTCGATTGGGGGTATTGCCAAGGGACATCTGGTACACGAAATTGACGTGTTCGGCGGCATCATGCCACGGGCCGCCGATGATACCGGCATCCATTTCAAGGTACTGAACCGCAGCCGGGGGCCGGCGGTGCGGGCGACCCGTACCCAGAACGATCGCAATGCCTACCGGGAAGTGGTTCGGCGCAGACTGGAACGTATTCCGAACCTGTCTTTGTACCAGGCAACCGTGCGTGAACTGGTGGTGCGCAAGAATAAAGTGGTGGCGGTGCGATTGCAGGAAGGGGATGAAATCAACTGCGGGGCCGTGTTGGTGGCGGCCGGCACTTTTTTGGAAGGAAAAATTACCATTGGGGAAAATGTGTTCTCCGCCGGGCGGGCAAATGAGCCGGCATCCCTGGACCTGGCGCGGCAAATCCGCGAAATGGGTTTCGAGGTGCTGCGTTTGAAGACGGGGACCCCCATGCGCCTGCACGCGGATTCCATAGACTACGGTTCTTTTTCTCTCCAGCCCGGAGATGAACCGCCGCTTCCCTTTTCCGCGCACACGCGGCACAAGGTTCGCAATCGGGTGGTCTGTTACCTGGGCCACACCAATCGCGATGTTCACCGCGTAATTCGAAAGAACCTTTATCGTTCTCCGCTCTATTCCGGTCAAATCAAGGGCATCGGTCCCCGCTACTGCCCGTCCATTGAAGACAAAATCGTTAAGTTTCCGCAACGCGATGCGCACCACATTTACCTGGAGCCGGAAGGAGTGGATACCCGGGAAGTGTATGCAAACGGATTGTCTTCCAGTCTGCCCGTGGACGTGCAACGGCAATTTCTTGCTCTAATTCCCGGGCTGGAACATGCCGTAATGATGCGCCCGGCATATGCCATCGAGTACGATTCCCTCCAGCCCACCGAGCTCAAGCCCAACCTGGAGTCCAGAAGGGTTGCCGGACTTTTTTTTGCCGGCCAGGTGAATGGAACTTCGGGATATGAAGAGGCTGCGGCCCAGGGCTTATTGGCCGGAATCAACGCCGTGGCCTACATTCGTGGTGAACCGGAGGTCGTGCTGAGGCGGGATCAGGCCTATATCGGTGTGATGATCGACGACATCGTGCGCAAAGGGGTGGATGAACCATACCGCCTGTTTACTTCGCGGGCGGAATACCGCCTGCAATTGCGCGAAGATAACGCTTTTGAACGCTTGGGGGGTCTGGCCCGGAAACTGGGGCTGGTGGAGGAACGCCATTATCGCAAACAAATCCGGCGCTTGCGGCGCTTGCATGCCCTGGTGAGCAAAATGGCGAACAGCCGCGTCCATTTCAAAGGAGAAAGCCGCAGCCTAATCCAATTGCTCAAGCAACCGGAAATGGGATTCCAGCAGGTGGAATCATTGTGGAACGAACCCCTGCTCAAGCCCTTCAATCTAACGGATGCCTCCTATATTGAAGCGGTTGTGAAATACGAAGGTTATATCCACATCCAGAAAGAAGAAGCCCTGCGCCTGGCGCGGGTGAGGTCACAACCGATCCCCGGGGATTTGAATTACGCCGCGGTTGAAAGCCTGTCCACCGAGATCCGGCAGAAACTGCAACATGCCCGGCCCGTCACCTTGGGTGAGGCCATGGATATTCCCGGGGTTACGCCGGCGGCGGTTACGGCGATTCGTATTCACCTGGCACTTCAAGACAGGGGAAAAAAAACCGGGACGGTTTTGTAAATCGTCCCGGTTTGTTAATAAAGCTCAGTTTTCAATGGTACTCATCATTTTTTGCAGACGTTCCTGGGCTTCTTTAACCGCCGTGTCTTCGCCGTATTGCATCATCTTGCCCATGACTCCCATGAAGCGCGGGCCCAGGGACTCGAACCGTTCTTTGAACATCTCGAAGCTTTCCGGCAGTTCATTTCCCTTCATGCCCTTTAATTCCGGATGTGCCTCCATCATGGCTTTCATGCGCGGGGCCAGCGCTTCAATGCGGTCGGTATAGTTGTTGGTGGCTTTAACCACGTCATTGGCGCTTTCCGATTTCTCCATTTCATCCACATAATTTTCGGTTGCGGTCAGGTAATCTCCCGTCACGGCTTTGGGGTCGTTGCTTTTGCCCCCGCAGGCCTGGAAAGCCGGTAATGCCAAAAACAGCATGCTCACAATCAGAATCCGTTTCATGATCTCCTCCTTGTTGAAAACCGGGTAACCATGATTGTATGCTCTCCCCGTCAACAAGGCAAGCATCCGGAGACCAGGATTTGGGATAGAAATGTCCAGTGATGAGAACTCCAGTTTTTATCTTCCCCCTTGCCAATAGCCACTCGCCCTTAATTGAGTTTTCCTCATCCTTGAAAAACCGTTTTTTTGTGGGTATAATGGCTTTTCATGCAATCTCAACTGATCCGAATCCAGGGGGGAAGACCCCTTCGCGGCAGTGTGACTGTTGCCGGCGCCAAGAATGCCGCGTTGCCGGAACTCGCCGCCGCGCTGCTGACCGAAGATGCTTTGATGCTGAATAACGTGCCGGATGTGGCGGACATTCATGTCATGCTGCGCGCGTTGGAGGGTCTGGGGGCAGAAGCCGAATTCGATGCCGGCAAAGTTTCGCTCCGCCTTCCCTCTGTTGCGTCAAGCCTCGTTCCCCCGGAAATTGTTCGGACCAGCCGCGCTTCGATTCTCTTACTTGGCCCTTTGTTGGCAAGAGCCGGCGAAGCCAGGGTCTCTCTCCCCGGCGGTTGTCCCATCGGCGACAGGAAGTTCGATTTTCACCTGATTGGATTGGAGCGCATGGGGGCTGAGATCCGTATTGAAAAAGATCATATAGTCGGCCGCACTCAGAGGCTGAAAGGCATCGACTTCAGTTTTCCGGGCGTTACGGTTACGGGAACGGAAAATCTTCTCATGGCCGCCGTACTGGCTGAAGGTGACACGCAGTTGCGTAACTGCGCCCGTGAGCCCGAGGTGGAAGACCTGATCACCCTGCTGCGTTCCATGGGGGCTCGAATCGAGAGCGATGACGGTGGACGTTGCCTGCGGGTTCGGGGAACCGGACGCCTTTGCGGTGCATCTCACCGCGTGATCGCCGATCGCATTGAAATGGGGACCTACCTGATCGCCGGAGCCCTGGGAGAGAATGACATTACCGTGAAAGGCGGAGATCCCGGTCATGTCATGAGCCTGTTGGGCACATTGGAGCGGGCGCAAATCCCGTGGATACAGGATGAAAACGGTATTCGCGTCAGTGCGGCGGCCTCGCCTCGTCCCTTGGATGTGGAAACCCTTCCGTTTCCGGGGTTTCCCACCGACCTCCAGGCCCAGATGACCACTTTGTTGACCCAGGTTCCCGGCGTGTCTCGCGTAAAAGAAAACATTTTCGACAACCGTTTCCAACATACCGTTGAACTGTGTCGCATGGGAGCGGATATTTCCGTAAACGGTGATACCGCACAAATTCACGGTTCAACCCCCCTGAAGGGATGTTTCATGCGCGCAACGGACCTGCGGGCATCGGCCGCCCTGGTACTGGGTGGACTGATAGCTTCAGGTGAGACGGTTGTGGGGAATGCCAAGCAGTTGTTTCGCGGCTATGAGCGCTTGCCGGAGAAACTTGCCGGTTTGGGGGCGTTGATTCGCGTGGAGGAAAGTCACCATGGATGATTGTCTTTTTTGTCGCATTGCAAAGAGCGAAATGGGAACGGAGTTTGTGATTGAGAACCCGGACGCCGTGGTTTTTAAAGACATTTCACCCCAGGCCCCGGTCCACCTCCTGGTGGTTCCACGCCGACATGTGGCGGATATCACCGCGGCTTCCGCCGAATTGCTGGGCCGGCTTTTTCAAACCGCCAATACCGCCGCGGAAGTTGCTGGGTTAAAACAATTCCGCTATGTGATCAATACGGGCGCGGAAGCGGGACAGAGTGTTTTCCATCTTCACATCCACTTGTTGGGTGGGCGGCCCATGACCTGGCCGCCGGGCTGAAGTCTGCACCCATGCCGTATGTGATTGACGGAAACAACCTGATCGGCAGTTCTCCAGACATCTCTTTGGCTGAAGAGGGCGCCCGGCAGAAGATCCTGCATGTCTTGCTGAAATTTCAACAAAACCGCAAGAGCAAGGTTATCGTGGTTTTTGACGGTGAACCCGAAGGCACGGCGCACAGACAGGAGATCAGTCCGAAATTTCTGGTTTTGTATCCCCGTTATGGGCGCAGCGCGGATGATGAAATCAAACGAATCCTGAATGCGTACAACGATTTTCGTGATGTAATACTGATTACTTCGGATCGCGAACTGAAATCCTTTGCCCGCAAGTTGGGCGCCAGAACCGTCAACTCCATTGAGTTTTATTTTAAGCTGAAACGGGAATACCGGGAAACGGGAAAAAAGGAAGAAACCCAGAAACGCATCGACACCCGTCTTTCCGATCAGGAAGTGGATCAGTGGATGAAGATTTTTAACGGTGAGTAGTTGAATTGTTGCCGGGATCAGTCATTTCTACTTCACCGCTGTAAAAAATCATTTTTTTGCCTTTTTTCGTCACCAGGATCATTCCCCCATCCGTGGCGATTCCCTTGAACCGGCCTTGATGGCGATTTTTCCCTTGGTGAAATTCCATATTACCGGATCGCATCCAGCTTGTGAAACGACGGACCCGGGCGCGCAAACCACGGATCCTTTGCTTTTCAAGGTCGTCGACAACCCCTGTCAAGCGGTTCAGGGTCAGGGTCAACAACGTTTCAGGCGAGGGATATCTGTTGCAACTCAGGCGCATGGATGTGGCCGATTGCGCCAGATCCGGGGGGAAATCCGTTTCCAAATGGTTCAGGTTGATGCCGATTCCGCAGATACAGATGGCGCCTTCCGGGGTGAGGCGGCTCTCACTTAGGATGCCGGCCACTTTACGCCCTTTGATGAGCACATCGTTGGGCCATTTGAGTCGGACCGTTCTTTTGCCGCAGTAGGTTTCCAGGAGTTCCGCGACCACCACACCCACGGCCAGGGGAACCCAGGGCAATGATTTTTTTTGTCGCAGCCGGAATCCCCACGACAGGTACAGTCCGAGACCGGGGGGGGAATGCCAAGAACGGTTCTCGCGTCCGCGTCCCCCGCTCTGGTGATCGGCGGTGACGCAAACAGGAAGCCTTGGCAACCATTCGTCCAGGTGATTAGAGAGGTAATCCTGCGTGGATGGGCATGTGGCCAGGTGAACACATCGGATTCCGGCGACTTTGGGTTTCATCTTTTTCTCATGGTTTCGGACTGGGGTGCGGTCAACATGCCGAGGGTGCGGATAACCCGCTCCCTGCGGCGCAGGTCTCGCCGCAGGCGTGTTTTCCACCGTCGGGCCGTATCCGTGCGAATGGAATCCATAAAGCCTCGATTCCCGAGCTTGTGCTGCATGCGAAGAATACGGCGGCTGAGATCATCTTTCTCTTTTAGCAGGCTAACCCGAATGGAGTCGTGAATTCGGGAATCATCCAGGAGAATAGAGATCGACCAGGAGCGTGAAACGGTTCTGATGGCATGGCCGGGAGGGGGATCATCCAACCTCATGTTGCTAATTCCGGCCAGGTGGCAGATATCTTCCGCATGGGCAAGAATCAGGCGCTGTATTTCCGGCTCGTTGCTGGTCAATATCACGGTGATGCGACTGGGGGCGGGGATAAAATGCAGACCCATGAGGCTGCGAATGCTATGAACCAGTTTGCGGAGCTGTTCCACCCTGCGCGTGGCCTGAGGAAAGATCAACTCACTGCGGAATTCCGGAAATGGGTGTTGAAGGAACAGTTTTTGTGGTGAGGTCGACAGCCGAAAAAATGTTTCCTGGGTGATATTGGGCATCAGGGGATGAAGCAGGTGGGCGATGTGCAGCATGACGTAGCGGACACACTGGCGTGATGCCGGATTGCCGATGTGGAGACGGATCGATTCCAGGAACCATCCACTCAGATCATGCCGGACCAAGTATTGCAGTCGTGCGCAGGCCGAGGACAACTGGTTGCGCTCAAAATGCTCGTTCAATTGCGCCGTGGTGGTGTTGAGCCGTTGCAGGAACCAGCGTTCCATGTCCGAGGAACTGCGAAGATCCGGTGACAGGGGTTCATCACCTTGCAAATGCATGCAGGCAAAGCGCAGGCAATTCCAGAATTTGTTGGCCAGGGTAAGGGCCCCTTGCAGGCGACTTGGACCAGGGGGCCATCCCGGTTGCATGGCAATGGCAAAGCGTAGTGCATCCGTACCGTAAATCCTCAGCATATCTTGGGAATCTGAATCAGCGTCGTCGCAAGCGCCAAAGGGCAATAAGAGAGAAAAATCCAGCAACTTGCGCCCGTTTTCGCTGTACATTTCTTTGGTGAGGGGTGGTGCCCCGCCTGTTTCCTGTAAAGAGATTTCCCGCATAATGCGGTGTCTTAAGAGGATATCTTTGTGAATGCATGTCGACAAGTCCCCAGGTTTGATATCTTCTCGAGTTGCCGGTTGTGAAGAGTCGATTTGTCTCCAGACATTCCCCCACCGGCTTTCAAGCGCATGATGATCGCAATGCTTCGGCAACAGGAAGCGGAACATGCGATTGCCGGCTCGATGATCAGGTCTCGCCGGATTCGACCTCGGATTCCAAACGGCGGATCTCTGCTTTGATGATCTTTTCGGCCAGTGGAGGAACCACTTCCCAGAGAATTTCTTTGACTGCGATACTCAGCTTGTCTTCCAGACGATGGGTGAGTTGTTGGGGATCAATGGCGCCGGTCTGAGGCTCCGATTCTCCCTCATCCTGGTCTTTGTTTGCGGTTGCCGTGTCTTCTGTGGGCTTTGTTTGCGCGGATAGTTTGTCTAAATCGTCCAATATGCGTTCGGCATCGGTGTCGGCGTCGATTGAGTAAGTGGGTTCTTCCGTATCGGATTGAAAAGTGGGTTCAATTTCAATGGGAGTCGTTGGCTCCGGTTCCGCAGGCGGTTCCGGCTCCGGAATCGGGGGCGGAGTTTCTGACTCGGGCTCAGTTGTCTCAAGCGGTGCGAAAATATCGTCTCTCTGGCGCGGTTCCGGCGCTTCGGCGAATGCCTGGGCAAGTTCGGCTTCAGAAAGTGTATCGGGACTGCCGGACTGTTGGGGCGAGGGTGGTTCCGCATCCGCCCCGGATTCGTCCACGGATGATGGCTCCGGCTTTTCTTCCTCAACCCCGGTTTCTGAATCCTCGGCTTCTTTATGCAAAGAGTCGGCGGGTTCCATGGGCTCGAAACGGAACTCGCCCGTTTGCGGAGCGCCGAAATCGGGCTCATCTTGATGGGTTTGGCGTTCGCGTTCGATTTCTTTTTCCAGCAATTCGTCGATATCGCTTTCCCGCGAGTTTTCCTGGAACGGATTGGGGATCTCTTCCGCGTTGTCGTCAGGTCTTAGTGAGTCATCGCGTTCAGGCTGGGCTCCCTGGGTAATCTCTTCTGAAGGGACGACCTCGTCACGTATGAAATCATCGGTGTCCGAGGTGTCGGATTTCTGTGCCACCTTGGGTGCCTGGTCCGAGGAAACCTCATCACTGACATCTGAAAAGCTGATATCTTCGACGGATTCCTCTTCAAAGCCTGAAATCTCCGGCAGGTCTTCGGGAAATGAGTCGGAGATGTCCGCTTCTTCTCTTGGCGCCGGAGCTTCGGGACGGTCTTCTTCCAGGATCTCTTTGACCGCTTTCACCAAAGCGTTGGAATCAAAAGGTTTGGTAATGATTTCCTGATACTCCAATTCTTTGAGCAGCTCTTCGTTGATGGGTTCGAACCCCCCTTTTAAAAGGAAAACGCGGGTGTGGGCAAGGGCTTCGCTCCCATTGACAAACTTGCAAACCTGGTAACCGTTGAATTCGGGCAGGCGGATGTCCACCAATACAATATGGGGAGTCAACTCGAGTAATTTTTCCCGCAAAGGAGTGCCACTTTCAAACGTGATGAGTTCTATATCGGATTCCTCAGAGAACGATAATTCAACGATCCGGCGGATGGTATAACTGCTGTCAGCCAGTAAAACTCTGTATTTGCTCATTCATCCTCCTGTGACCCTGATTTTTGTGTATCAAGTTTGATTCAGAAAGTCAAGTTAACGCATGCGACTGAGCCCGGAAACGCAGACATAAGGCGTAAAGTGGTTGACTTTTGATTTGATTTGTTGTATTGCGTGTAATTGGTATGCGAAAAAAGGACAAGGTCTACTCCGTTATTGTGGTTTCCGGAGCGACCACTTCCAGCAGGGAGTTCTCGGTATCGGGACGTTTTCTGCGTAACGCCGCCGTGGTTGTTCTGGCGCTTTTAGCCATATCCGGATTCGCCATCTTTGGTTACCTCAATACCGTTTCGGATCAGCGCGAGTTGAGTCAGTTAAAAGTGGATATGGTTGAAAAAGACCGCCTGATTGACGATTTAGGCAAAAAAGTCGAAACCCTTGACCTCAGTATTCAGCGCATGGAGATCTACACGGACCGGATCCTGGTGGCGGCGGGGCTGAAATCTCCATTGGCTTTACGGGAAGTGGGTAGTGGAGGTCCGGTGGAGTTTCGCACGGATCCCATCCTTCCCGCCGCAGAGCCTGTGACTGTTCCCAGGAGCAAAGACATCCTTGGGCATGCCACTCAACTCAACACCAAGTCCCGGGAATTGGAAAACACCCTGAAGTACGTCCGCAGCGTGATAGATAAACAAAAGATGCGTTTGGCATCCACGCCTTCCATATGGCCGACCCGCGGATATTTGACCGACGTTTTCGGACAGCGGCGCCATCCCATCACGGGCAAACGGGATTTTCATTATGGCCTGGACATCGCGACCCAACTGGGCAACAGGGTGATCGCCCCGGCAAACGGCCTGGTGTTGTGCGCGGAGAAACGTTCCTTCTACGGCAACTTGATCATCATTGATCACGGTTACGGGTTCACCACCCGTTATGGTCATCTCGCTTCCTTTAACGTTCGCGAGGGCCAACGGATCAAGCGGGGGGATGTTATTGGTTACGTTGGCAACACGGGGATGAGTTCGGCGCCCCACCTGCATTATGAAATCCGGGTTTTCGGGAAACCCCGCAATCCCCTCAATTACATGATCGATTGACACCCCCTGCGGAGGGGGCTATCCATTGGCGAAAACGCGAGATAAACTGGATCGACTGGATCAATCCATCCGCAAGCAGTGGACGAGGCTGGAATCGGAACCCGCGTTAACCACCCGCGAGAAATTGGACCGTCTTATTCGTTCCCGCATTCCGGACAAGGCCTGCCTGGCCCATCCTCTCGAATCCCCCGCGGTTTTCCCCCGCGAGATTCCGCCTTTCATGGAACGGGAGTACTTCTATGCGGATACAACCCGGCTGGGCCGGTTTACCATCGGTGATTTGCGCAAAGTCCGATCCGGGGAGCTGGAAATCCTGGCTGGAGACTCTGCCTGGAGAAAAATTAATGCTGAAGGCATGCTCTTTTTTGATACCGAAACCACGGGCCTGGCCGGGGGGACCGGTACAGTGGCCTTTATGCTGGGATTCGGTTTCCTGGCGAATGGAGGCTTCCAGGTCCGTATCTTCGTGCTCTCCGATTTGAACCGCGAGAATGAGTTCCTGGAGCGTGTGGACGATTTTCTGCGGGAACGGTCTCCTATCGCCGGGGTGACGTACAACGGCAAGTGTTTTGATTACCCGCTGATGGAAACGCGTTACATCCTGCAAAGGCGAAGATTTCCCCTGCTTTCTCTGCCGCACCTGGATTTTCTTTATCCCGCCCGCACGCTGTGGCGCCACACTTTTCCATCCCGCAAGCTGGGGTATCTGGGAGATATGCTGCTGGGGTTGAGCCGGGAAGAGGATGTGGACGGATCGGAGATCCCCCGCTTGTACTTTGATTTCCTGCGCACCGGAGAGCTTTCCATTCTGGATGCGGTAATGGAACACAACGCCCTGGACCTTCTGGGATTGGCCATGCTGGTGAACCTGGGCGCGCGATGTCTTGAGGATGTTTCCCATACCCGGGATGAAGGCGAAATCCTGGGTAGCGCGCGCTTGCTGGAAAATGCCGGCGACCTCGATAAAGCGGCGGAACGCCTGGAAACCATTCGGGCTACAGCGGAGCGCTTGGATGTTCAGGCACTGGCCTTGAGGCGGTTGTCGCGAATTCGCAAGAAAAAGAAGCTATACAACGAGGCCCTGACCATATGGGAGGAATTGCGGCAAATGGGAGACCCGCGGGCCGTTCGTGAGTTGTCGATTCACTACGAGCATCGGGAAAGGGATTTTCTCCGCGCCCTGGGCCTGGTGCGCGACGCTTTAGAGACAAGCGATTTGTCCGCCGTCCAACAATTGGATCTCGAGCGGCGCCTGCAGCGCCTGACCCGCAAACTCGCCCACCTTGAATCCGAGGATGGGCCTTGACATACCTGCCTCTTTCAGGTATATTGACAACGGAATTTTCCACATAAGGCAGGTGATACCTTTGGCGTATGTTGAAGTAAATGCCAACGAGTCCGTAGAAGGCGCATTGCGGCGTTTCAAGCGCAAGGTACAGCAGGAAGCCATTATCAAGGAAATCAAGAAGCATTCCGTGTACCTCAAGCCGGGCGAAAAGCGCAGATTGAAAGAAGCCCAGGCCAAGAAACGTATGCGCAAACGGCTTAAACGCGAATTTTCGGACTTGTAAGCCATCGCATCGAACCACCGTCCGTAGCTCATACATTCGGGATTGCCGGGGCGTAGCGCAGTCTGGTAGCGTATCGGTTTTGGGAACCGAGGGTCGGAGGTTCAAATCCTCTCGCCCCGATGTCCCGAGAATGCTCCCGTAGCTCAACGGACAGAGCAACTGACTTCTAATCAGTAGGCTGGGGGTTCGAGTCCCTCCGGGAGCGTTTTCCTTTTGGAAAGGGCCCCTCCTGTTCAGCCGCCCCAAGTCGCCTGGTGTCGCATTTCACTCCCGACAGTTTTTCACATGAGGGTTTACCATGGCCCGACTTGACTCATGGCCGGCTCCTATCTATAATAGAAACTCTTTTAGCGAAAGCCCTTACGGTAACCGATTCAACAAACAATTTGTCGGCATGAAGCGTAGCCAGGATGACTCTCAATCCGTCCTTACCGGGCGTACCCATGCAGAAGACCATGAATTTGTATCCCTGCCGGCCGGCACGCGCATCACCAAGCGTTATCGGGTGGTGCGCTTTCTGGGGAAGGGCGGGTTTGCCACCGTGTATGAGGCGGTTGATGAGATTCTGAATGAAAAAGTGGCGCTCAAGGTATTTCACCAGGGCGTTAACCTTGATCGCAACAGCATGCTGCGCATCAAGCGTGAGATCAGCCTTTCACGGCGCATTGCCGACCCCCGGGTGGTCAAGGTTTTCTCTCTGGACCGCTGGCTGGACCGCTGGTTCCTGGTTATGGAGCTGGTTGAAGGCGAGACCCTGAAACAACGCCTGGACCGTGAGGGAGCCGGGTCATGGCAGGCGTTCCAGCCGGTTTTCCTGGAAATCCTGGCCGGGATCTCGGCCTTGCATGCCCTTCACTTTGTTCACCGGGACATCAAGCCCTCCAACATCATGCTGGTTCAAGGCGGGGGAGTCAAGATCCTGGATTTCGGATTGGCCAAGGACTTGGGTGACCCGGAACGAAGTTTCAATTTGAATGAAGTGGTTGGAACTCCCCGCTATCTTTCTCCGGAGCAGCTCCAGGGTGTGGAAGTGGGTGTTCGCTCCGATGTGTTCCAGTTGGGTTTGTTGCTGCAGACGGTACTGCGTGGTTCTTCGCCCCTGGAGGGCATGGACACGCTTTCCGTTCTGGCCCACCGCATGGGCAGAACTCCGGTCGCGCTGAGAGTGGAGGGACTGCGGGTTCCCACGCAGGTGAGGCTGGGACTGGAGCGATCTTTGCGCAGGTTGCCCGGGGGCAGATTCCGCGACGCCGCGGCCATGCATGCCTATTTCTCTTCTTCCCGGGTCGGTCGCCGCGTGATTTGTACCTGGTTGCGCAAATTGGCTCCCGGTGCGGCCTTGTTGCTCATGCTGGGAGTCGCGGCCGGAGCCTTGTTCTGGACTTCGCGTGAGCCCGCCATTCCCGCCCGGGTGCGAATCGAGGGCAATCTCCTGAAACTGCTGGATGAGCGGGGCGCAATCATGTGGGCCAAGGATTTCAGCCCCCGTTCGATTTACCGGGCCGTGCTGCAGCCATGCCGCCCGCCCTTGCAATTGTTTCGCAGCAATCATGCCATCCATCACCTGGTAACCGTGTTTTTTTCCGCGGAAGCCGGAATGGATCAGGACAGCCAACCCACTTTGGGAAGCACCGAGAGTGATGCGCGCATGATGCAGATTGATACCGCGGGCAATGTGATACTGGACCGTCCGCTATCTGTCTTTATTCGGGCCGGTGATTACGGTTTTATTCCCCGGAGTTACATCGAGGAGTTCCAGACCCGGGACCTGGACGGAGACGGTTCAGTCGAAACCATTGCGCGCGTGATTCACGCCAGGGGCATGTTTCCCTCCGCATTTTTGTTCTTGACCAACGGCCGGTTGGTTTGGATAAATTCTCCCGGCCATATCGGCAAATGGACCGCTGTGCCGGAAGAAAACCACAGATGGCGCTTCTTTTTTTCCGGCAGGGCGAACCGCATGGGGCATCTTGATTTCGTTGCCCGTATTGTCTTTGACTTTGGTAAAGATTCGCGTGGAGGACATATCGGGCTGATTCCCCATTTAAACGAGGACAAAATAGAAATCGCGCATCAACTAAACCTGCTTGCGTATTTTCCCCAGGGTTTCCTGTACGAAGACGAAGGTTCAATGCCGCATCAGGGGCCGATCGAAATGGTCAATCGTTCAGGTGTCCGATTGCGCATTGAAGAGGACGGTACCATGCGGTTGGGAACAGGTGTTGAAGCGCAAGTGTTTGTGGACCCGCCGGAAAGGTTGCGGCATGTGTACACAGAGATCCAGAAAGCCCGGATCGCCTGCGACCTTCATTCTCAAATGGAAGAAGCGGCCGCACGCCTGGAACGCGCCGCTGAGTCGGGTGTTGAAAATCCCTGGTTGCAATCGGTTATTGCGCTTTACAGAGGAGACGTGGAAGTGCGCCGCGGGCGGTACGCCAGCGGGCGGCGCCTGTTGCGCCGTGCCCTGGGCCTGTATCCGCAAAGCAATGATGCGGTCCTGCGACTGCTGGAAACCGCCTTTCTTGAAAAAGGTCCGGAAGAGGCATTGCACCTGATCGAGGCGGAATTTCGAAAATTTGACCGGTTCTGGGGACTGACCAGGGGGAGGGATTTCTTTAAAGCTCTGTGCCTGCTGCAGAAGGGAGACTTTGAGTCCGCTCGGCTGTTTTCCCAGCGCATGCAACAGGACGAGCCCCGAAACGCCGCATTGCTGCGTTCACTGACCGGGCTCATGTGCGGCGATGCCATTGTCGCGGACCTTCCCCGCGACAACGGGAATATGTCTCTGCTCTATACCTGGGAGGAATACCGCCTGCTGGAGGGCCGGGCCCATTTGCTGGCCGGAGACGGATCCGGTCGGGGCGAGTTCTGTTTCCATGATGTAAATGCCTATTCACGAGTACGGCGGCATCTGGCCGCCATGTCCCTGGCCTGGTACACGCTGAAAGACAATCGCAGGCACGAGGCGGAGCGCATGGCCAGTGAAGCGTTCACGGACCTCGAGAAACGAATCCGGGGTGATATGGAAGCCCGTTTCTGGTGGTTTTACGACGCCTGGGTGTATGGACGCGTCATGGATGAACTGGGTCGGCGCGAGGAAGCCCGCAGGGGCTACGAAGCCTGCATTGCCGCCAATCCCCATACGGCCCTGGCCGCCGCGGCCCGGCAACGCCTGGCCGGCTTACAGGTAGCCCAGGGTTTTTAAGTCTCGCTTTTCCTTTTCCGATAATTCGGGGGCGGGTGCTTTATTTGCACTGTTCATATAGCCGTGACGTGAGAAATAGGCTTTGTATTCCTTGGACAACGACTCGGCCAGGTTGCTGAAATCGGCGACGAGGTTCTCTTTTTCATACGGGTCTTTGAGGATGTTAAAGATGTATTTTGGCTCTAATCCCAACTGGCGTTGCAATTGTGGCATAACTTCGATGTAGTGGAAATGACCGGCCACCATGCCGAAAGTACCCAATTGGCCAAAGAGCTTCAAGCGACGCTGGGTGCGGTCCGTGAACAGGTTGCGTCCCTGCATGGGATATTTGGGAGCGGGTATGTCCAATGCGTCAAACAGTGTGGGTGTGATGTCCATTATGCTGACGACCCTGCGCACGCGGCGCGGTGGTTTGCCCGGCCAGCGGATCATGAGGGGAACCCGTGACGCGGCATTGAAAGTCAGGGGCCCGTGATTAAAGTAAAAATTGTTCTCGCCCAGGTCTTCGCCGTGATCAGCGGTGACAATAATGATTGAGTTCTTGAGTAAACCGGATTGTTCAATCTGGTCCAGGACGCGGCCGACCTGGCTGTCCACGTAGTGAATGGAACCGTCGTAGAGGGCGGTGAAGTGACCTTCATGAAAATGACCTTTCTGGTTCATTTCCCGCTGCATGCCGGCGACCAACCTGGGTTTGACCTCGCGGATATCGCGTCCCTGTGGTCGGGGTTGAATGTGCTCCTGGGGAGGAATGTAGGGAGTGTGTGGGTCGATATAGTTGAGCCAAATGAAAAAGGGCTTCCCGGGGGGGGTTTTCAGAAAATCAAGGACTCTTTTTGTTATGAAGGGGGCTGTTTCCTCTTTGGTTTCGACCTCGTTCCAGACTTCGGTATAGTTGGTAAAACCCTGGTCGAATTGGAAAACCCTGGCCAGGTTGGCATTCGCCACCACGGCCTCGGTATGATAACCCTTGGCTTTCAGGGCCTCGGCCAGGGTAATCAGCTTTGCGTTCACGGTACCGCGGTTTGGGGCGCATTTGTGGATAAAGGGATGGAGGCCGGTCAGCATGGAGCAGAAAGCGGCTGAAGTCTTGGGGATGGGGGTGTAAGCATATTCAAACAATGTTGATTGCGCTGCGAAGCGGTTAATGTGGGGTGAAGTTTCGTATTCGTAGCCGTAACAATGCAGGTGGTCGGCTCTCAGCGTGTCGAGGGTAAGTAAAATGATATTGGGGAGTTCCTTTTTAGATGAATGGTCGCCGCAACCAAACAGCAACAGCGACAAGGCGATCAGAATCAAGGTTTTTTTCATGGCAAGATTTTACCAAGCCTGTTCCGCTTTATCAAGAGGGGATGTCTATTGCCAGCGTCGCATCCGCTCCACCTGGCGACGCTCTTTCTTGGTGGGGCGGCCGCTTCCGGGCGGGCGTCCAGCCACGATGAAGCCCACGGGATCACGGCGAAAATCGGCCAGTTTCCGGAGCTCCTCGGCCGGGGTGATCTCTTCGGCTAATTCCGCGGCCCGTCGGGCGGACACGCGCTTGACGGCCGGGGCCAGGACCCGCCAACAGCGGGTAATGGGCGGCATGCGAACGTCGACCTCATCGCCCGGAGTCACGGGTTGGCTGGCCTTAACCGTGCGCTTGTTGACTTGTACGCGGCCGTTGCGGCATGCCTGCGTGGCCTGCGAACGGGACTTGAAAATGCGGCTGGCCCAGAGCCAACGGTCGATCCGGGCTTCAATTGCAATGGGGCTGGACTCCGGCATGAAATCAGTATACCATAGCCTGTTTGCAACCGGGTAAGGAGTTCCGCGTGCGGGGAACCAACTTGATCCACCTGGGGGTGGTGGTGGAGCTGTGAAGTTGGAGAGTTGGAAAGTTGGAAGGTTGGAGAGTTGCAGAGAAAGAAGGGGACATGAGGCACAATGGTTCAGAATCCCTGGTACTCGGTGCGTTGGATGATTTCATCCTGAAGGTCGCGGCCGAGATTGTTGAAATAGTCGCTGTAACCGGCCACACGCACGATGAGATCGCGGTGCTTTTCCGGTTCCCTTTGCGCCTCGCGCAGGGTATTCGCGTCCACCACGTTGAACTGGACGTGATGTCCTCCCAGGCGGAAATAGGCGCGTACCAGGTAGAGAACCTTTTCCAGGCTCTCGGGGTTCTGCATCAGGTCCGGGGAAAACTTCTGGTTCAGAAGGGTGCCGCCGGTGCGCTGGTGATCGATGCGTGCGGCTGAACGGAGCACCGCGGTAGGTCCGTTTCGATCGGCACCCTGCACGGGTGAAATGCCTTCGGAAAGGGGTGTTCCGGCCCGGCGTCCATCGGCGGTGGCCCCGGTTATGCTGCCGAAGTAGACGTGCGAAGTGGTGGGCAGCAGGTTGATGCGATGAACCCCGCCTCGGGAGTTGGGGCGGCCGTCGACCGCCGCAAAAAAGATTTCAAACACTCTGGTTGCCAGCCCGTCGGCTGCGTCGTCATCGTTGCCCCAGCGCGGGGTTTGGTCTCGCAGGCGCTGGCGCCAGTGTTCGTGGTCCTCGAAGTCACGCTCCAGCATGCAGGTCAATTCTTCGAGGGTGACGGCGCCGGTCTCGAATACGTGGCGACGGATCGCGGACAGGGAATCCGTGATGGAGCCCAGGCCCACGCCCTGGATATAGGAAGTGTTGTAGCGCGCGCCCCCGCTGTGATAGTCGCGGCCGCGGGTTACGCAATCCTCGATGACCAGCGATAGAAACGGCGCCGGCATGTTGCGCGCATAGAGTTGTTCAATCAGGTTGTTCCCCTGGATTTTCAGGTCTGCAAAGAAAGCCACCTGGCGGGAGAAAGCCTGTATCAACTGCTTGAAATCACTGAAATCGCCGGCTTTTCCCGTCCGCGGCCCGAGTTGGATCCCCGTGCGCGGATCCCTGCCGTTATGCAGGGTCAGTTCAAGGATCTTGGGAAGGTTGAAATAACCCGTCAGGAAATAGGCTTCTCTGCCGAAAGCGCCGGACTCGACGCAGCCGCTGGCGCCGCCTTCGCGGGCGTCTTCCAGGCTTTTTCCCTGGCGCAACAGTTCAGAGATAATGGTCTCGGTGTTGAACATGGAGGGCTGGCCGAAACCGGTGGCCACGATCTTCAGGGCCCGGCGCACAAATCGATCCGGGTTCTTGCAACTGATCTGCACCATGGAGCTGGGCTGCAGGATGCGCATTTCCTCGATTACGTCCAAGATCATGTAGGTCAATTCATTGACCCCGTCTTTTCCATCCCGTGTCAGCCCTCCCAGGTTGATCAAACAGAAATCGGTATAGGTGTTGCTTTCCTGGGCGGTAACCCCGACTTTGGGCGGGGCGGGCTGGTTGTTGAACTTGATCCAGAAGGCGCACAGCAACTCTCTGGCGCGCTCCGGGGTCAAGCGCTTTTCCGCCAGGTCGCGGCGGAAAAAGGGAAGCAGGTGCTGATCCAATCGACCGGGATTAAAGGAATCCCAGGTGTTGAACTCGGTGATCACTCCCAGGTGAACAAACCAGTAGTGTTGCAACGCTTCCCAGAAAGTTCGTGGCGCCTGTTCCGGAACCCGGGAACAGATGACGGCCATTGTCTGCAATTCCTGGCGGCGCGCCGGATCGCTTTCTTTTTCTGCCTGCTTTTTTAACAGGTCGGCGTAGCGTTGGCCCAAAGCAATGATTCCCAACGCCGCCTGTTCCATTCCCTGCAGGTTCTCACGGGTCTCCAGGGCGCGCGGATCGGTGACGAAGTTTAGTTGCTCCAGGTTGGAGCGGATCTCGCCAAGAATATCCAGAAAGCCTTTTTCAAATATGCGGGCGCCACCGGCGGTATGTCCCGGGGCGCGCTGTTCCTGGAATTCGGTAAAAACGCCGGCTTCATATGCATGGCGCCATTCAGAAGAAAGTTCCTTGAACATGCGTTCGCGCAACGAGCGCCCCTTCCAGAACGGGATGATCTGTTTCTCGTACACGCGCCGGGTTTCACTATCCACCGTGAACGAGACTTTGGGGCGGGAATGCAATGTATCAAGGTCTTGAAGAGAGTGCAGACAGATTTCAGGATAGGTGGGGGTGGCCCGGGGAAACGGACCCCGTTCCCCCACAATCAGTTCCCCCTTGTCCAGAAAAAGGGTTTTGTTTTCCATGATGTGGCGGAAAGCGGACCCGCGCAGCACCGCGGCCGGCATTGCCGCGTGCATGGGATCGGCGCAAAACTCTGTGAGCAGGCGGGCGCGTTCCGTAGAAATGCAGGGGTGTGTGCGTTGGCTTTGTCTGCGCAGGCGGCGGATGCGTTCATTCATGTCAACCTCCAATGCGTACTTGCGGATGTACCTCTTTCAGCCGATTCGCAAGGGCCAGAACACTCGCTTCGGGCAAACTTGGAACCTCGCGCATGGGATTCCTGATTTGCAGGCGCCGGTACTTGTGGGCTGCCGCCGGGTGAAAAGGCAGGATGGAGACGCGTTCGATGCGATCCGCCCAGGCGCGCACCCGGTCTCTAAGCGCGCTGAGATTATCGGGCGTGTCCGTGTAGCCGGGGATCAGGGGAAACCTCAACCACAGGCGGGAACGGCCGGCCATCAATTGCTCCAGGTTGGTAAAGATGTAACGGTCTGTCGCGCCGCAATGGCGAAGCAGGTCGCGAGAAAAGAAAAACTTGATGTCAAAAAGAACCAAGTCGGCGCGGAGCAAGAGGGGCAGGGCTTTTTGCGGGGGGGCATGTCCGCAGGTGTCCAGGGCGGTGTGCAGGCTCCTTTCACGGCAATCTGCCAGCAGGGCATCGAGGAAGCGGGGCTGAGAAAGGGGGTCACCCCCCGAGAAGGTCACGCCCCCGCCGGATTCCTCGAAAAAGACCCGGTCCCTTTCAACCCGGCTGATCAGTTCAGCGGCCGTTAACTGTCGCGCGCCGGGCGGTACGGGCCGGCCGCGACGGATAAGGGGCACGGATTCCGGGTTGTGGCACCAGGGGCAATGCAGGGGGCAGCCCTGAAAAAAAGCCGTGGTGCGAATTCCGGGCCCGTCGTGGACGGCAAAGCGTTTTGTGTCGAAAATCCAACCGGTTATTGAGGGCATTCTGATATCTGATATATCAACTGGCGGAAGAACTGTCAAGGAAAAACAAGTTGAGGAAGTTGAGGGAGGAAAGTGAAAAGTAATGCCGGCGAATGGCTATTGGGGAGAGGCTCTCCTCAACTTCTCAACTGCTTTCCCTCCTGATAACTGCCACCCTTTTCCAACTCTTTCAACTTCTTCCCTCTTGTGCCCGAAAGGGTATTTCAACTCTTTAGCTTTTCAACTCTTCAACTTTTTTTATTCTTGGGATTTGGGCACGACAATCCGTTGGCTGCGCGAAACGGACAGTCCGGTGTGGCGATCTTCGGCCGAGAAGTAGATGCGATAGGGACCGGGTCGCGGGAATTTCAATGCCAGCGACACATCCAGCAGGGGATCCGGGACGGAAAAGCGGCGCTCGAATTCAAGGGTTCCTCCCCCCAGGGACTCCGCGGTGAGCCAGACCTGGACGGAGGAGTGAAGTACGCCGTTATTCATGCGTACCGCGTATCCGGAGAGCACGAAATTCAGGCGGTCGGGGCGGCACTGGAAATCCACCAGTTTAATTTCGTCTATTTCACTGAGCAGGAGACGTTCCTGGTGAAATACCTCCAGGGTTTCATTTTGAATGCGCACGTCGATTTGCCTGAGGTCACGGACCTTTTCTGTTTCCATGCGTTGGGGGGCATACGTAATGCGATAATATACATCTTCCGCGTTTACCAATCGCGCCAGGGCCCGGTCGGCCTGGTTGTCGCTGACAATCCGGCCTCCGGTGGCGCGGGCGATGCGCTCGAAAGCCCATTTCCAGTCCGAAAACACATCCCGAATGACCAGGTATTGAGAATGGTCGACGCCACGGGAACGAGAATCCATTTTTACCAGTTGGTAAGTGGCCCCGGCCTGGATGAATGCCTGCTCAATATCGGCCAACTGCGTGGTGGTGTTGCGAGGGCTGTTCATGGCGCGAATCATTTTCTGGGCGAATCCACGCAACTGGTTAACGTAATCCGGGTTTTCAAAGCGCATCATCAGGTTTGCATAGGGGTGCAGGGCCGGAAAAACCGGCTGCTGGAAAAAGACCAGGGCCCATTTTTCGTTTTTCATGGATTTGAGGGCATTGGCCAGATTGCCCAGCCTGCGTTGACCGGCTTCCAGGTGGCGTTGCTGAAAGCTGCGCCATTCCGTCTCAATGCTGTTTGTGAATTCGTTAAATACGCGTTGGAAGGTCAGGGATTCGGGTTCGTCCGAACCCTGGCGGCTGCGGAACTTCGGCACAAAGTCATCGCACAAAGCCTTAAAATGACGGGCCGTGGCGGTGATGTCCTGCTCAATGCGCCGGGTCCATTGCACGACATGCTGATTGAATGTCCCCAGGGCTTGCGCCGCCTCATCCCGATTGTTAATGATTTGGGATACCGTCGGCAGCATCAGTATGACGGTGTCTCCGTCACGGTATACGTGTTCAAACAGGTAATTCAACGATTGGGTCAGCGAGTCGTTTTGCTGCCAGATCCAGAAGTAGACCAGTATCACCCGGGGGGCTTTTTTCTGAAATGCATCGTTGCCGGACAGGTCGACCGTACCCAGGCGCCGGCGGATTTCCGTGCAACTGGTTATGGGTACGGGTCTTTTGTACTCAAAGACTGTGAAATCCTCTGCTTTCAGGCCGGCCCTGGGGATACCGTCCCGGGTTAAGGCGCGAACAATCAACTCCATCCGACTGACCCGGACGTATTCCTCTATTTGATCGCTGTCGGTCACAGGCACGCGTGCCGTCGACATTATGGTCAGCATGACCAACAGGACAGGCAAGCGGACAATTTTCACGGTCTTTCGCCTCCAGTAGGTTCGACGAGGCGCTTGTCGGGCAGGATGACCTGGATTACCTGATTCTCTTCCACGTTGTGGCCGGTGAATCGATCTTCCGCGTGAAAATGGAGCCGGTAATGGCCGGACCGGGGGAAATGGATGGCCATGGAAACCTGCAGAAAGGGTTCAGCAGTATTGAAATCACGCGTAAATGTCTGGATCTCCTTTTTCCCGGATTCAGCGGTGATGCGAACCCGGACATCTGATTGCAAATGTTCGCCTTCCAGGCGCACGGCGTATCCGGTCAGTATGAATTTGAGGCGGGTGGCATCGCAGTGGAATTCTGCCAGGCGGATCTCTTCCACTTCGCTCAAGCGTATGCTGCGTACATGGTGGATGCGGACCCGGGGGCGGCTGGAAGTGATGACCAGGCGGCGTTGATCCTTATCATTTTCGTTTCCCTCCAGGGCGGGACGGTAAGTCAGGCGGTAGTAAACATCCTCGGCATCCGCCACTCGCCGCAGGCCGCGGTCGGGGATGTTGTCGCTGATGATTTTTCCGCCGGTGGCCCCAACCAGGCGTTGAAATGTCCATTGCCGATCCGAAAAAACCTCTCTCAAGGTCAGATCCGGATAAGCGTCCGCTTTATCGTTGTGGGTGTCCATGCGAATCAGGTGAAAAGTGGTGTTGCAGCGGAGGAAAGCCTGTTCAATGGCCTGGAGCTGGACTTCCGGTTCATGGGGTGAGTTCATGGTGCGAATCATCTCATTTGAGAAATTTCTCAGTTGTTCGGCCTGTCCGGGATCTTCAAACCGGGTCCAGATCAGCGCGTTGGGGTGCATGGTGGGGAATGTGGGGGGCTGAAGAAAAACGATGGCCCATTTCTGGTGCTTGATGCCGTGCATCAGTTCGGCCAAACGCTTGAAATTGCGGTTGGGGATATTCAGGAAACTGCCGCGGAAAAATTGCCAATCACCCAAAACCGAGTTTCTGAATGTTTCGAAAGCGCGCCTGAATCCCCAATCGCTGTCCGCCGTCCGCATGAGCCTTTCATTCTCGACTAAATCGCGAAGCAGGCGGTTCAGGTTGGCGACAATGCTTTCCAGGCTCCGTGAGCGCTGCCGGGTCCATTCCTGCAGGTCACGTTCGAACTCTTTGCGGATAGCTGGAATATCATTGCGATGCTGAATCACGCGGGTAGTGGTGGGCAGGGAAAGCACCAGGGTATCCCCTTCGCGATAGATCTGATCAAAGATGCTGTCCAACGCTTTGGCATACACTTCGCTGTCCTGCCAGACCCAGAAGTAGACGAGAAAGAAGCGGGGAGTTTGCGGAAACCGGCCGATTGCGGTTGAATCACTGTTGATGCGGCGCTTGACTTCAACGCAACTGGTAATGGGGACGGAAAGACCGTTCTCGCTGATGGCAAAGTCCTTTTTCGTTAATCCGGACAAGGGAGTTCCCCGGGGATCAATCACCCGTACGATTAATTCCAGCTGGTTGACCCGGACATACTCGCGGATCTGTTCCTGAGGGAAAGCGGCGCCGGTGGTGATCATTAGAATGAGAGAGAAAAACAACAGGATATCGAGCCGACGGTGGCGAAAAATTGCGTTCATGGTACCTCTCTTGGTTATGGTCTCCAGAGCCCCTTTCATGGTTGATCTGTAGCTTCACGGCCGGTTGAGCCGGATCCGGGTAAACGGTTCAGCCTTTGCAGCCAGTATTCGGCTTTGGCCCTCACCATGGAATCCGGATCCACCCGAACGATGCGTTTGAGTTCGGGAACGGCCCGGCTGGAATGGAAACGCGTGATCAGCACGAGAAGATCTCCCCGCAGTTTCGCCGACTCGGTGGCGGCGAATTCCCGCAGCAATGCTTCCCAGGCGAACCCTGGTTTTATGCTGGTGAGGATTTCAATGGCGGCACGGCGAACGTGGGCGTCGCTTTCCAATGCAGGATCCGCGGCGTTTATCAAGTGCTTCAGGTGCTTGCGATCACCGGCGCGGATCTGATCGCACCAAAGATCCAGACGCAAGACACGGGCATCATCCGACCAGGGCCCCTCAGCGTAATTTTCCAGCAGGCGGCTGAGCATTGTCAGTGCCCGCCGGCGCATGACCGACGCCTCGTTCCGTTGATTCCTGGAGCGGCGGAAACAGGCATAGGCATTCCAGAAAAGAGCTTCTTCCAGCAGCGGGCTTTCAATGAAATTCATAATGAAAAAATCAAGCGCCTGTTGCGCCGATTCCCACTGGTGGTTGTACAGGTGGACTTTGCCTTCAGCCAGGATATCAGGCGCTTTGATCTCCAATTTTAGAACGACCGGCATCAACTCTCTTTTATCTTGTTGCCATGATATGGTCAGGTGGTAGATCTCGGACAAGGCGTTGGGATTCACGGCCTGGATTTTCCACTTGCCTGGTTTGACCTGGCGAAACCGCCATTCCCCAAGCGTGTTTGACCGCGTCTGGCGGGGATTGGCAGCTGAACCGGAAGCGCTCAGCAGTATGACCCGGGCGCCGGTTACGGCCGCGCCGTTGGCGTCTTCCACCCGGCCGCGAAGATCAAATGCAACCCGCGGTTCCGTGGCTGGATTCGTAACGGCGGTTGCCAGCACGGATCCAGATAAAATTGAGATGGCGATAAAGCTAGATAACCGGTGCACGTTCAGCCTCCAAACGGGAATCAGGGCCATCGCCGGATAACAACAGGCGGATGCGTTCCAACATGCGTCGCTCGGCAATGATTCGTGGCAACCACTCCGGATCCCACTGGAATGTCGCGGAGTGGTTACGGATTTCCTGCAACAGCAGGGATGTTTCTTCCAGTATAAGTTGCGCTTCCGGGGAGATGTGTTCAACTCCACTCAAGCAACGGTTCTGAAACAACAGGCGGTCGAGTGTTTGTTTTCCGGGTACGGATGCGACAGTGACGGGAAGTCCCTTGTTTCCAGTGTCCAGGAGCAGGAGTTCCAGGTCCCCGAGGTACTGGTTCCATTCACTCCGGGTCACGACCGCTTGAGGCAGTGTTGTCGCTGACGGGGGAGCCTGCCGGCGGTTCAACCAGAGCCCGGCTCCCAAACCAATGGCGAAAATCAAAAAAGCGGCCGCCAAACGCAGCAGGTGGATGGGCCGGGTTTGTAGCGGCTTTTCCAGGTTTGCCCGGATCCGCCTCCAGGTGGCGTCTCCAGTGACGGCGCGGGGTTCCATGAGCGCCTGTGTCAGTTCATGCATCAGGTGTCTGGTGTGCGTGTACGCTTTGGCGCATTGTGCACAATCGCGCAGGTGTTCGCTGATCCTTTCCCTCTCATTGGCGGAAATCTCACGGTAGTAGAACAAATGCATCCTGCGGCGGACGGCATTACACTTCATCGGTATCTCCAGGGCTTGTGATCTCCCGGCGCAGCCGCCGGACAGCGCGGTAAAGGTGGCGTTTAACCGTTCCTTCCGTGCATTTCATGATAACGGCGATTTCGCGGATGGGCAGGCCGTTGAAGTGTTTGAGGACCAGGGCCATGCGTTGCTTGGCCGGCAGGCGGGTCAAAGCGGCACGCAAAAGCTTTCGTCTCTGCTCTGTTTCGGCCAGGGATTCCGGGGAATCGAAGCGATCAGATACCTGTTCGGAATCAAGCAGATAGAACTCTTCCATATGGATGCGACGGGTTTTGCGGCGGCGCATGGAATCCAGGCAGGCATTGGATACGATGCGATACAACCAGGTGCGGAATGAGGCCCGTTCCGCCCGGAAAGAGGCTATATTGCGGAAAGCCCTTAAAAACGCTTCCTGGATTAAGTCTTCACTTTCCGCACCGCCACCGGTGAAACGCCAGATCAACGCCTGGACCATCGGGCGATGAATGCTGTACAATTGTCTCATAGCCTGGTGATTTCCGGCTTTGGCTAGATAAACCAATCCGGCGACCTCCTCTGTATTGTGATCATAGTTTGGACGCGATGAAGGGTCGTTGGGTTGACTTCCCGGCTGCGGCTTGTTTCGCTCGGATGGATTCATGCGCGTTGCTCTTTGAACGGACATTGCGGTGGGGTTGTGAGTGATGGCTCACTCCGATCCCACGAGTCGTGGCGGTTCATGGTGCGCCATCTCCTTGATCCACCGGCTTTTCGGCATGCAAGCGCCGCAGTTCACGTTGGAGTTCCGTGATGCGCCTTTTTAAAGCCGGGAACAGGGGCGGGGCATCAGACTCCGCCTCATTCAGGATTTGGTTGTAGACTTCAAGGGCAGCGTGGGGTTTTCCCGCATTTTCCAAAGCCTGGGCGGCGAAAAGGAAAGGGATCGGATCATACGGAACCAATTTTCCTCCGGCCAGGTACGCCCTTACGGCTGCTTCCGTTTCGCCGGCGATAAGGTGGGCGTTGGCCAGGGAGAGATGATAGGCCGCCTCTTCCGGAACCAGGTTCACGGCATGCAGGAAATCCCTTTTTGCGGCCGCGGTGTGACCGGACACCAGGAGTACGATGCCGCGGAAATGGCCGGCCTCATGATGGTCCGGTCGGATCTGCAGCACCCGGTTGAATTGCATTAGGGCCGATTGATTTTCCCCGGCCAGGAAATGGGTCAATCCCAGTTGAAAAAGCGGTTCGGGTAGACCGGGTGATCGTTCAACCGCTTTGCGGATGTGAATGACCGCCGCCTCGTATTGATGCATCCAGCGGTGAATCAAACCACTGACCATCCAGTAATGGGGATTGTCTGGCTCGCGTGCCAGGGCGTGTTTCAGGTCGGAAACAGCTTCCGGAAGACGCTGCTGCATTGCACGGGCCATGGCTCGTCCAGCCCAGGCCTGTACTTTTCCCGGGTCCAATGCCAGTGCGCGGGTAAAATCCGCTTCCGCGACTTCGGGATCATTGGTTTCCAAAGAGACTTTGCCGCGCATGATAAGGGGCTCGGGGTTGAGGGGAAGGCGTTTGATCAGGAGGGAAAAGTCACTCTTCGCGGACGGCAGGTTCCCCATGTGGAATCGGGCCCGTCCGCGGTCGGACAAGGCGCTTGAATCACCCGGGTCGACTTTGAGAATTCGGCTGTACTCTTGCGCGGCCCGGGCAAAATCACGGTTCAGGTAGAAGGCCGCCGCCAGTTGACGGCGTGAATCACTTCTTCGCGGGTGTCGGGCCAGCGCGCGGTGGAAAGAGCGGATGGCCATGAAAAGGTTGCCCTGTCGGGCATACACCACTCCGAGATCGTGCAATGCGCTGGACCAGGTGGGTTTCAGCCGTACGGCGCGTGTCAGGTCCCTTTGCGCCGAGATCGGATTGTTGATGTGAAAATGGCAGACACCCCTGAAATACCAGGCGTCGCCGGCATCTGTTTCGTTGTCAATCGCGCGGGTGAAAAAGCGTATCGCCGTGCGCCATTTTTCCTGGAACATGACGATGACGCCTTGATTAAACAGCGAATCAACATGATGCGGATCTCGCTCTAGTGCGGCCGCAAAGGATTGGCCGGCGGCATCGATTTTTCCTTTGACGGCCAGAACGATGCCTCGGTTAACAAGCGGCTCCGGCCAGGCGGGATCGATTTCTTTTGCCCGATCCAAACATTGCAGCGCCGTCCCGTGATCCTTTTGCAGGGCGGCAATAACACCCTGTTGATTCCAGGTTTCCGCAAGTTGCGGGGCTCTGGAAACCGCGTCCATGGTGTCTGTTCCCGCTTGACGAGCCCGCGCCAGTGACAACAGGGCATTGCCGCGGAACAGGGTGATCATTCCATTGCGTGAAGGCGGTGAATGCCTCAGTGCCGTACTCCATGCCGGGACGGCCCGGCGTGGGCGATGCTGCAGAAAATGGCAGATCCCGCTTGTGAAAAGCGCCAGGTCACGGCAATGTTGTTTCCAGTCGGATTGCAGGGTGAAACGTCCCGGAAGAGGGCATGTAGCCGGCCGCAACTGTTTGTGGAGACGTTGCTTTGTTGCGGCAGTGCGGATGGTGTTTTCGGCAAGGCGTACGTGCATGACCACGACGACCGCGTCTGCTGTTGCCCCGTACCAGCCCCAGATAACCATGTCGGCTCGATGCCGCCTCAACAGGGTGCTGGCTGAATCGCCGTCCAGGTTCTCGGCGATCGGTTTGTCGAGGTGGATGAGGCGGATATTCGGCTGGTCAATGGTTTCGCGCCTGATGTGATCCATCAGAACGGCGGATACCGGGTAGAGTTCCGGGCTGGGTCCTGTAAACCCCGTCACCACAATACGAAACGCATTGGTGCTCCTTTGGTGCAATGCGTGGTAAAACTGGAAACCTGCCGGCACCAGCAGGGCAAAGATCAGGATCAGGGCGTGAACTTTCGTCCAGAGTTTCAAAGGCCGGTCGCAGAGAAAACGGGAATGGTGGATGAGGGGAGAGTCGGTATCTACCACAATGGCAAACAGCCAGCAGGCAGCGGCGAGAAAAAACTGCAGAACAAAACGTCTGCAACTGAGTGGGGTAAACACAATGGGAGCGGCCGCCGCCAATCCGGATAGAAACAACAGTGCGGCGATGATCCGCAGAGATGGCTTGCGGCGAAACCACACATCTCTGCGCAGAAAGAATTTCGTGCGCAGCAATGGATACCTGTTCATCGGTTTGACCTCTGGCATTTTAGTCCAGGGCGCTTTGGGATTGCAACCGCAGACGCAAGCCGAGTTCGGAATTCACGTTGCTTTAACCTGATTTTCACAAGAAATTCATCAGACTGTTTTAGGTTTGGTGTGTGAGGACAAGTATGACCGGTTATGCAAACAATCTTGAAAACGGTTTACCGGCTGAATACTACAGCGATCTGGATCAATACCTGGCGGGGCGTCGCTTGCCCCTGAAGCTGGATGAGTTCATGGGTCTGGAATTCAGTTATTTTCTGAGTTGGCGGCACAACCAGACCCCGATGAGGAGCCAACCACATCGAAAGAACCAGGCAACCGGAACGCGGTAACCGTTTTCTCTCAGCTTGAATCATGTGAGTATATCGCTTTTCCCCTCCGGCATTGATTTTTCTCAAAGGAATTGCTATAACGTGGACTTTGAGGCGGAGAAAATTTACAAACCCGTCCGGGGAGGTTGCATGAAATGGATGCGTGGCGGTGCGATCTGGTGGACTGCCGCGGTGTTATTGATGGTTGCCGGATGTCGCAATCGCACCCTGGACGTGGAGCGCGTAGAGAACCTGCTCGAAGATCAGAGCATCCTGATTCAAAAATACATCGACGGCATTCAGATGGCCGGCAAGCTCGAGGATGTGACGGATCGCATGCAAGAATATTTATCCGGCATTCATCGCCTTACCCCGGATATAAACCTCCATCTTGATGCGGCACGACGGTCCGGAAATGCATTGAAGGATCCACAGAAAAACGCTCTGGCCAGAATGGTCAGCATTCTGAGGCTCATGGAGCATCTTGTTCAGATGGAGCTTCAGCGTTTTGGGAACCATTCGCGCATTGCCGAAATGCAGACCGCGCTGGTGGAAGCCTATCAACAAATCGATGTCGCGGATCTGCCGGTAAAGGAAGAACGGATTCGTCAGGCCTATAACGATTTGCTGGAAGGGCGAATCCACGGAGATGGCGCGCTGGCAAATCTATCTCGCCACCTGGGCCGGGCCAGCCTGACATCCAAGTTGAAAATCACCATGCACACCCTTACCGAACTGGGTAAAGCGCTGGCTCAATATGTTGAGGAATACGGTTACGCCCCGGAGATTGATTCCATAAATGACTTGCACCTCTACCCCCGTTTTGCCCCCTATTTTCGGAACCTGATAATCAAGGACGCCTGGGGGAATGATCTTTACTATCGGTCCGACGGGGCGCGCTTCTGGATTGCCTCAGCCGGAAGTGACGGCAAATTCCAGGGTTTTGATCAGGAAGGTGTGTATCGGGATTACTTTGGCCGTGACCTCATTTTTTCCGGCAAACGGTTCGTGTTCTGGCCGGATTTTCGCCGATCCTGACCTGTTTTTCCAATTATCGGGCCTTGCAGGCGGGCTGCGATCTCCATGTGATCCGATTGGGGGAAGTTGTCGATTAAGGCGCATTCCATCAGGACAAATCCCCGCTCAAGCAGGAATCCCAGGTCTCGGCTGAATGTGGCCGAGTCGCATGAGAAGATGACCATTTCCACGGGAGGGGCACAAGCGAGCGCGTTGAGTACCCGGGCGGGGATGCCTTTGCGGGGAGGGTCCGCCCACCACTAGCACCTCCCCCTCGCCACTGGCCCCTTTCGGTACTCGTAGAAGGTAGAAAAAATCACGGTTTTTTTATTCGTTCTTCCTTATTCGTTATTCCTTGATTTTCATCACAGAACCCGGAAGATCCCTCATCACCAGGACCTCAAGAACTTCATCACAGGAACGAGTCAGAGACAGGCGACAGGGGTAGGGGCGGTTCGCGAGCTGCCCTCTATGCGCGGCCCAGTTTGGAGAGGATATTCGAGGTGGAGTTCCGGGTGCGGATGGGAAAGAGCAACAGCCGCCCTCCCCGCGCTTCGACTTCCCGGTATTCCGATACTTCCCGGGCCGGATAATCTCCGCCCTTGACCAGGACATCCAGCCGGGGCATGGATCGGATCAAATCCCGGGGAGTATCCTCTGCAAAATGGACTACCCAAGAAACCGGCTTCAGCGCCGCCAGGATCTCCATGCGTTCTTCAAGGGGAAAAACCGGACGGGAAGGCCCTTTCAGCCGGCGCACCGACTCATCGTCATTGACCCCCACCACCAGGATGTCTCCCTGGCGGCGGGCAAACCAGAGCAATTCGATGTGGCCGCCGTGCAACAGGTCAAAAACTCCGTTGGTAAAAACCACCCGCGCCCCGGCGTTCTTCTCTATTCGGCGCGCGAGTTCATCACGGCTTTTCAGGATCTTCATTTTCCATCCGGGGAGTAGAATTCCCGGTTTTCAGCAGAATGTTGTCGCTGAAACTCCACTGGTGGGGAATACGCACCACGCCTACGTCGCGGTGGGTCGATGTCACGCGGAAGGTGTACTGGAAATGGTGATAGTCAAACGGATATCCGTCACGCTTGTGCACCGCCACATCCAGGAAATAGGTGCCGTTCACGAGATCGATGCGGGGAATACTCACCCGGACCTTTCCCCGCCCACGAAATGACTTGGATACGAACCGCTCGATCACGGTATTGGTTCCGTAACAGCAGGTGCCTCCGGCATCAAAAATGCCGATACCGAATGCAAAATCGGTCTGGGCTTCGGGAGACGTCACCTCGAACACCACTTCGCACCCTTCTCCGGCCTCGTAGATGTATTTTTCACATCCTTTCGCGTCCAGCATGCGCACATTCGAGATTTCAACCTCTCCCGATCCCCAGCGCTTTTCGATTCCGGCAGTCGGCTCTTCTGCGGCTTCCGTCTCCGCCTGGTGCCGTTCTTCCGCCTTTTTTTCATCCTTTTTACCGATATATTGCAAGTAGGCGTCCACCACCCGCTTGGGGTAACCGCGCATGCTGATGCGGCCGTCCTTCAACCAGATCACTTCATCGCTGATCCGCTCCACCGTATCCAGGTCGTGGGAAACAAACACGATGGTCTTGTTTTTGCGACGGAATTCGTTGATCTTGTCCAGGCACTTGGGTACGAATGAGGCATCGCCCACGGCCAGGACTTCATCGATCAGGAGAATATCCGGATCCACGTGGGTGGCGATGGAAAAGCCAAGCCTCATGTACATGCCGGAAGAGTAGGTTTTTACCGGGCTGTCGATAAAATCCTCCAGCTCCGCGAACGCCACGATTTCGTCGAACTTCTCCTGGATTTTGCGCTTGGTCAGGCCCAGGATGATGCCGTTTATAAAGATGTTTTCCCGCCCGGAAATCTCGGGGTGGAATCCCGCCCCCAGTTCAATCAGGGCGGAAATACGTCCGCGGGTGATCATCTCCCCCATCGAGGGTTTGCTGATCCCGGACAGGATTTTCAGCAAGGTGCTTTTGCCGGAGCCGTTTTCGCCGATAATGCTGAGGGTATGGCCGGACGAGACTTCGAAATCGACCCCGCGCAGGGCTTCAAAATGGTCCTGGCTGCGCAATTCCTGCAGCAATGTACGGTTGACCAGGGCGCTCTTGAGGGTCAGGAACTTGTGGCGGTTGGCATAGCGGCGGTAGAACTTGTGAATGTTGCGGGCCTCGATGGCGTTCATGATCAGACCTCTTCCACGAATGTGTCCCGCAACTTGTCGAACACGGTGTAACCGACCCAGAGCAGTATCAATCCGACCAGCAGTGTTACCGGCAATTTCTTCCAATGGGGCAGCGAACCAAACACAAAGGTATAGTGATAGGCCTCGATGATGTGGGTCATGGGATTGAGCGAGAGCACCATCACCAGGGGTTTGTGTTGCTGGATGGCCGGGATCATGAAGGGATAGATAATGGGGGTGGCAAAAAACCATAAAGTCAAGAGGTTGGAAAGAATGTCCTTGAGGTCGCGGAAATGCACCGTCAGGGCCGCCACCAGGAAGCTCATGCCCAGCGTAAAGACCAGTTGGACCAGCACGGCCACGGGCAGAAACAACACCCACCAGGTCAGGGGCATGTCTTTGCCGAAAAACAGGATGAACAGCACCAGGATGGGCAGGCCCAAGAGAAAGTGGATCAGGTTGGTAAGCACCGTGGTAATGGGCAATACTTCCAGGGGGAACTTGATTTTCTTGATCAGGTTGCTGTTGATAAACAACACGTTGGCCGATTCCAGCACCGAGGAGTTGAACCAGATCCAGGGCAGCAGGCCGGTAAAAAGGAAAATCGAGTAGTTCATCCCCGTAATCATGGTGTTTTCCACCCGGCCGCTGCTGGTGGGCAGAATCACCCCGAACACAATCGAATACACCGCCAGCAGCAATAGCGGGTTGAGAAAACTCCAGAAAAAACCGAACACCGTGCCCCGGTAGCGCGCTTTCAACTCGCGGCTGACCAGGGTGACGATCAACTGGCGATATTTAGCCAGTTCCCGAATCTTGTTTATCATAGTCACGTCCAGAAAGAAGAGACTCCATTTCACGGGAATATTCACCCTCGGAGCGGAAAACCACCAGGGGCGGCAGAAGGTCGATGTCTCCCCGATGACGTTCCAATTGTACCAGAAAACGCCCCGGCTTGTCATGCGCAAAGGAGTGGACGCGCCGCAGTCGACGTGGAAACAGGCCAAGTTGTACTCCCAGGTCCATCAGTTCCTTTTCCCGCAGGGCCGGAAGAATGAGGCACGCCTTGCCCTCGCCGGACAGCAGCGAAGCCAGCGCCTCCATGAAGTCAGCCAGGGAGAGGCGCGTTTCGAAACGGGCGTCCCGGACCTCTTCCACGGCACTCAACCGCCCCCGTCCCAGGGGAAAATAGGGAGGATTGGAGAAAACCAGGGCTTGAGGTTCGAGCCCGTCGCGCATTGAGAGGAAATCCCCGCAGATCACCTGCATGCGTTCGTCGTACCCGTTCAGGCCTGCGTTTCGAACCGCCAGGTCACACAACCGGGGCTGCACTTCGATCGCCCGCACGCTGCGGAAACGCCCCAGCGCCAGTCCCATTAAAGAGATGATGCCGCATCCCGTGCCCACCTCAAGGGCGGCGGTTGTCGGCATCAGCGGCAGGAATCCCGCCAGCATGGGCGCGTCCAGGGAAAAGCGGTAACCACGGCGCGGTTGCAGGACCGTCAGTTTGCCGCGAAAAAAATGGTCCCGCGTGAATTGGTCGGCATCATGCCCTTCCATCCAGATACTCCCGAATCATGTTGAGGGCGTAATGCACGCTGCGGACTTTGATCACCCCGCGGTCTCCCGTCATCAACCGCCGCTGTCCCACATCCCCGTCAGCGGCATGCAGGTGAAAATATACCAGGCCCACCGGCTTTTGCGGCGTGGCGCCACCGGGCCCGGCGATCCCGGTTATGGACACGGCGATATCCGCACCGGTTCTTTCCCGTACGCCCCGGGCCATTTCCGCCGCCGTTTCCGCCGAAACAGCGCCGTACCGGCCCAGGGTCGCTTGAGATACTCCCAGAAAATCCCGCTTCAGGGCGTCATCATACGCCACCACCCCGCCCATAAAAGACCGGGAACTTCCAGGGACATCGGTCAGGCAATCAGCCATTTTCCCCCCGGTACAACTCTCCGCCACGACCAGGGTCAGCCCCTTTTCCCGCAGGCGGCGCAGCATGGCCGCAGCAAAGGATTCCTCTTTTTCGGTGACCAGGTGCCGGGCAAATTCGTTGCGGACACGCTCGGCGGCAATGGTCACCGCTTCTTCCGCTTCGGCCTTATCTTTTCGCGACCTTCCCATGAGACGGATCTCAATCAGCCCGGGGCTGGCCAGGATGGTGACATCCAGGTTGGCAACGCGGCCCAGCGCGGCCGTCAGGCGCGCATCCGCTTCAGACTCCGACAGGCCGGCGATGCGCATGACAGCGGAGCGGACGTGGAAACGGGAAAGAGGTCCGATGCGCGCCTCGAGCACGGCATCGAACATGGGCTGAAGCTCCGCCGGCGGACCGGGCAACAGCAGAACCCGGCAGGGTTCAGTGTCCAGGAACAATCCGGGGGCCGTACCCACCGGATTGGGCAACACTTCCGCCCCCTCAATCACAAACCCCTGGCGCGTGTTGGTTTCGGGCATGGCCATGCCCATCAGGCGGAAACGTTCGCGGATGGTCGCCACGATCTCTTCCCGGAAGATCATCTCTTTGCGCAGGGCTTCAGCCACGGCTTCCCGGGTCAGGTCATCCGCGGTGGGTCCCAATCCACCGGTGGTGATCACGATCTGGGCGCGTTTGCATGCCTGGCGCACAACCCAGGAGAGGTATTCCCGGTTGTCACCCACCACCATTTTCATATCGGTGAGAATTCCCTTTTCGCGTAGCCGGCGGGATATGTAGAGGGAATTGGTATCCAGGCGCTCCTGGTTGAGCAACTCACTGCCCACGGCGATGACGATGGCTCTCATCAGGCCTCCCGGTGCCAACGGCCCTCGGCCGGGTTTTTCCGGAACGGAATCATGCTACGAAGCCCCAACTTCCCGCTCTACCGCCAGGACCATGGCCCGGAGGTTGATAATCAGGGCTTCCCGGGGCCCCATAACCGTGGGCCGGGGAAATTCTTCCGCGTACAGCACATCGGCGATCTCTTCCCGCTCCATGCCGGCATCCAGGCGCTGCCGGATCACGTCTCGAACCTGCCGGGTGCGCTCCAGGGACGCGGCCAGAAAGCTCTTTACCCGCTCTTTGCCCCGCAGCACCCGGTTGTGGGCAAAACACAGACATTCCGCATCCAGTTGCCCCAGCTTTTCCAGCGAAGCTTCGTATGCTCCGTAGTCAGACAAAAACAGGGGCTTGATGGAACCGTCGCGTTCCACGACACCCACGGCATCGCCGGGGAAAAGGACCTTTTCCGGATACAGCAGAAACGCCAGCGAACAACGGGTATGTCCCGGCGTTTCATACACCTGTATCCAGTGTTTGTCATCCAGGTCCAGGCGGTCGTTCTCTTTCAACGCCTCGAGCCTTTTGAGCGGTTCGTAGGGCGCCGGAGGCTCGGCTCCGTTCTGGAGTGCGTGTTCGCGGTTCAAGTGGTGGATAAATTCACGCACCCGCGGCTTCTGCAGCAACTCCACGGCGCGATGGGAAGCTTTTACCGAAAAATTCATTTGCGGTTGCAGTTCAAAGGCTCCGCCCGCGTGGTCCCAATGGGAATGGGTCAACAGCAAAGTGTCCAAGTCCGTTTCGGGAAGCAGCTCCTGTAATGCTGTACTCAGGGTGGAGACACCGGTGGTAATGCCGCTGTCGACAAGCACTGAGCGATCGAAGCGGAGCAGGTATACGGGAAACGAAGGAATCTGAATGCTGATCACGCCCAAAGAAACCGGTTGGATTAAACGGGATTGCACCATTATTCCGCCTTATACCACACCCCTTCCGGGGGATCAAGAAAGCGATTGACTTTGCGGTTCCCTTTTGGCAGAATGGTGCCGGAAAACGAGAATGCACTAAGGGAGAAGACCATGGGCCTGATTAAGAAGATCCGCGGGGAGTTCATTGACATTGTTCAGTGGCTGGATGACTCTCCGGACACCCTGTTGTACCGCTTTGAACGGTACGAAAACGAAATCAAGTACGGCGCCAAGCTGGTAGTCCGGGAATCCCAGATAGCCGTGTTCGTCAACGAAGGACAAATCGCCGATTTGTTCTCACCGGGAACCTACACCCTGGAAACCCAGAACATGCCCATCCTGACCACGTTGAAGGGCTGGAAATACGGTTTTCACAGCCCGTTCAAGGCGGAAGTCTATTTCGCCAACACCCGGCAGTATACAGACCGCAAATGGGGCACCAGCAATCCGATCATGATGCGGGATCCGGAATTCGGCCCCATCCGCCTGCGGGCTTTCGGCAACTACGCCCTGCGCGTCAAGGACCCGGCCGACCTGATCCGCCAGGTGGCGGGCACGGAAAGCCGCTTCACCTCCGATGAAATCACCGAGCAATTGAAAAACATCATTATCACGCGGTTTTCCGACCTGCTGGCGGAAAGCGCCATCCCCGCTTTCGATCTGGCCACCCAGTACGATGAATTGTCGGCCCTGGTCCATAAAAAGATCGCCGCGGAATTTGAGGAATACGGCATTGAATTGACCAAGTTCCTGGTTGAAAACATCTCGTTTCCCCCGGAAGTGGAAGAAGCCATCGACAAACGCAGCAGCATGGGCGTGATCGGCAACCTGGACCGCTACATGCAATACCAGTCGGCCAACGCCATGGAGAGCGCGGCGGAAAACCCCGGGGGAACCGCGGGAGAGGGCATCGGACTGGGAATGGGCTTTGCCATGGCCAACCAGATGGTCAAAGGTTTTCCCCAGCAGATGGGAGGCGGCTCGCAGGAAACCCCGCCGCCGATCCCCGGAGAAACCAAGGTCTACATGGCGCTAAAAGGCGAACGCCAGGGACCGTTCAACAGCGCAGAACTCCAGGCAAAGATCGTGTCCGGAGAACTCACCAAAGACACGCTGGTCTGGAAGTCCGGCATGGAGAACTGGCGCAAAGCCGGGGAAGTCCCCGAAATTGCCCGTATGTTCGCGGCCGAACCGCCGCCCATCCCCGAGCCCGAACCACAGAGCTGAGTTTTTTCCATAACTGAAGGCAACCATGAGCGAGTCGCCCCCCGAACCGGCATCATCTCCAACGCTGACCTGTCGCGGCTGCGGCGCTCGCCTGGCCTTCCTGCCCGGAACCCGCTCGCTCACGTGCGAGTATTGCGGCATGCGTAATCCCATCCAGGACAGCGCCGAGTCCCTTGTCGAGATCGACTACGAGAGCTTCCTCCAGGAGCAATACGAGACCGAAGAACGGATGGAGGTCGTAGCCGTCCGCTGCGACGGCTGCGGCGCCACGGTCAGCCTCGACCCCCTGGTTACCTCCGACCGCTGCCCCTATTGCTCTACCGCGCTGGTGGTTGCCGGCGGCAGTTCCAGCAGCCTGCTCAAGCCGCGCGCCCTGGCCCCTTTCCAAATCGACTTGAAAAAAGCCCGGGCTGCATTTCAAAACTGGTTGCACGGCTTGTGGTTCGCGCCGCCCGACCTTAAGCGCAAATCCCAACAAGACAGGCTGACCGGAGTCTATGTTCCGTACTGGACTTTTGATGCCGAAACGGCCAGTGATTACAACGGTGAACGCGGCGATCATTACACAGACACGGAGAGCCGCGCCTCAAGTGCGCAAAGACAGGCACGCCGCACCCGCTGGACACCGGTTTCCAACCGCATTCAACTTCACTTCGACGATGTGCTGGTACCCGCCACCCGGTCCCTGAACAGCGCCCAGGTCCGCTACCTGGAACCCTGGAACCTGGGTGAGCTGGTGCCTTTCCAGGAAGATTACCTGCGGGGGTTCCGTACCCAGGCTTACGAAGTCGAGCTCACGGAAGGCATGAAGAGGGCCCGGGGCATCATGGAAAAAGAGATCCGTGACGCGGTCCGCCGCGACATCGGCGGCGACGAGCAGCGCATCCACTCCCTGGAAACCACCATGCGGGACGTCACCTTCAAGCACATACTACTGCCGATCTGGGTATCCTCTTTCCGCTACAACGGTAAGATCTTCCGTTTCCTGATCAACGGCCAATCCGGCGAAGTCCAGGGCAAACGCCCCGTCAGTTGGTTCAAGGTCATCCGCTTGCTGCTGGGGATCGCGGCGGCCATATTCATCCTGGTGGTTGTTTTGTAAACAAAGTTGGAGAGTTGGAGAGTTGGGAAGTTGGAGAATCAAGGTCTCCACCGAATTTACGTACACCAACCATCGTTTCTTCACCGCCAGAAGCGCCGGTCCCACCTTCCCCGACCTGGAATAACAAAAAAGGGGAGTTGAGGAAGCTGGATGTTGGGGCAACCAGCCGGCATGCCTTTGTTGATAGAGGTGACGGTTATCAGGTGACAGGAAGGCAAGGCGGCAGGACGTAGTTGACTTCCGCGCGGCAGTCTTTTATGATCACCTACTCAGGAGGGGGAATGAAAAAAATCGCTTTGATTGTACTTGTCTCCGCCTTGACCGGCCTCTGCATGCCGGCACAGGAAACGCCTTCAAACCTGCTGCCACAGATGCCCAAAGAGGAGCGCCTGCGCCAGCCGGAAATCCGGGAGATCCCCGGCTTTACCTATGCGTACCTGCAGTGCAAGGGCCCTTATGCGCAAATCCAGGCCAAGGTCGAGGAATTCATGGCGATGTTTTTCAAACAGGGGCTGACCCCCGGAGGAAACTTCTTTGCCATGTACCAAAACTCTCCCAAGCAGGTAAAAGAAGAGGAACTGCAATGGCGACTGGGGTTCCCCGTTGCCGCGGACACGGCGCCAGCCGCTCCGCTGGAAAAGGGCGAGTTCACCCCCACCCGGGCGGTGGTTTACCTTTACGTCGGCCCTTATGAACACGTCGCCTACGCCTACGGCAAGCTGGCGGCGTTCTGCGACCGCAACGGATATGAGCCGGCCGGAGCCAGTGTTGAGAAGTATCTCGACATGAACCCCATGGCGGTCAAGCCCGAGGAACGCAAAACCGAGACCATCTGGCCGGTAAAAAAGAAATAAAGTCCGTCCCAAAGGCCGGAGGGACGCTGACAATCCGCCGCTGTGCAGGCCTATCAATTGTTTTTTCAAACGGGGTTATGACTTGCTTTTTTTCTCTTGCAGGCTTGCCATTGCGATTCCCAGGGCGGGCCCCGGGAGGCTGTCTCAAAAACAACCACTAAAGTTTCAAAAAATATGTTTGTTAGGTTTTTTAATAATGATCCCCTGTAAGATAAAACCATTTTTTTAAAGATGTGAAAGGTTTCTGTGTAGTATCTCAGGAGATGTTTAAGGTTAACCCGTCCGCCAGCCATTTTTTATACAGTTTTCTGAGATTAACACTCGCACATATCATATTCCACTGCGCATTAACCGAATCTAATCCCCGATATGACCATCGGCGGAATCCTAGATTGTGCTTTATCCAGCCAAAGACAGGCTCTACAATAACCTTTCGCTTTGAAAGAAGTTTCTTGTTTCTGGAGTCTTTTTGTCGATCTCTCTGCTTTTTGACAACATCTTCAAAGGGTGATCGTTCAATCATTCGACCATTCTTATCTTTGCTGCATTCATCCCGGCATGGACACTCACGAAAACTCTTACATCGATATAATCTTATACTGTAGTGTCTATCCTTTCTGCATTTTGTACGCTCATATATCAACACCTTACCCAAGGGGCATTCATACTGATCATTTGGTTTGTCATATTTAAATTTGTCCTTAAAAAATCTATCGCTCTTTTTGAATTGGCTCTTCCCAACATTAGAGGATAAATTAACCAATACGGAATGCCCCTTCCCTTCT
>OMKS01000153.1_pt1 | contig 60899 bp, 61 predicted proteins | sample 1674721 | NCBI WGS metagenome assembly OMKS01 (sample SAMN06264996, study PRJEB25208) | sediment metagenome | isolation source: hot spring sediment | place: USA: California | collected 2014-09-02 | reverse complement strand
GCATACTACTCGCACAAGTTTGAACTATCCGGCCAGAAAAGCGCGAAACAACGGGAGAGGTGCGCCCAGTTATAGGAAATTTTACCAAATAGAAGCAAATTTTTGAGATTGGTTATTACAAACGCTGTTCGCGAGCGAGATGGCGGTTACTCTGGTGATAATTATTCTCAATCAATCGTTCGGATATTGCCGTTTCTGGACGGACACTTTCTAAATGGTGGAGGCGGCGGGAGTCGAACCCGCGTCCGGAAATACTCCCCTCACGTATCTACATGCTTAGTTCCCTGATTGAGTGTCGCGCCGGGTTCTCTCATGGAACCAGGATATTCCGACGCCAGCCTGCTTTATCTCGTCAGCGGGGCGACAGGCGCGCCCGGCCGACCAACCCGCGAAGTCGGCGCTCCGGACCGGTCCAGCGGGTGAGGACCGGGGGAACGGCAAAGCAGACTAAGCTGCTACTGCGTAGTTATAATCGTCTGCGATTATATTTAGGTTCCGTCTTTTTTACGAGCTGACAGAACGCTCGGCATGCAACGTTGAGCTTACATATCCCCGTCGAATCCGTTTCGCCCCCATATATCAGGATACAGGAGACAGGATACAGGAGACAGACAGTCTCGGTCAGTAGTTTGTGTTGTGTATCCTCCTGTCTAATCTGGTTTTATTCCTTGCGGCGGATGGCTCTTTCCATCTCGCGCTCGGTCTGTTTTTCCTTGAGCGCGGCCCGTTTGTCGTACAATTTCTTGCCGCGGGCGAGGCCGAGTTCTATTTTGGCCTTCCCATTAGGTATAAAGTAAATCCTCAGGGGGATAAGCGCAATGCCCTTTTCGTGCAATTTGCCGATCAGCTTGCGGATTTCCCGGTTGTGGAGCAGGAGTTTGCGCACCCGCAGGGGGTCGGTGGGGTTGTGCGTGGCATAGACGTACGGCGAAATATGGACGTTGTAGAGAAAAACCTCGCCGTTTTCCACCTTGGCGTAGCCGTCCTTGAGGTTCGCCCGGCCGGCCCGCAGAGATTTGACCTCCGGTCCGTTGAGGACGATGCCGGCCTCCAGGGTCCCCTCGATGTGATAATCATGGTAGGCCCGCTTGTTGGTGCAGACGATTCGCTTGGACATCGATTTTTTCGTTTGTGGATTTAGTAATCGCCGGTTACCCGCAGGGCTTCCTCGACGGTGGTGATTCCCTTCCTGACCTTGACCCAGGCGTCCTCGCGCAGGGTGGTCATGCCTTCGCGCACCGCCACCTGCCGCAGTTCGGCATCCGAAGCCTGGTTCGACACCAGTTTTTTCATCTGGTCGGACATGGGAAAGATCTCGAAGATCGCGCCGCGGCCATAGTAACCGGTGCCCCGGCACTGGTGGCATCCTTTGCCCCGCTGCAGCTTGATCTCTCCCTTCTCAATCAGCGGGAACCCCATCCGATTCAGGTCTTCGGCACTCACGCTGTACGTTTCGGCGCAATGGGGGCATATCCGGCGGACCAGCCGCTGGGCCAGGGCGCCGAGCATGGTGGAAGCAATCAGGAAAGGCTCCAGCCCGAGGTCCTGCAGCCTGGTGATGCTGGCCACCGCATCGTTGGTGTGCAGGGTGGAGAACACCAGGTGTCCGGTCAGGGCGGCCTGGACCGCATAGGAGGCGGTCTCCACGTCCCGGATCTCGCCGATCATGATGATGTCCGGATCCTGGCGCAGGATATTGCGCAGGATTGAGGAAAAAGTGACATCGATCTGGGGCTGGACCGCAATCTGGTTGAACTCGTCATAGACCATTTCCACCGGGTCTTCCACGGTGATGATGTTCTTGTCCGGGGTGGCCAGCTTCTTGAGGGTGGAATAGAGGGTGGTCGACTTGCCGCTGCCCGTCGGCCCGGTGACGAAAACGAGGCCGTGGGGGGATCCGGTGAAGCTATTGTAGACCACGGCGTCCCGGCGGGAAAATCCCAGGTCGTTCAGATCCTGGAAGATGACCTCCGGGTCGAGGATGCGCAGCACGGTTTTTTCGCCAAAGGCCACCGGCACGGTGGAAACGCGGATCTCGACATCCCGCTTGTCATCCCCCTGGCCGACCTTGATCCTGCCGTCCTGGGGCCTTCTCTTTTCGGCAATATCCAGCCGGCCCAGGGTCTTGAGCCGGGAAGTGATCGCCGAGTGCACGACCTTGGGCAGCTTATAGATCGTGTGCAGGGCCCCGTCGATCCGAAAGCGGACCACGCAGGCGTCCCGCTTTGGTTCAATGTGAATATCGCTGGCCCGCTGGTCCAGGGCATAGTTGAACAGGTGGTTGACCGCCGCCTTGATGTGCTGGTCGGTCGACGACAGCTCCTGGGACGAGGAGAGCTTGACATACTGCTCAAGGTTGCCGATATCGACGGACGGGCCCACTCCAGGGGAGCCGAACTGCACCTCGGCCGCTGAGATGGAGCGCTGGAAGCCGAAAAACTCGGCCAGCATCTTCTTGATGTCGCTCCTGGTGCTGAGATACCGCTGGACCTTGAGCTGGGTGGCCTGCTCGATATCCTCAAGCACGGCGCGGCCGTCCGGGTTGCAGGTGACGACCTCCAGCACGCCGTTGCGGATGTCGAAGGGCAGGACCATGTGCTTGACCGCGAAGGAGCGGGGAATCGTCTTGGTGACGATCTCCATGTCCAGCTCCAGGGGGTCGAGCTTTTTGAAGGGAATCTTCAGCTTGAGGCTGATGGCCCGCATGATGATCTCTTCGGTGAGGATCCTCGTTTTGTCGCCCATGATGCCGAGGCGGAGGGACACCGCCAGGTCAAGAAGGTCCGGTTCGAGCTGGTTCAGCCGGCGCTTGTCGTCCCGCCTGCGGCCCCCGTACTTGCGGAGAATGAGCTGCCGCTGCTTCTCCTTCTGCTGCAGGACAAGCTTTCGCTGCTCCGGGGTGATCAGCTGCTCTTCGCACAACAGGTCAAGCAGGGCTTCACTGTTCAAAAAACTCATAGACGATTCCTTGCCGCATACGATTAAAGGGAACAGCTCTATCATCCCTCGACTTCAGGGGAGAATCAAGTACTTTTCGCGCAACCGGCATCTCTGCCATTTCCCGGAGTCGGAACAGATTCGCCTCTCCATCAGTCCGGGACGATGATTTGCGATGATAGCCCCTTGTTCGAAGCGACCCCAGTAAAATAATTCTCGCACCCGTTGTCAAAATATTTCCGGAGAGTGGTCCGGCCGCAAATCCCGGGGGGAGAGGAACCTGCCCTGGAAAGGTTGCGGATTTATTTGAACTCGGGGCCGTCTCCATGGTAAAAAAGGATGAAATCATTTGCTTTCCGGCGGGCGAACCGCCTCACCCTGAATCCGAATCCCGGAGGACCTGATGAGTAAAGCAGTCAAGTGGATCATCGGCATGTTCGCCGTCCTGGTCGGCCTGCTGATCATAATTGCCTTCAGCCTGCCCAGGCTGATCGATCCAAACGACTACAAGGGAACCATCGCCCGCAAGGTGCAGGAACAGACCGGGCGGGAACTTTCCATTCCCGGCGACATCAAGCTGGACGTTTCCCTCCTCGGCCTGCAGACCATGTTCAGCCTCGGCGACGTGAAGCTCTCTTCCAGCCCCGATTTTCCCGACACCGAATTTTTCTCGAGCAGGCAGGTGCAGATCGGCCTGGCCCTCTGGCCGCTGATCAGCAAAAAGGAACTGCGGGTCAGCAACATCCACCTGGAAGGGGTGAATGTCAACCTGGTCCGCAATGAGGATGGCTCCAGCAACTGGGGCGACCTGACGGGGAAACCCGGAGCCGGACCCCCTGCCCGGGAAACGGAGGCGCCGCCGCCCGTAAAGGGTGCAAAAACGGCTCTTGCCGGCCTTGACATCGGCGGCGTGCTGATCAAGGACATCAATGTGTCGCTGGAAGACCGGCAGGCCGGCAGGACCGTCAGGCTGAGCGACTTCAATCTCGACGCCGGCCACATCCGGGAAGGGGCAGCATTTCCCCTGGCCGCGGACTTCGCCCTGCTGCTGGACGACGGCAAGGGCAAACCGCTCAATGCCAGGATCGATGCCGAGACCGGCCTGACGCTCAACCTGGAGCGGCAGCACTTCCTGGTCGACGGTCTCACCGTGGACGGTGTGCTCCAGGGCGGCGCTCTCCCGGTACCGGAACTGGCCTTCAACCTGGCTGCCGATCTTGATCTTGATCTCGGGGGGCAGAAAATCGAGGTAAAAAAACTGGCCCTCAGCCAGGAGGACCTGCGCCTTGATGCCACCCTGCGCGTGGACGGTCTTGCGGCCCCCAATGTCTCCGGCACCGTGAATATCGCACAGTTCTCCCCCCGGGCCCGGGCAGAAAGCCTCGGCCTTGCCCTGCCCTTCGAGGATCCCCGAAGTCTGACCTCCATGACGGCCGGAATCGATTTCACCCTGGATCCCTCGAAACTGACCGTCTCCAGGCTGCTGCTCAACCTCGACCAGACCACCGCCGAAGGAACGGCCGCGGTCACGGGTCTTCCCGGCAAGCCGGCGTACGATCTGACGGTCCATGTCGATCAGATCGACCTGGACCGCTACAAAATGAAAAAGGTAGCGGCAGCCGCCGGCCAGGCTGCCCCGCCGCCGATTGCTCCGTCCGCAGCCCCTGCCGCCGCTGCGGCCGAACCTCCGCTCATTCCGGTGGAACTGCTGCGCGGCCTGAATTTCACCGCCGACATCCGGGTCGACACCCTCAAGGCGGCGAAAATGAACCTGGCAAACATTGCGATTAAGGCCTCGGGCCGGGACGGCCTGGTCAAACTGGAACCGTTGAGCGCCGGGCTGTACGGAGGCACCCTCGATGTCAGGGCCGACCTGGACAGCCGTCCGGCGGTGCCGACCGCCAGGGTGGCCAAAACCCTGAAGGGAGTGCAGCTCGGTCCGATGCTGCGTGACATGACCGGCAAGGAAGAGGTCAAGGGCAGGGCGGACATCACGGCCGATATCACCACCAGGGGCCTCACCAGGCAGGAACTGACCCGCAATGCCAACGGTACCATGAACCTGGCCCTGGCCGACGGCGAGATCGCCAAACTGAAGATCATCGATACCATCCGCACCGCCCGGGCGCTTATCGGCAGCAAGGACATCACCGCCGCCCTGCAGCAGCAGGCGGCGCCGCAAGCATCCGGCCGCCCCACTTCCTTTGCCGCCCTGACCGGCAGCGGGGTCATCACCAACGGCGTTTTTCACAACAACGACCTGGCGGCCGAATCCGAACTGATGAGAGCAACCGGCAAGGGAACTGTCGACCTGGTCAATGAACGGATCGATTATCTGCTGACCATCTACCTGGCCAAAACCATTGACCGGGACCAGGAAACCGGCCTCGTCGATCTGGCTGATACTCCGATCCCCTACCGGGTGAAGGGGACCTTTGACAACATCGAGCAGACGGCCGCCCTGGAGGAAATCGTCAAATCCGGGGCCAAAAAGGCGCTGTTCCGGGAACTGGAAAAACAACTGGGCGGGGAGACCACCGAGGAAGGGGCCAAAAAGGAACCTGCCGACCCCGCCAGGGACCTGATCAACAGGGGCCTGAAAGGCATCTTCGGCAAGTAAACCCGCTGGGCCGGCAGACTGGAGGCTGTCAGGCGGGATACAATTGCCGTTTCGACGGCAATTTCGATTTCGATTTCGATTTCAAAGAAACGGGTCCTGCTCCGCGTTGTCAATAGCTGAACTCATCGTGGCCCGGAACGGCTCCTGCCGGTATCCGGGCAGACACATCGCCGCACGCCTCATTTTCTGACCTCGCCCCGGAACAGCGAAAACCCTATCCCGACCACGCACAGCAGAACGAAAAACATAAAACAGGCCTGCATGCTTGTCTGGAAGAGGGGATAATTCTCGACCCGGATCTCCTGCCGGCCGATGAAAATGGCCAGGAAAACCGTGGCAATGGCCATGCTGAACATCTGGCCCAGCAGGCGCATGGTCGCGACCGTGCCGGAGGCAATGCCGTACTGCCGCCGATCCACCGAGCCCATGATGGCGCTCATGTTCGGCGAGGAAAACAGGGCGAAGCCGAAACCGAGCAGGGCCAGGTTGGACGCGACCAGCCACAGTCCTGTTGATTCCCGCAGGAAGACAAAAAACGCGAGCCCCAGCGCGGTCAGCCCCATGCCGGCCGAGGCCAGCACCCGGGGCTGGACGGTATCCGAGAGCTTGCCCGCCTGGGCGGAAAAAAGGGCCATCATCACCGGCTGGATCATGAGAATGGTCCCCGCGTTCTGCGGCTCCATCCCCTTGAGATACTGGAGGTAGAGACTGATCTGGAAGGTCACCGCAAACGTGGCGGCGTAATGGATCAGGGCGGCCAGGCTGGAAAACAGGAAGGTGCGGTTTCCCTGGAACAGGCCGACCTCGAACACCGGATACGGCGTTTTTTTCTGCCGGCGGTAAAACAGGACCAGCCCCAGGCAGCCGGCAAAAAACAGGATCGCCGCCTCCCTGTCCAGTATCCGGGTGGCGCCGTAGACCAGCAGGAAGATGGCCACCGCGTAGATCACCGATCCCTGGATGTCGAATTTTTCGCCCCTGGCCTCAGCCCACTCCCCTTTCAGGAAGCGGACGGCGATGGCCAGGGAGATCAGCCCGAGCAAGACCATCAGGGCGAATATCGACCGCCAGCCGAGGAGCCCGGTCAGAAATCCCCCGACGAAAGGTCCGGTGGCCAGGCCGACATACACCGACGTAACCAGGATGCCGATTCCCCGGCCCCGTTTCTCCCTGGGAAAGACCGAGGTCAGGATCGCCATGCCGGTGGTGATGAACATCGCCGCGCCGATGCCCTAAACCCCTCTCATGACCAGAAACCATGCGACATCGGGGACAAGGACCGATGCGGCCGAACCCGCCGTGTAGATGATCACCCCGCTGATAAAGACCTTCTTGCGGCCGTAGATATCGGCAAACTTGCCGGCCGGCACGAGAACAATGGCGGTGGCGAGAAGGTACGAGGTCGCGATCCAGCCGAGGAGGACCGCATCGGCACCGAGATCGTCCTGGATGGCGGGAAGCGCGACATTGACCGACGACACCATGAACGGGGCCATGAAGGCCGTCACCGTGGTGACGAAGAGGGCGGATTTCTGCAGGGCATCGTCCCTGGACATGCTGATTTCCTTGTTTATGGACAAAAGTATCAATTGCGGCGGACCGGACCGGGTTGCATACTATGCTACTTTGCCGGCGGTTTCCAGATTTTTCCTTTTCGGTTGATTATCCCCGGACCAGCGCCGGCCCGGAGGGATTGCATTTTCCCCGGCAGGTGAATACTATACAAAGAACACAGGATGATCCCGACTGGGTCGGGAGTCGAGGGTTGTCAGTCCATATGCACTGCGGGACGAATAAGGAGAAAAATGTTTGCGTGCCCTTTCCGCGTATGGGGGGGAGTGGTTTTCGATTTCGATGCCGATTTCGATTTCGATTTCGATGAGATATTTCCTGCGCCGGGACATCCGCCGGCAGTCAACGGCTTGCTGATTAAGACAATAAGGTTGGAGAGATTTTCGATTTCGATACCTATTCCGCCCACGTCATTGAACCGCAAACCGGAGGGGAACCGATGAAAACCCTTGCCGTACTGCTGCTGGTGACGGGCGGACTGCTGATCGCCGGCGGGCTGCTCCTGCTGCTGATGGACAAAATACCCTGGTTCGGCAACCTGCCGGGGGACATCCATTACCGCGGCCGCAACTTCTCCTTTCATTTCCCCCTTATGACCGGCCTGATCATCAGCATTATCCTGACCGTCATCATCAACATCATCATGCGGTTTCTGGGGAAATAAGAGCAAACCCGGCAAGAGTCCTGCGGAACGGTAAAGTCTGGGCCTGTTCCGGCGGAACGTCACTCTTGGAGCAGCGACCGCAGCCGCCGCAGGTTTTCCCTGTCCTCGGCCAGATCTTCCCCTTTCGGGGTTTCCAGGGTCATCGGATGAGCCGCGAACCGCCGGTCGCTGAGCAGGGGGCGGAAACCCTCCAGGCCGATCATGCCCATGCCGATATGCTCGTGGCGGTCCACCCTTGAGCCCAGGTCTTTTTTGGCATCGTTGAGATGGAAGAACTGCAGGCGGGCGATGCCGACGGTCCGGTCGAACTCGGCCATGGTTTGCCCATAGGCGTCTTTACTCCTGATGTCATAGCCGGCGGCGAAAACATGGCAGGTGTCAAAACAGACCCCCAGCCGCTCCGCGAAGCGCGATCGCCCGATAATCCAGGCCAGCTCTTCAAACCGGCTGCCCAGGCCTGTGCCCTGGCCGGCGGTTGTTTCCAGCAGAACGGTCACCTTTGACCGGCCGGCCAGCTCGAACACCCGGTCGAGATGCCGGGCAACCTTTTCCAGGCCCGCCTCGATGCCGGCGCCGCCATGGCTGCCGGGATGGATGACCGCCCAGGGAATTCCCAGGCTGTCGCACCGTTGCAGTTCCCCGGCAAAGGCCGTGATCGAATCCTCCGCCTGTTTTTCCCGGCTGCTGCCCAGGTTGATCAGGTACGAGGCATGCGAGGCCACCGGCATCCAGCCCGCCTTCTCCCATTTGCGCCGGAACAGGGCAATCTCCTCTTCAGTCAGCGGCAGGGCATGCCACTGGCGCTGGTTGCGGGTGAAAATCTGCAGTGCCTCTCCCCCCACCTTCGCAATGCGGTCAAAGGCCAGGTGCAGCCCGCCGGCCACCGATTCATGAGCTCCCAGCAGGGGCATGCTACATTTTCCAGTGTTCTTGCAGGTAGTCGCGGCCTTCGTGGTTGGTCAGGTCAAGCTGAATGGGGGTGACCGAAATGTAGCCTTCCCGCAGGACATGCTCGTCGGTATCCTCCCCGCCGCTCCACTGTACTGTTCCGCCGCCGATCCAGTAATGCTTTCTGCCCCAGGGGTCGTAGGTCTCCTGGATGGCGTTTTTATAGATCCGCCTTCCCTGGCGGGTGAAGCGGATGCCCCGGATATCCCCGGGCGGCAGCTGGGGGATGTTGATGTTGAGCAGGGTATTTTCCGGCAGACCGAACTGCAGCGCCATGGAGGCCAGCTTCCAGGCCACCCCGGCGGCCGTTTCGAAGTCAAAGGGCGCTTCCCCGGCCAGGGAAAAGGCCAGGGAGGGAATCCCGTACATGGTGCCTTCAATGGCCGCGGAAACGGTCCCCGAATAGCTGATGTCGTCGCCCAGGTTCGGGCCGGGGTTGATTCCGGACACAAGCAGGTCGGGCTTCTGCGGCAGGATCTTGTTCATGCCGAGGGTTACGCAGTCGGTCGGGGTGCCGTCCAGGGTATGGACGTCCTCCCTCAGCTTGCGCACATGCAGGGGCCGGTTCATGGTCAGGGCGTGGCTCACCGCGCTCTTGTCGCGCTCCGGGGCGACAATCACCGCCCGGCCCAGATGGCGGACGGCATCGTGCAGCGCCTTGATGCCCGGGGCATCCACGCCGTCGTCGTTGGTCACCAGTATATATGAAGACATAACTCCCTTTGCGGCATGGCCGAACGGCTGACTACCTCAGCCGTATTCCCGCGCCGGCCGCCGCCGCGGCCGTCCGTTCGACAAATATCCGGGCAAAGGCGTCCTGCTCGCCCAGTCCGCGCAGCACCGGCTCCACCTCCAGACCCTGCCGTTCAAGCTGCTCTTTCCAGCCGCGCGGGGCCGGACCGAGCATGTCCTTACGGACATGGTTGCCGGCCGCCACCATGAACGGCTTGAGCACCACCCGCTTTACCTCGTTGTTTCTGACCCGTTCGAGGGCATCGGCAAGCGGCCGTTTTCCTTCCACCGTGCCGATAACCGTCAGGACATCAGGATAGAGGCGGCGCATGCCCTCGGCAAAACGGTGATAGAGCGGTTCGACGCCATAATTTTTAGTGCCATGCCCCATGTACAACAGGGCGGCTTTCCGCTCCCTGGCAAAACGGACATCATCGGCCAGGGCCCCGGCCACTGCGGCAATATCGCTTTCATTACATTCCGTCCCGTCCGGCGCCGGTCCGAAAGCAGGCTGGGCCAGCACCAGTCTGGCCGTCTCCGATCGGGCGTTCAATTCCTCGACCAAGGCCTTCATTTCATTATATTCCCCGCCCGGCGCAATGTACACCGGCTGGACAACCACCGCCGCCAAGTCCTGCTCGAGCAGACCGGCGAGGATCGCCCGCGGATCCTGAATCGCATAAATTTCAGCCGGCACCTCCGGATGAGCCGCCCGGTAATCCTTGTCCATGGTTCGCCGGTGCCAGGTGGAGCGGATCAGCGTTGAGGTGAAGGCGAGCCGCGTCGGAGTTGCCGGGTACCGGTCGGCCATCCGGTCACGAATGTTCAGCAGGGCCGGCAAGGCTCGCGCCACCGAGGTGCCGAACATGGCCAGGAGGATCGCCCCGGGGGTCATCGCCGTTCAACCGGCAGCGCCCCACCCCGCGCCGCGAAGACAAATGAGATGCATTGCATGTTTTGACATTCCCGAATATTTCACCGGGGGACATTCGATTTGGATTTCGATGTGATATTTCCCGACCCGGCCCGGGCATCAACATCCGGACTGTACTGAACCGCACCGGCAAAGTCAAGAAAGGGGGGACGGCTGTTCCGCGCCGGCATCTTCCCGCCCCGCCGGGCGGGTGGAATCGAATGGCAGGATGCTTACCCGGGGGGTCCCGGTCAGGGGATGGAGATCGACATGCATGGGACAGCCGTACGCCTGCCGCAGATTTTCGGCGGTCATGATCTCCGCCGGGCTGCCGCTGTTCACCACCCTGCCGTCCCGAAGGAGAAGAATCCTGCTGCCGAACATGGCCCCCAGGTTGAGGTCGTGGGAGACCATTACCACGGTCACCCCCTCCTCTTTCCGCAGCCGCTGCATGAGCTGCATGATCAGCACCTGGTGGGCCGGGTCGAGCGCCGCCGTGGGTTCGTCAAGCAGCATGATCCTGGGCTGCTGGCAGATTGCCCGGGCAATCATGACCCGCTGGCGCTCCCCGCCGGACAACTGGTCAAGCCGCCGGCCGGCCAGATGATCCACCTCGGTGAACCGCATGGCCCGGCGGGCGGCATCATAATCGCGCTGCTTCTCCCTCTCCAGCAGGCCGAGATGCGGAAAGCGGCCCATCAGCACGGTCTGCTCGACGGAAAAGGAAAACTCCAGGCTGATCTGCTGCGGGACCAGGGCCACGGCGGCGGCCAGCCGGTGCCTGGAGTAGGAGGACAGGGGAAGGCCGAGAATGGTGACCCCGCCCCCCGCCAACGGGGTCAGGCCGCACAATGTTTTGAGCAGGGTCGTCTTGCCCGCCCCGTTGGGACCGATGACGACCAGGAAATCGTGCTCCCGGACCGCGCAGGACAAGCTGTCGAGGATTTTCCTTTTGCCGGCCCTGACCGTTATGGTGTCAACGGATACCGCGTTCATCGTCCGGCCCGCCACAGCATGAGGGTAAAGACGGGAGCGCCGATCATGGCGGTAATCACTCCCACCGGCATCTCCCCGCCGGCCGGCAGGGATCTGGCCAGCAGGTCGCAAAGCACCAGGTACGCCCCGCCGCCTAAAATGCAGGCCGGAACCAGGACTCTGTGGTCCGGCCCAAGCAGGAGGCGAAAAAAATGAGGAACCACAAGGCCGACAAACCCCACCAGACCGGACTGGCTGACGACGATGCTGACCATCAGGGTCGTTGTTCCCAGCAGCACCCAGGTCGTCCGCTGCAGGTGCATCCCCAGGGCCGCGGCCGACTCGTCGCCGGTCAGCAGCAGGTTCAGGGGCCGGGCATGGACATGGATCAGGAAAAAGCAGGCCAGCAGAGGCAGAAGCAGATACGCCCGCCGGGGATCGGCCATGGACAGGTCGCCCATCAGCCAGAAAAGGATGTGATGGACCTGTGCGCTTTGCGACAGCGAGAGAAAAAACATGATGCAGGCCGCGCAGAAGGCATTGAGCATCACCCCGGCCAGCAGCAGGGCATCACTTCTGCCGGTTGTTCCGCCCCGCGCCATGAGCAGCACCATGCCCATGACCAGCATGGAGCCGGCAAAGGATGAAAGGGTCACGCCGGGAAACATGGCCATGCCCCCGAGGATGCCGAGGATGGCGCCGATCGCCGCCCCGCCGGAAATGCCGAGGATATAGGGTTCGGCCAGGGGATTGCGCAGCCGGGCCTGAAAAACGAGGCCGCCCAGGGACAGGGTGGCCCCGACCGCGGCGGCCAGGAGGGCACGGGGGAGGCGGATCTGCCAGAGGATGGTCCGGACCGTGTCGTTGTCCGACCTGCCGGTGAGGACCGCCAGCACCTCCCCGCTCCTCAGCGAGGAGGAGCCGGCCAGCAGAGAGGCCCCGACCGCCGCCAGAAGAACAAGGCCGAGGACCGGCAGTATCCGGGCGGGCCGGTTTGACAGCGGATTATCGGCCATTGCCGGCTCCTTCCGGATGCAGCAGCCGGGCCAGGGTGACCAGGGCGTCGGCCAGCCTGGGCACCGGCCGGTCAAATAGACCGGCGTCGACCACATGGATGCGGCCATTTCTGACAGCGGGAATTTCAGGCCACCGCCGCCACTCGCGCTGCAGTTCCTCCTCGCTGTAGCCCCCGGCCATGGAGGCGATGATGACCACCTCAGGGCGCATGGCGAGGATATCCTCCCAGGAAAAACGGGGATAGCCGGTCGGGCCGGCGGCCAGGTTTCTGCCCCCGGCCGCGGTGATCAATGTATCGAGGAATGTTCCGCTCCCGGCGGAAACCATCGGCGCGGCGTCGATCTGGAAAAAAACCGCCGGCCGGTCCGCCGCCGCCTTGACCGTCCGCTCGACGTCAGCCATTTTCCGCCCCATCTGCCGGGCAATCTCCGCGGCCCGCTCCCCGGCGTCAAGAAGGTCCCCGAGCAGCAGCACCGATTCGATTATCTCCGGCAGGGTGCGGGGGTCAAGGGCAAATACCGGGATTGCCAGGCCCTCTATCCGCCGGATTACATGCTCGGAATTGCCGTCCCGGGTCGCAAGACACAGGTCGGGCCGCAGGGCCACGATCCGTTCGATGTCGGGATGCTGGTAGCTGCCGACCCTGGGCAGGGCGGCGGCGGCCGGCGGTTCATCGGCATACATGGTCGCGCCGACCAGCAGGTCCCCCCGTCCCAGGTCAAAGACGATCTCGGTCAGGCTGGGGACAAGGGAAACGATGCGCCGGGGCTGCGCCGGCACTTGAACCGTCCTGCCCGTCTGGTCCTCCAGCATCCGGGTCCCGGCGGCCCGGCCCGTCCCGTCACGGCCCGTCCAAACCAGGATCAGGGAGATGGCAAGAACAAACCTGATCAGTACGCTCATGGACTTTCCTCATCGCGGAGGACAAAATGGACAGGGACCAGGACCTGCATGGCCGCCGCTCGGCCTTCAACGGCACCCGGCCGGAAACGCCACCGCCGCACCGCCCGCAGGGCGGCATCGTCCAGCAGTCTGTAGGAACTGCTGCTGTGTATTTCGGCACTCTGCACCAAACCCTCCTCCGTTACCCGGACCGCCAACACCACCGTCCCTTCCCAGCCCCTTTTGCGGGCCAGTTCAGGATAGACCGGGGGCCGGTTCTCCGCCGCCAGGGGGGCCGCCTGCCGCACTGCCTCGGGTCCCGCCGAAGGACGGACCTCGGCTCCCCCATCCGCAGCCGCCCGCGGCGCCGCCCGCTCAACTTCGTCTTTCTCCCGCCCGTCATCGCCAGGCTCCGCACCGCCGTCGACCACCGGTTCGCGCCGGACATCCTTTTTCGTCCGTTCCGGCCTGACCGTAGGGGCCGGGATCATCTCCGGGGTACCGCCCCTGGCGTTCGTCTCTTTTTCCCGTTCCGCCCCCCGCGCCGGCGTTTTCATTTTCCGGTCAGTATTTTCCGGGACAGGAGTGGGGGCCGGCCGGACGAAACTGACCGTCACCTGACCGGATCCCCGCACTGCCGGCAGCCGCTGCCCCCGATCGGGCACGGCCGCCAGGAAAAAAAGGAGGTGCATCGCCGATGCCAGCAGCAGGGCCAGGCCCAGGCGCTTCATGCCTACCTCCTGGGCTCCGCCTGCAGGGAAATAGCGGTTATCCCCGCCCCGCTGATCGTGTCGAGCACCGTGTAGAGTTCCTGATAGGACACCGCCTTGTCGGCAAAGAGCAAGACTTCGGGCTTTACCTCCTCTTCATCGTCGCGCCTGGCCAGACGGGCGCCGAGCTGTTCCAGGCTCAGCCGCTCCCTGTTCAGGTAGAGGACGGTCCGGCCCTGTTCAACCGCCAACGACAGCGACAGCCTGGACTCCGGCGAGGGGTTCGGCTGCGCCGACTCCGGCAGATCCACCTTCATCCCCTTGTGCACGGCCATGGACAGCATGGCATAGATGAAGAACACCAGCAACAGAAAGACGATGTCGATCAGCGGCATCATTTCGATGCGGGCCGGCTTGCGCCGGTAGCGGTGCCTGAGCTTCATGCCGGCCCGCCTTCCTTGTAACTGTTCCGGCCGAGGAAGCGCTCGTAGGTCAGTTCCAGACTGGTGGCGTACTTTTCCATTTCATGGGCGGCCTTCTCAATCCGGCTGTTGAAGTAATTGTACGGAAAGACGGACATGATGGCAATGCCCAGGCCCGCGGCCGTGGTGATCAGGGCCTGGGCGATGCCGCCGGTGACCGCCCGCGGATCGTCCAGCCCGGCCATGCCCAGCATCTTGAACGAGGTGATGATGCCCAGCACCGTGCCGAATATGCCCAGCAGGGGACTGACCGTGATCATGGTATCGAGCACCGCCATGAAGCGCTGCATTCGCCTGATCTGCGATTCCGCCTCCGCCTCCATGGCCCGGCCCATGTCATACTCCCGGTGCAGGATCCCGGAAACCAGGACGCGGATCACATAATCGCCGCTGTGCCGGGTCCGCAGTCTGATTTCCTCCCATTCCCCCCTGGAGGCCAGGTCCAGCACCTCCCCGGCAAGGCTGCTGTTCCGTTTCCGCATGGCGGACCACCAGAACATGCTCCGGTCGAGAATGACCACCAGGGCAAGAAACGAACAGGCCAGCAGGGGCCACATGACCGGCCCGCCGCTCTGATAAACTTCCCACATGCGCATGAGACTGCTCCTTCTTTCCATAGGGTCCCCGGGGGCGGGAAAAATCCCCCGGGAACCCCGTTCACCCGCTGCGCCCCCCTCAGAAATCCCAACGCAGCCCGGCGAATACACTGCGGCCGGGCATGGGATTGTTCAGCACATAGGCGTAATCCTCGTCAAAGATATTGCGGATTTCCCCCCGCACGGACCATTTGCCGTAGACATCGCTGTCCAGGAAACGGTACCCGGCCGTCAGATCGGCGACCACGAAGCTGTCAAGCTTGACAACGGGCACGGGATAGACCATGGCCTGCCAGTCCTGCACCGACTGGGACCCGGTGTACGCCGCGTTGAACCGGCAGAACCAGCGCGCCCCGTCGGCCAGCACCACTCCGGCCGAATACGTGGTGGTGCTGGTATACAGCAGGTCCTCCCCGGTCTCGTCGTCCTCGTATTTGGTCAGCACCGTCAGGTTCAGATACGGCCGCAGCTCCCAGGGCAGGTTCAACGGCGCCCCGAGGTCATAGGACGTTTCGGCCTCAACGCCGTTTATCGTGGCGCTGCCCTGATTAACCCAGGAGCTTGACCCGTCCTCGAGGATGAAGTTGGTGATCTTGTCGTCAAAATCGGTGGCAAAGACCGTCAGGGATGCGGCCAGTCCCCCCTGGACAAAATCCAGGCCCCCTTCAAAGGTCTCCGATTTTTCCGGTTTGAGTTCGGGATTGCCCACCGTGCGGATCCCCCAGTGAAAGTAATCCGCCGCCAACTGGTCCGCCGCGGGCATAACGAATCCCTCGGCATACCTGGCCCGCAGCTTCAGTGAATCGGTCAGCATCCAGGCCAGGCCGACGGTCGGTGTCAGGTTGTTCTCGCTCTCGTCCCTGCCCTGGGGCTGGACGACCTCGACGTCGTACCAGTCATAGCGGAGCCCCGCGGTCACCACCAGCCGGTTGTCGAAAAGGGTCCCCTTGCCGAGGAGGAACACAGCAGGATTGGCATATTCCGTTTTTTCCGGCACCCAGGTGTTTTCAACCTCGTACCTGACCCAGTCAAACCCTCCGGTCAGGGTCGTCGTTCCCCATTTCCCGCTGATCTGGGCCTGGGCGCCCTGCAGATCCGTATCGTTGCGGTCCGTAGCCCCGGTATCCCACCCGTCCGGATTGGAGCCGACCGGGTAGGTCCAGCTGTTTTCATCCTTGCCGAAAAAATAGCGGGCCGTCCATTGATACTGCTTTGTCGCGTCACTGCCGTCATAGCGGAAATCAAGGGAATAGTTGTCCTTGTCGGTGGTGTCGTCCGTGTCCGGCAGATCAATATACCCCGGATTGCCGTCATCATCGACCCTGAAGCCGGTAAAGACCGCCCCCAGGCGATTGCTGTCCGCAAATGAATACCCGGTGTTGAGGCTGATGCCGCTCCTGACGTCGTAGCCGGTGTTCGGGTAGGTCCGCCCCGCCCCGGTTTCGTAATCGTCAAGGGTCTGAACCGTTGCCGCGCCGGCAAAATCAAAGCCGCCGCCCAGGGCCGTTGCGCCGAGCGAACCCTCATACTCGTCGAAACTGCCGGCCCCCCCTTCCACGAACATTGAATTTTCCCGGCCCTGGCGGGTTATGATATTGACAACCCCTCCCACCCCGCCGGAGCCGTACTGCACCGCTCCGGGGCCGCGGATAATTTCGATCCGTTCGACGTTGCGGGTAAAGATCTTGGCGAGGTTGCCCGTTCCGGCCCGCCGCCCGTCCAGCAGGACCAGAACATGGCCCTGCAGGTCGTTGCCGTGGGTCTCGGTTTTGAACCCGCGCAGGGCTATCGACGTCAGCGAGCCGGGGTACTTCTGCAGATGACCAAGTCCCAGCTCGGCAAACAGGTCCCCTACATTGCGGGCCACGGCCCGTTCAAGATCCTCACGGCTGATCACCGTGATATTGGCGGTTACATCCTTCCTGGCCTCCTCGATCCGGCCGGCGGTCACAACCACTTCGTCCAGCACCCTGATCTCCGCCGCCTGGACCGTCACTCCGGCCGCGGCGGCCAGGGTCAGCAGGGTTGTCATCCGGCATGTCCTGCGTACCATTTTTTCCTCCTTACGCAAATCAGTTGGCGGTCCGGAAAGAAAAAACCCCGGACCGATGAGTATCGATCCGGGGTCCCTGATTTTCCCGCAGATGCATGTGGCCAAGCTCTGTTCCACGAAGCTGTGCCGATTTGATTCCAGGCAGGTCTTCTGACTTTCCCCACCTTCCGACTGCCTTCCCATCCTGTCCGGACAGTGGCTCCCATGGTCGAAAGGATCCCTTTCCCGAGGGAAAGGAGGAGATCACAGCGGCGGGCCCGTCCCCGATTCGCACGGGGTTCCCTTTTCATCCGCAGGGCGGAACCTGAAAGTATGTCTTCTGTCTCTATCCGAAAAGCGTCCCGGCGTCAATCCCTTTTGGCGTGGGGACGGACTGTACGATCTTCATTTCCTTTGCTACAGGGCCTTGTTGGCCTGCATGTGGAGGACAAGGTCGAGCATGCGGTTGGAATAGCCCCATTCATTGTCGTACCAGGCCATCACCTTGACGGCGGTGCCGGCCACCCTGGTACAGAGCCCATCGACAATGGCCGAATGCGGGTCCCCCTGGAAATCCCTGGATACCAGCGGTTCCTCGGTATAGCGGAGATAGCGGTTGGCGGCTTCGCTCAGGGCCGCGTTCACCTCCGGCACCGTGGTTTCCTTTTCCACTTCCATGACCGCGTCCACCAGGGAAACGTTGGGGGTCGGCACCCTGACCGCCAGGCCGTCGAACTTGTTCTTCAGCTCCGGAATGACCAGGGCCACCGCCGACGCGGCCCCGGTCTTGGTCGGAATCATGGACATGGCCGCCGCCCTGGCCCTGCGCAGGTCATTGTGGGGAAAATCGAGCAGCCGCTGATCACCGGTATAGGCATGGACCGTGGTCATCAGACCGTACTTGATGCCGAACCTGTTGAGGATGACCTGGGCGACAGGGGCCAGGCAGTTGGTGGTGCAGGAGGCATTGGAGACGACATGGTGGGTGGTGGGATCATACTCCTCCTCATTGACCCCCATGACGATGGTCTTGACGTCGCCCTTGGCCGGCGCGGAGATGATGACCTTGGCCGCTCCGGCATCAATATGGGCCTTGGCCGTATCATTGTCGCGGAAAATGCCGGTGCACTCCAGCACGTATTCGGCGCCGAGCGCCCCCCAGGGAATTTCCGCCGGCTGCCGGTGGCTGCTGACCGGGACCTCCCTGCCGTTGACGAAAACGCAGTTGTCGCCGGCCCGGACCTCGCTGGCAAAGGTCCCCATGATCGAATCATACTTGAGCAGATGGGCGATGGTTTTCACGTCCGTCAGGTCGTTGATGCCGACCACTTCGATATCCCCGAATGCCGGATCCTGTCCGAGAGCCCGAAAGATATTTCTGCCGATGCGGCCGAAGCCGTTGATTCCTATGCGTATGCTCATATACACTCCCTTTTATCTGATTGGTGGCGCCTGGGCGGCAAGACTCGTTACCGGAAGCCGCCGGTCAGCCGTTCATTGCAGCGGTACTGAGCAGGTCCCTGTTCTCCCTGACCACGGCCTGCAACTGCACCATTCTGGTAATCGCCTCGTCGCATGTCGGGTTCACCCCAAGGGCCCGCTGATACATCTTCAACGCCTGAACGTACCACTGGCCGCTGAGATAACTCCAGCCGGCGAGGCAGAAGCCCTCGGCCGCGTCTCCTGAGTACATGTCGGCAAATATTGTGCTCAGCTCTTCGCCCCAGAGCATTCGCACCGTCTCCTCCCTCTCGATGAGCAGGCGGACCACCAGGCTGTTGCCGGCAAAATCCGCCATCATCAGTCGTAATATATAGCCGGCATGAATGAAGAGAAAAGCTATCTGCTCCACCTGTCTGACCGCGTCGGCCGCGGCCCGACTAAGCAGGTCGCGCACATCGATGATCTCATCGAGAGAGAAGGCAGACCGCATCCCGGGGCGCGCCACGGAAACAAGTTCCAGGGGACGGTCCTTCAGCCTGCAGGCCGCCGGCCCGTACCGGTTGAGCAGGTAAATGTTTTCCTTCAGCATCATGGTTTCGTGGAATATGGAACCGATCAGCCAGTCGAACATGCTGCCGCTCACATGCCGCACATTGTCCTCTTCCGGCCAGACCGTGTGACAGAGGTCCTTGAGCTTCCACAGGGGGCCTTTTCTGCTGTCGGTTTCCACCATATGGGCGAGCCTGTTCCAGATCTCCGCCCGACAGGATGCGGTACTCTGATCGAGAAGATCGGCACAGTTCCATTTCCCCGGATGACGGCAGTCGAGATAAACCAGGTACATCTCCTGGAAGAGGCGGTTGAGCTGGAAAAAATCGTCAATCAGCTGCCGGACGAAAAAATTCTTGCGCTTCTCAAACCACCTGTTCCGGGGGCTCCCTGACGATTCGATGCCGGTCATTCTTCCCACCCCTGCGGCGCGGGATCACAGGCCATCCGCACCGACTCCTCATATAAAGCCAGGTAGCGGTCCCTGACCCGGTCCCAGGTGTGGTGTTCCCGGATACGGTGAACCGCCTGCATCTGCATGCCCTTTATCCGGTCCGGGTCCGTCCTGTACAGGGACAACGCCCTGCGGACCGCCTCGGTCATCGCCTCAACGGTATGGTCGGCATAGGAAAATCCCGTCTGATCGTCAATGACCTTCACCAGGCCGCCGACCGCGTGGACGATCGGCAGGTTGCCGAACAGCTGGGCGATGTAATCGGTCAGCCCGCATGGTTCATACTGGGAAGGGATAAGAAAAAAATCGCCCGCCGCGTAGACCTGCAGGGCCAGGTCCTGATCGTATCCCTTGAGGAAGCAGACACGCCCTGTAAACTCTTTCCCCCCCGCCAATGCGGCCAACCGCTCTTCGTGTTCCCGTCCGCCGCTGCCCAGCACCAGGAGGTGAAAATTTTTGTCGTCGACGAGGAACTGCTCCATGGTGTCGATCAGCAGGTCCACCCCCTTCTGGGCGGTCAGGCGGCCGATGAAGGTCAGCAGCGGCTCGTCCGGGTGCATTGCCAGGCGGCCGAGCTGGATGACCCGGGACCACTTTTTCCTGCCGCCCAGGGTACGGAGCAGGGTTTCCTTGCAGACCCGCTTGCCGTTCAGCCGGCCCCGGCCGGGATCAAATCCGGCGGCCAGCCCCAACTGTTTCCCCTTGGCCGCGTCGAAATCCCTGGGATTGATGCCGTCGGTGACCCCGGCCAGCTTGACCCCGCGGCGGAGGAGATGATGTCCCAACCAGCCGGTTCGGGCATCGTCCGCCGTTTCCTGCAGTTCACGGGCATACTGTTCGCTCACCGTGTTCATCACCGCGTAGCCGGAGGCGGCGATGAACGGATCGAAGGCGCCGCCGAGCAGGCAATCCCCCACCACTCTGTCCGGCAGGCCGGTGACGGCCCGGGCAAAGGGCAGGTCGGCGACATCCTGGTGGTAGCCGATGCCGGCGTTGTGGACGGTGACCACCGTCCCGGTATGGCGGAAGAAATGGCGGTATCCCTCCAGCTCGCGGATCATGGCCGGCAGGACCGCCGCATGACCGTCCTGGCAGTGGATGACGTCCGGCTTCTCACCCAGGATGCACATCAGGCCGAGGGCGGCCTTCTGGAGCAGAATGTTCATGGCGAAATAGTCCAGATGCCCCGCACCGCTGCGCTGCCAGGCATGGAGCTCCTCCTCGGCGGCAGTGTAGGTGTAGACCCCCATTTTTTCGGCAAACCGTTCCGCCTCGACGAGATAAATGGTCACTTTTTTCCTGACCGCCTGCCAGATCGATACTTCTTCCCGCCGCACCACATCGACATAGTCCATGTCAACAGCAAAGGTATTGATCGGTCCGGCCGTCCGCTTCTCCGGACACGATCCCATCAGTTCCAGTGGTGTGAAGCCCAGGGCCGGGGCATCCATGAAGCCGTAGCGCGGCAGGACCACCCGCACCGAACATCGCCCCACGGCCAGGCTTTCCGCCAACTGCCGGCAGACGTCCTTGACGCCGCCGGCGCCCGCCAGCCCGTCATATTCCCGGGAGACCATCCATACGGAGCGGATCCGGGATTTACTCACTCTTTCTGCTGCCATTGCTTTCCGTTGTCCTTCGTGTTTCCAGGAGCACCAGATGCCGGAGGAGATGATCGGCAAGGGTCAGGCGTACCATGGCCTCGCATACCGGAACGATGCGGGGTATAGCCGATATGTCGTGCCTGCCCCCGACCGTGATGGTCACCGGCTCGTTGCGGAGGTTGACGGTCTGCTGCTCCTTGCGGATGGAGGGAATCGGCTTGACCGCGACCCGCATGACCAGGTCGTCGCCGTTGGCGATCCCGGCCAGGATCCCCCCGGAATTATTGCCGAGGAAGCCCGCCGGGGAAATCGGATCGTTGTTTTCCGAGCCAAGCATGTCCGCCGCCTGGAAGCCCGCGCCGATCTCCACCCCCTTGACCGCGCCGATGGACATCAGGGCGCGGGCCAGTTCGGCGTCCAGCTTGTCGAACACCGGCTCCCCCAGTCCCGGGAGGCAGGTTGCCCGGATCTCGACGATGCCCCCCAGGGAATCCCCCTGGGCGCGCACTTCCTGGATCCGCCCGGCCATTTTTTCCGCCGCCTCGTCGTCCGGGCAGAAAAAAGGATTCCGCTCCACCGCATCCATGTCTCGCCGCCGGGCCCGCACTCCTCCCAGGGCGATGGTATAGCCGGTGACCGTGATGCCGTACAAATTGAGCAGACGGCCGGCCACCGCGCCCGCCGCGACCCGGGCCGCCGTCTCCCGGGCCGAGGCCCTGCCGCCGCCGCGGTAATCGCGGATCCCGTATTTGACCTGATAGGTCAGGTCGCCGTGGCCGGGGCGGAAGACGTCCTTGAGGTTGTCGTAAGATTCGGAGCGGGCATCCCGGTTGAAGATGACCAGGGAAATCGGAGTGCCGGTGGTCAGGTCGCAGGCGGCCCCCTCCGGACGGAACGTGCCGGACAGGACCTCCACCGCATCGGGCTCCCGGCGGGGGCTCTCCCCCCTGCCCTTGCCCGGTCTTCTCTTCTCCAGTTCCTGCTGAATGATATCCGTCGAGAGTTCAATGCCCGGGGGGCAGCCGTCAATGACGGCGCCGACGGCCCGGCCGTGTGATTCTCCCCAGGTTGTCACCCTGAACAGGGTGCCGAAGGTATTTCCCGCCATAATCAGTCCCTTTCCCCGGTCCGCGCCACCATGTCCTTGATCAGAGATACCACTGTTTCCGGCGGCCGTCCAGTCGTATCGATGACGACATCCGAACCCTGCCGGTAGAGCGGCTCCCGTTCGGCAAGCACCCTGTCGACTTCGGCCAGCATATCCCCGCCGGTCAGGGAAGGGCGCTGGGCCGCGCTCCTGCCGTCATCCTGCAGCCTTTGCCGGATGGTCGCGGCTTCGGCCCTCAGCCAGACCACCAGGCTGTTTTTGCGCAACTGCCGCCATTCTTCCCTGTGCATGATCGACCCGCCTCCGGTAGCGATCACCAGGCGGTGCCATCCGGCCAGCCGGACCAGCAGCCTCCGCTCCAGTTCCCGGAACGCGGGCCATCCATGGCGGCGAACATACTCTTCGATGCCGCACTGCATTTCGGCGGCCAGCTCCTCGTCGGTGTCAAGAAAGCGGTAACCGAGGGCCTGCGCCAGTTTTCGGCCGACGACCGACTTGCCGCTTGCCCTGAACCCGGTCAGCACGACCCGATCTGCCTGCTCCGCCCCTTTCCATGACCCGGCCCCTGCATCCGGATTTTTTCCCACCATATAGAAACCGCTTCGTCAGTTCAAGCCTTAAGCGATCCATGAACTTTTTTCTTTTCTTTCCAGATTGATATACTTACAGTATCTTCCATCTTCAGACAATGCAAAGAAGAAACCAGGAAGCCTTCCCCGAAAATGGAATACAAGGATTATTACGCCATCCTCGGCGTCAAGCGTGACGCCACGCAGGATGAAATAAAAAAGGCCTACCGGCGTCTCGCCCGCAAATACCACCCCGATGTTTCCAAGGAAGCCGATGCCGAATCCAAATTCAAGGATATCGGCGAAGCGTACGAGGTGCTCCGCGATCCGGAAAAAAAGGCCGCCTACGACAGGATCGGTTCGAACTGGAAGGCCGGCCAGGAATTCAAGCCGCCGCCGAACTGGGACGCCGGATTCCAATTCAGCGGCGGCGGGTTCAGTGGAGCGGATTTCGGCGGGTTCAGCGACTTTTTTGAGGAGCTTTTCGGCCGCGGCCGGTTCACCGGTTCCCGGCAGCGTTCCACCGGCTTCCGGATGCAGGGCGAAAATCAATACGCCAAGATCGTCATCCGTCTGGAAGACGCCTATCACGGGTCGAAGCAGACCATAACCCTTTCCCGGGCGGTGGTCGATCAGAACGGCCATGTCAGGACCGAACCCCATACCCTGCAGGTCACGATTCCCAAGGGCATTACCGAAGGGCAGCATATCCGGCTGGAGGGCCAGGGAATGCCGGGAATCGGGGGCGGGTCCAGCGGGGATCTCTATCTGGAGATCGCTTTTGCCGAGCACCCGCTTTTTCAGATCAAAGGGAGGGACATCTACTACACACTGCCGGTGACCCCCTGGGAGGCGGCCTTGGGCGCTACGGTGACCGTGCCCACCCTGGGGGGCAAGGTCGAGCTCAAGATCCCCCCCAATTCGCAGGGGGGAAGAAAACTGCGCCTGAAAGGACGCGGCCTGTCAACCGCCGCCAAAACCGGTGACCAGTACGTGACCCTGCGCATTGTTGTTCCCGAAGCCAAAACCGAGCAGCAGAAAAAACTGTATCGGGACATGGCCCGGCTTATGCCGGTGAATCCGAGAAAATAAGCGCATACGCCCAATTATGACCAATGAAATAATCATTCTCAACGGCACCATTCTGGACGAGGAAACCGAATTCAGCCTGGTCGAGATCTGCAGCATCTGCACCGTCCCGGCGGAGCTGGTGCGGGACATGATCGACGAGGGGCTGATCAATCCAAGGGGTTCGGAGCCGAGGTACTGGCGTTTCACCTCCCTGGAAATCCGCCGGATCAAGCGGACCGTCCGGCTGCAGCGGGATCTGGGGATAAACCTTCCTGGTTGCGCCCTGGTCCTCGACCTCCTCGATGAACTGGAGGAACTGCGCCGGCTCAGCCGCTGCAGCTGATTGCGACTTCATCCTGCCGGGTCATCCCCATGTTCCTCAATGCCTCCACCCTGCTCGTTCTCACGATCATCCTGTTCGGCGGACTGACCGTTTTGCTTGCCGCCCTGCTGCTTACGCTGCGCCGGGAGCATTCCCGCCGGCTTCAGCTGTCGGCCCGGGAGGAACTGCTGACCCGCGAAATCGCCGCCCTTGAGGCGACCTGCGATCGGCTCCGGGATGAACGGACCGAACTGTATGCCGAAAACCGCGACCTCTCCTCCAGATTCGCCGCCCTCCAAACGACCGTCGCCGAGGCGGGAAAACAGTCCGCCGATCACCGTGCCCTGCTCGAGAAGACCCGTGAACAGATGGAAAAGGAATTCGAGCTGCTGGCCGGCAGGATCCTCTCGGAAAAAGGCGCGGCCCTCACCAACAGGCATCAGGACGAACTCAACACCATACTGGCCCCTGTCCGCCAGCAGATCGCGGAATTCAGAATGAAGGTGGAGGATGTCTATGACCGGGAATCGAGGGACCGGGTCTCCCTCATCAAGGAGATCGAACATCTGAAACTCCTCAATCTCCGGATCAGCGAAGACGCAATCAATCTGACCAACGCCCTCAAGGGGCAGAACAAGATGCAGGGCCTGTGGGGGGAACTGGTACTGGAGCGGCTGCTGGAGGACTCCGGTCTGACCCGCGGCCGGGAATTTGACCTCCAGGTCTGCCTCAAGGACAATCGCGGCAAATCCCGCTTGCCGGATGCCGTTGTCCGGCTCCCCGGCGGCAGGCAGATCGTCATTGACGCCAAGGTTTCGCTGACGGCCTATGAAAAGGCGTGCCGAGCCGGGGAGGAGGACGAACGTCAAGGCTGCCTGCGGGGTCACCTCGATTCCCTGAAAAAACACATCGCGGGGCTGGCGGCCCGGGAATACCATCTCCTGGACGGCGTCAACGCGCCGGATTTTGTCGTTCTCTTTCTCCCGGCGGAGGGTGCGTTCCAAGCGGCGGTGACCATGGAGCCCGCTCTGCTCACCCGCGCCATGGAGCAGAAAGTGATCCTCTCGTGCCCCTCGACCCTGCTGGCAATTCTGCGCACGATCAACCACATGTGGCGGCAGGACGAGCAGGCCCGCAACAGTTTAGCTATTGCCAAACAGGCGGGGAGTCTATATGATAAGTTCATCGGGTTCATTGAAGCATTTGAAGAAATCGGCGCCCGCCTGCACCAGAGTCACGAAGCCTGGAACAGGGCCAGAAATCGCCTGACCACCGGCAAGGGGAATCTCATCACCCGGGCCGAAGCGCTCAGGGAACTGGGGGTGCAGAGCAGCAAAAACCTGCCCCGGTCCATATGCTCCGAGGAGGAAGGACGTTGCCCCGGTGCAACCAAGAAAGGAACTGACGGTACAGCCAACTAAAAACCATGGAGGATGCTATGAAACATTTTATTGTCGTCCCGCTCATAATCGCGTGTTTTTTCCTTGCTTCCTGCGCGGATATGCCGAAGAAAGGCCAGTACGGCGCAGTCGGCGGGGCAGCAGGCGGCGCCCTGCTCGGCCAGATCATCGGCCATAACACCGAGGCCACCCTGATCGGCGCCGCCATCGGCGGCCTGCTGGGTTACATTGTCGGCAACGAGATGGACAAATATGACCGCGAACAGCTGAACCATGTCTATGAGCGCGGTGTCTCCGGATCGTCGTCTTCGTGGATCAATCCGGACAGCGGCAACCAGTACCGGGTGACCCCGCAGCCGGCCTACAGCGCCACCGGCAACCAGGTCTGCCGCAAGGCGGAGATCCAGGCCATCATTGACGGAAAAACAGAAACCACCTATGCCACGGCCTGTCGCGACGAAAACGGAGTCTGGCAGGTCCAGCCGTAGCATGACATCGGCGGCGGGGAAATTTCCCCTGTCCACCTCCAGCCGCATGGAGATGGTGGACATCACCGCCCAGGTCCAGGAGGCCGTTGCCGGCAGCGGTGTCGACAGCGGCCTCTGCACGGTATACAGTCCCCATACCACCGCCGGCCTGACCATCAATGAAGGCGCCGACCCGGCGGTCCGGCAGGATCTGGTGGGCGTGCTGCGGCAAATGGTTCCGCTCGACTTCCCTTACCGCCACCAGGAAGGCAATTCCCCCGCGCACATGATGACGACCCTGACCGGCGGCAGCGTCACGGTGTTCATTGAATCGGGACGCCTCCGGCTCGGCACCTGGCAGCGCATCTTTTTCTGTGAGTTCGACGGCCCCAGGAATCGCACCGTCTGGTGGAAGATTCTCCAGGGATGACATGCCTTCAGATCGCACCGGCTCAGCCGACAATATCGTCTTCGGCCTGACCAGGGCGGAGGATGAAAGGTCGCTGGCGGCCTTTCTCCGGCTGTTCAGCGAGGATGAACTGCTGTCCACGCTCATCCCCAGGATGAGCGACGATGAAATCCGCCGCGTCGTCCAACTGCTCACCGAGATCATGCGCAACCACCTGAGCGGTCAGGAATACCATTCCCTTTTCCTTGGCGGCCGCGACCACTCGCACTGAGCCGTCCGCGGAGAACCACCGGCATGCCTCCCATTGACAACCTGCGCTCCTTTCTTGAGCTCCTCAAAAAGGAAGACGAGCTGCTCACCATCGACACCCCTGTCGATCCCTATCTGGAAATTGCCGAAATCCACCGCCGGGTCATCGCCCGCGGCGGGCCGGCCCTTCTGTTCACCCGCGTCAGGGATTCATCCTTTCCGGTCGTCACCAACCTGTTCGGCACCAACCGCCGCATCGAACTGGCCTTCGGCTCCCGGCCCCTCGATTTTGTCCGCCATCTGGTCGAACTCATCGAACACCTCATGCCCCCCTCCCTCGAGACCCTGTGGCGGGCACGGCCCCTGCTCAGCCAGGCCCTGAAAATCGGCATGAACACCACGCGGCGGGCGCCCATCCTTGAATGCTGTCAGCGGCCGGCCCGGCTGACCACGCTGCCGATGCTCACCTCATGGCACAGCGACGGCGGCGCCTTCGTCACCCTGCCCCTGGTCTACACGGAACATCCCGACGGCAGCGGCCACAACCTCGGCATGTATCGCATCCAGCGCCATGATGACCAGACCACCGGCATTCACTGGCAGATTCACAAAGGCGGCGGCTATCACTACCATGCGGCTGAACGGCTCGGCCAGGCCCTGCCCCTGACCCTGTACATCGGCGGACCGCCGGCCCTGATGCTGGCCGCCATCGCCCCCCTGCCCGAGGATATCCCCGAACTCATGCTCGCCTCGCTCCTGCAGGGCAGCAGACTGGCGATGACCCCGGACCCCCTCGGCGGTCACCGGCTTGTCGCCCAAACCGAATTCGCGGTGAAAGGGATCGTGCCGCCCGGAATCAGGCGGCCGGAAGGACCGTTCGGCGACCACTACGGGTACAACTCCCTGCAGCACGACTATCCGGTTTTTCAGGCCACCCACCTCTATCACCGAAAAGATGCCATTTACCCGGCCACGGTCGTCGGCCGCCCCCGGCAGGAGGATTTTTTCATCGGCGACTTTCTCCAGGACCTGCTGTCGCCGCTTTTTCCCCTGGTCATGAAGGGTGTGCGGCAGTTGAAGACCTACGGCGAAACAGGATTTCACTGCCTGGCTGCCGCCCGCGTGGCAAACCGCTATCCCCGGGAGGCCTTCGCCGCCGGTCTGCGCATTCTCGGCGAGGGTCAGCTGTCGTTGACCAAGTTTCTCATCGTCACCGACGGCGACCTCGACGCCGGGGACTTTCCCCGCCTGTGGGTCCATGTGCTGGAACGGGTGCAATGGGACGAAGACCTGTTCATTTTCGCCAACGTCTCCCAGGACACCCTTGACTACACCGGCCCGTCGGTCAATAAAGGATCCAAGGCCATGCTCATGGGCCTCGGCGGGGACAAGCGGCGCGATCTGCTCCAGGAGTTCTCCGGCACCGTGCCCGACGGGTGCCGCCGGCCGACGGTCTTCCTTCCCGGCACCCTGGTTGTGGAAGGTGCGGACTACGGCGGCGCCCCCGCTCTGGCTGAACAACTGGCCCGATGGCCCGGGCTCGGCGACTGGCAGGCGGTGCTCCTGGTTGATTCCGTCGGCGAGGCGACTTCCAGCCTGCAGGAGTTTCTCTGGACCTTCTTCACCCGGTTCGAACCGGCCGCCGACATTCACGGCGCCGCCCAGTCGGTCCGCCGTTTCCATGTCGGCCTCACCCCCCCGGTCGTTTTTGACTGCCGCATGAAGCCCTGGTACACCGAGGTGCTCGAAGTCGATCCGCAAACCAGGGCACTGGTGGACGGGAAATTCAACGCAATGATTCCGTCCCGCTGGCGCTGACATGGAGGAGCGGCTGCAGAAGATCCTGGCCCGGGCCGGTGTCGCCTCGCGCCGCAAGGCCGAAGAATTGATCCTCCAGGGCAGGATTGCCGTGGACGGCAGGGTGGTGACCGAGCTCGGCGCCAAAGCCGATCCCCACGCCGCCAAGATAACCATCGACGGCCGCCCGGTCGCCGCGGAAGAAAAAATATACCTGCTCCTCAACAAACCCGCCGGCTATGTCACCACCCTCGCCGACCCCCAGGGAAGACCCATCGTCACCGACCTGCTGACCGGCATCCGGCAGCGGGTTTTCCCGGTCGGCCGGCTTGATTACGACACCGAAGGCGCCCTGATTCTGACCAATGACGGGCAGCTGGCCCATTTCATCCTCCACCCCGGTTACGAAGTCAACAAAACCTATTTCGCCGTGGTCAAGGGTTCTCCGTCAGAGGGCAACATCAACCTGCTGCGGGAAGGCATCGTTCTGGACGGCCGGCAGACCTGGCCGGCCCTGGTCCGGGTGGTGGCCCGGAAAAAAGGGACAACATCCCTGGAGATAACGATTCACGAAGGAAGAAAAAGACAGGTGCGGCGAATGCTTTCGGAAATCGGCTACCCTGTCATCACCCTGAAAAGAACGGCGTACGGGAACCTCAAACTCGGCTCCCTGCCCCCGGGCTCGTACCGGCTCCTCACCAAAAAAGACCTGAAAAAAGTGTTTTCCGGTAAAATCCCCTTTACTTTCAAAAAATTACCTGATTAAATTTAAGTAGTTATCGAAGACGGCCCGCCCGTAAGTCAAAAAACCGGGCAGGCGCGCCCGCAAGGAGTTGCCGCCCTGATCCGTCAGCGGTTTCTGCGGGGCAGACCGGATGGCCGTCTTCACACGGATGAGGTTCCATAACCGCCAATGGTATTGCTTTTGTGTGCGGCTCAACGGGAGAGAACAGCATGAACAAATCTGAACTGATCGAAGCTCTGGCCGAAAAAACCAGCCTGTCCATCCGCGAGGCAAGTTCCATTACCAACACCCTCATCGATACGATGAGCGATGCCCTGGCGCAGGGTGATTCCATCGAAATCCGCGGATTCGGCAGTTTTGTGGTCAAGGAGTATGATTCCTACATCGGCCGCAACCCGAAAACCGGCGAAAAGATCAAGGTGGCCCCGAAAAAGCTTCCTTTTTTCAAGGTCGGCAAGGACCTCAGGGAAAAAGTGAACCAGCTGCGGAAAAAGAAAAGCGCGAAGTAATTCCGCTAATCACTCCCCTCCTCTGCGATCTCGCCAACGAGGTCGTAGGTATGGGCTTCGGTAATGCGCACCCCGACGATGTCCCCGGGATCTGCCGTCCCCGAGGTGATGTACACGCAGCCATCGATATCCGGGGCCTGGTAGCGCGTCCTCCCCTCCAGCAGCAGATCGCTTTCCCTGCTGACCCCCTCAACCAGCACCGGTTCGATGCGGCCGACATATTTTTGCAGGCACCGGGCGCTGACTCCAGCCTGCACTTGCATGACCCGGTCATAGCGCCGCTGTTTTTCTTCCTCGCCGATCTTGCCCGGCAGAAGAAATGCCGGACTGCCCTCTTCATCGGCGTACCGGAACAGCCCCACGTGGTCGAGGCGCCATTTTTCCAGACAGGCGGTCATCGCCTCGACATCCTCCTCCATTTCCCCGGGAAAACCGACCATCAGTGTGGTTCGGACCGCGCAGCCGGGAAGGGTGCTCCTGATCCGGCCAAGCAGGCGGTCAAGGTCCCCGCCGGTGTACGGCCGATTCATCCCCCGCAGCACGGCGTCGCTGACATGCTGAAACGGAATATCAAGGTACGGAAGGATGCGTTGTTCCCTTGCCATCAGGGCGAGCAGGGCGGCATTGATGCCGGTCGGATAAAGGTAGAGCAGGCGGATCCAGGGGATGCGCGTTGCGGCGAGGAGTCCCTCCAGCAGAGCGGGCAGGTCCGTGCCGTTGCGCAAATCCTTGCCATAGGCGGTCAAGTCCTGGGCGATCAGGGTCAGCTCGCGGACGCCCTTCTCTTCCAGCTGCCGGGCTTCCGCAACCAGATCATTAATCGTTCTGCTCCGCAGATTGCCGCGCAGGGACGGGATCATGCAGTAGGAACAGCGATTGTCGCATCCCTCGGTTATCTTCAGGTACGATCTGAAAAAAGGGGTGGAAAGCCGGCGGGGGGCCGAACTGTCCATCAGGAATCGCGCCGGCCTGAGGTCCAGCAACGGGCTGCCGTCGGCAAAAGCACGGCGGATGAGGACATCGATCTCCTGGAACCCGTCCGTACCGGTAAAAAGATCGACCTCGGGCAGTTCGTTCCGCAATTCCCGGCCGTAGCGCTGGACAAGACAACCGGTCACCACCAGCATTTTTGCCGGATCCCGGCGCTTGTATTCCGCCAGGCGCAATATCGCATCAACCGCCTCCTCGACGGCGGAAACGATGAATCCGCAGGTATTCACCAGCAGGAGGTCGGCCTCGGCCGGATCCGGGACAACAGTGTAGCCGTCCCGCTCCAGGCACCCCAGCATGACTTCGGAATCAACCAGATTTTTCGGGCAACCCAAACTGACTAAATGAAGACGCTTCATGCCAATTCATCCTGAAGGCGACACGGGCCGAACGCTCACCGCCCGCGTGCCGGAATCGAGGCAGAACCGACGAATCCGGTCTCGAAACAGTTTATTGGGGAAATAATCACCAAGGAAACAGCCGGCCGGACGCAAACCAGCCGACCGCCGTTCCAGGGACAACAACATATATGATGCCCGCCGGTTTGCAAATAAAAAAAGGGCTGCAGCACATTGTGCCGCAGCCCCGATGATCAACAGATCCTGTCCGGTAATCGGTTTACAGGCCGAGAACTCCGCTGAACGGGTTAGCGTACAACAGGATAAAGGCGATAACCAGACCGTAAATGGCGATGGACTCAATCAGAGCCATACCAAGAATCATGGTGGTGGTAATGGCGCCTTTTGCTTCCGGGTTGCGGGCGACACCGACGCAGGCGCCGTTCAGACCGTGACCCATACCGATTCCCGCTCCCAGTCCGGCGAATCCGATCGAATGAACGGCGGCAAGACAGATCAACGCGATATGCAGTTTATCCATTTTGATCAACCTCCTAACTAAGTTTTATATATTGGCCTTCTTCACTACAACTTGATTGCTTTATGCATTGTTCAGTGCCCCATCAATGGGCGTGCTCCATGGCCTGCGCGCAGTACAGGACGGACAGCAGGGTAAAGACCAGGGCCTGGATCAGGGAAACCAGGACGCCGAGGCATAAAATCGGCAGGGGGGCGAAGTACGCGCCGGCCAGCATGAACAGAACCGACAGCAGCGTTTCCTTGGCCATGATGTTGCCGAAAAGCCTCATCGACAGGGAAAGCAGCCGGGCGGCATTGGAAATCAGTTCGATGGGCAGCATGAGCGGAATCAGCAGCGGCATCGGTCCGAGAAAATGTTTGATATAGCCGAGCCCGTGATACCGCAGGCCGAGGACATGGTGGGTCAGCCAGACCATGATGGTCATGCCCAGGGTGATGTTGAGATTGGAGGTCGGCGACATAAAGCCGGGAATCAGTCCGATCAGGTTGGCGATGACAATGTACAGGGCAAAGGTGGCCAGAAACGGGAACAGCATGCGGGCACGGTCCCGCCCCATGTTCTCGGCAAAGAAGTTTTCCATGCCGCCGATGACGATCTCCCAGAAATTCTGCCCCTTGCCGGGAAAGATTTCCAGCCGGCCCATGGTCAGCTTGGGAACGATGATCCAGAAGGCCATGACCAGCCAGGTATAGGTCATGTACGGCGTGCACAGCTTTTCCAGCAGCGTGTGGCCGGTGATTGTATGCGGTACGGGCAGACCCAGTGCTTCAAGAATAACATTGATGAAAAGAATCGGATGTTCCATGCGTTATGCCCCTTTAAAACGTTGCGCCGAATACAGCATGCTCCCCTTGCCTATGACAACCACAATGATACTGAACATGATGGTCGACAGACCGACAATCAGGCCGATGACGTCGATGCTGACCCGGGTGATCAGCAGATAGAGAACGAGGGCCAGAACCGCCAGCCGGCCGTAAAATTTAACGAAAAAATTGACCTTTACCAGGCTTTTGACTGCCTGCCAGCTCATGCCGGCCTGACTGAAATTATCCATGAAAACGGCAACATCACGTCGCAGGAAAAAAAAGCTGATATTTGCCAGCAGTCCGCCGATAAGCACGCTTTGCGCCCGGGGCCAGGAAAAGACGTACCAGGCCCCCGCAATCAACACCGCAAGCAGAATCCAGTTGAAACGCTGAATATATGCCAGCAGCCGGGTTCCGGCCTCCACCGCTGTCCCGGCCTGTTGTTGCGATTCCCCCATGTTACTCGTCCGACATGCGCTTCGTCAACTGCCAGAGATTCTTGAAGCCGGCGGCAATGCCGAATCCAAGAAATATAAACGTCAGATAGGGCGCCGTGCGGCCGTCAAACACTTTGTTGTCCAGATACCAGCCGATCCCGAAGCCTACGAAAATACAACAGACAAAGGTAATGCCGACATGACTGTAGACACCCAGCTGCCTGAAAATCTCCTTGCGCGTTTCAGACATGGTTCACTCCCTTTGTCTGCGTCATTCCGACAGGGATGACCGTTTCAGTGGTAGCACGACTAACCGGCAAACGCAATGATTTTTTTACCGATCGCCAATTTTTTTGAATGACGATTCAGTCATATTCAGCGCTTTCTCAAGCTGTGCGCGGTCATGTGCGGCCGAGACGAAAGCGGCTTCAAACTGGGACGGAGCCAGCCAGACTCCTCCGGCCAGCATGTACCGGTAATGTCGGCCGTACCGTTCCGTATCGGCTTTCATGGCCGTGGCGAAATCCCTGACCGGGCCTTCGGTGAAGAAGCAGGTCATCATCGAGCCGATGCGGTTGAGGACCGTGGGAAAGGAGGCGTTATCGGCGATCCGCTGCAACCCCTCGGCAAAGCGGGAGCTTTTTTCCTCCAGCTCATCGTAGAAACCCGGCTTGCGCAACTCCTTGACAAGCGCCAGGCCGGCCGCCATGGCCAGGGGATTGCCGGACAGCGTGCCGGCCTGGTAGACCGGTCCCTCCGGAGCGACGGTGTCCATGATTTCCTTTTTCCCTCCATAGGCGCCGACCGGCAGGCCGCCGCCGATGATCTTGCCCAGGCAGGTGAGGTCGGGCATGATGCCGAACCGCTCCTGCGCTCCGCCCAGGGCCAGCCGGAAGCCGGTGATGACCTCGTCGAAAATCAGGATTATGCCGAGTTCACTGGTTAATTCCCGCAATTTGCGCAGAAAGTTCAATTCCGGGACGATGACCCCCATGTTGCCGGCCACCGGTTCAACTATGACGCAGGCGATGGCGAGAGCCGGGTCACGCAGGGTCTGCTCCAGGGTCTCCACGTCATTGTACGGGATGGACAGGGTGTTTTTGACAATATCCTCCGGGACCCCGGGACTGCCGGGTATGCCGAGAGTAATCACCCCGGAGCCGGCCTTGACCAGGAACGAATCGGCATGGCCATGATAGCACCCGTCAAACTTGACCACCACATTGCGGCCGGTATAGCCGCGGGCCAGGCGGATGGCGCTCATTGTGGCCTCGGTGCCGGAATTGACGAAGCGGACTTTTTCCAGGGACGGGACCGAATCGCAGACGAGTTCGGCAAGTTCGACCTCCAGGGGGGTCGGCGCCCCGAAGCTCGTGCCGTCCAGGGCCGTCTGCCGCACCGCCTCGACCACCGCCGGATGGGCATGGCCGAGGATCATGGGCCCCCAGGAACCGACGAAGTCGATGAATTCATTGCCGTCGACATCGGTAATGGTCGCTCCCCGCGCCTTGCTGACAAAGAGCGGGTCGCAGCCCACCGACTTGCACGCCCGCACCGGGCTGTTGACGCCCCCGGGAATGAACATTCTGGCTCGGGCAAAAAACTTGGCGGAGAGTTCTGTCTTCATGCAATACCTCACGGAACGAATTGATTGATCATTAACCTGCGGACTATAGCACGGCTATTTTTCATCTGTCAAAAGCAAAAAAGCAGCTTCCCCGGCGGGAGAGCCGGCGCCGCTCCCGCCGGGAAAATCTTCCCGAAGCCTCCACGGCCCCCTGCCGACCTGCGATTGCGCCCGCTGCGGGGCGGTTTTCCCGAAGGATTCCGCCTGCTCGGCTCGTCGGCTTTTGGGGAATTTTTCCTTGTCACGGTTCGTTCGGCAAGGTAGAGTACCCGATGATGTGGAGCACCCCATGCTATTATATATTTCCGGACCCATCCCGGATGCTGTACTGCGAATTCAGAGAATTAAATGATGAAGGAGAAACCTCATGGCAAGCGATAACGTGATTCAGATTTCCGACAATGAATTCGAATCCAAGGTTCTGCAGGGAGACCTTCCCTGCCTCGTTGACTTCTGGGCGCCCTGGTGCGGACCGTGCAAGGCCATCGGCCCTGTCATCGATGAACTTGCGGCGGAATTCGCAGGCCGGGTCCTGATCGCCAAGATGAACGTGGACGACAATCCCGCTACTCCTGGGAAATACGGCATCCGGGCCATTCCCACGCTCATCCTTTTCAAAAACGGCGATGTTGTGGATCAGATCACCGGCGCAGTCGGCAAGACGCAGCTCACCGAACTGATCAACAAGGCCGTCTGATGTAAGAATTGCAGAAACCTGCTCCTTGACCGTTTTCCCTGTTCTCCACCATGGATAAGGCTGATTACCAGCTTGTTATCATCGGCGGCGGCCCGGCCGGGTTAACCGCGGGCCTGTACGCCGCCCGTGCGCGCCTCAACACTGTCCTGGTGGAAAAAGCGGCCCTTGGCGGCCAGGTCCTGATCACCCACTGGGTCGATAATTACCCCGGAGTCGTCGACGGGGCGGCGGGTTACGACCTGATTGAAACGTGGACCGCCCATGCCAGACGTTTCGGGTTGGAAACCAGGTCCGTTAATGTTGTTTCCCTCGACCTGAAGGACTCAATCAAGATCCTGCACCTGGAAAACGGCGACCGTATCACCGCCCGGGCGGTGATCATCTGCACCGGCGGCAGCCCCGGCAAGCTCAACGTCCCCGGCGAAAAGGAATTCACCGGCAAAGGGGTCTCCTATTGCGCCACCTGCGACGGACCGTTTTACAAAGGCCGGGAAATTGCAGTGGTGGGAGGAGGCAATACCGCCATCCAGGAGGCCGTCCATCTCACCAGGTTCGCCGCCAAGGTTACGGTCATTCACCGCCGGGAGGAATTGCGGGCGACAAAGGTCGTCCAGGAAAAAGCCTTTGCCGACGAGCGGATCGAGTTTATCCTCAATGCCGAGGTGGAGGAAATTCTGGGGGGGTCCGACGGGGTAGAGGGACTGCGGCTGCGGCACCGCGACGGATCCGCTTCCTCCCTTGCCGTGACCGGAGTTTTTATTCTCATCGGCGTGGTCCCCAATAACGAAATACTTCCCCGGGGAGCCCTGGAACTCGACGAATACGGATTCATCATTACCGACACGGAAATGCGGACGGCCCTTCCGGGAGTCTTTGCCGCCGGGGACATCAGGAGCAAAAACTTCCGCCAGATTGTGACCGCCGCCGGAGAGGGGGCAACAGCGGAATTGTCCGCTGAACATTACCTCGCCAACATGAATGAACAGTAAACCGGACCAACGGGTGCCGGACGACGGCCGGGCAGTCCCTGCAGCGACGCCGACAGACCATCCAGAACATTGCATAGTGGAAACATCATGACATATCTGCATCACCGCCGCTTACCGGCTCTCCGTCCTGCCCTGACGGTACTGGTCCTGATTCTGCCGCTTGCTCTGGCTGGCTGCGCATCGCTCAAAAGCTGGTTCGGTTTCGACGACTCAACCACGGTCCAGCAGTCGGCCGAGAGCCTGGCCATGGAGGGCATGGACGATTTCAACGTCGGCAAGTACCACAGCGCCCTGAACAGTTTTGAAGAGATCCTGGACCGCTTTCCCTTCAGCCCCCAGGCCATGCTGGCCGCGCTCAAGGCGGCGGATTCCCATTACTACCAGAAGAATTACCTGGAGGCAAAGGTTCTCTACCAGCAGTTCGAGGAGCGCCATCCCACCAACGAGGCGATACCGTACGTGATGTTCCAGATCGGCATGTGCGACTACGCCCGGACGGACAGGATCGACCGGGACACCAGCGGCGCCAGGGACGCCCTCCAGTCTTTCTCCCGCCTGTTGCGGGCCTATCCCGACTCACCCTACAGCGCGGAAGCGAAAGCCCGCATCCAGGCGGCGCAGGAATTTCTCATCAACCATGAATACTTCGTGGCCGTCTTTTACGTCCGGACAAAGCGCTACGAAGAAGCGGCCCACCGGTTGCGGTACCTGATTGCCATGTACCCCGGCTCCCCCATCACCGCCAACGCGGAAAAACTGCTGGCGCGCATCGAGGAAGGCAATCCTCCCAGGATGGGCTTGACCCGCTGGCTGCCGCGCCTGACCATGCCGGACTGGAAGCTGTTCAAAGCCGGGGAGACCCCCGGCCCGGAGGAACCAACGGATCTGTAGGGCTATACCAGGGCCTCCTCCACAATATTGTCGAAGGAAACCTCCATCGCCCTGACCGGGCAGCCGGTCACGCAGAGGCCGCACCCCGTACATCTGTCCGGGTCAAAAATGACGGCCATCTCGGGCCTTCTGATATACAGAGCGCCCACCGGACATATGCCCGTACACGCCCCGCACTGGAAACAGCGGTCTTCATCCCGGCGGATCTTGCCCGCCAGCCGCTCGGCTTTGACTCCCAGATCATGGAGGTACTGGAGTGATTCCTTGACATTTTCCCGCAACCCCTTGAGCTCGAGGATCATGATGCCCTCCCGCTGGGGCAGGATGTCGGCCTTGAGGATGTTGAATTCGACATCGTAGCGGCGCACCAGCTGGTAAATGATCGGCTGATCGCATGTCTCCTTGGGAAAGCGCAAAAAATAGATTCGGGTATACATATTCTCCTCACCATCACGTGAATTATCGGCGATTGCATCGGGTGGTCCCGGCGGCGTCAGGCATCCGCCCTGAATTCCCCCCGCCCCTGTTCCATGTTCAGCTCCAGGGCAAGGATGTCCAGGAGCCGGGCGACGGGCAGTTCGGTGGACAACGTAATCAGTTCGGCGTCAGCCAGTTCAGCGGGGGGCTGAAAAGCTTCCTTCTGCACCAGGTAGATTTCCCAGCGTCCGTCGGATACCGACAGGGGGTCGCGCGCCCTCCGGGCAAGTCTCCGCCTGGTCTCGTCCTCGCCGCAGACGCAGTGGATGAAAACCGCGGCGACACCCTCTGCCGCCGCCAGACGGCGGACCCTGCTCCGTTCCTCCCGGCTGTGATAGGATCCGTCCAGCACGACCCCGTCCCGGCCGGCGCGCATCTCGCTCCGCACCCGGTCAAGCATGGCCTGATAGGTTTTTCGCGAAAACTCCCCGGTATATATGCCCCTGCCGTATCCGTCCGCCGCGGACCGGTGGGCTTCAAGCCCCGCCAGTTCCTTGCGGACGCGGTCGGTGTTGTAATAGGGCAGATCATACCGCCGGGCAAACGCTTCCGCAAGGGTCGATTTTCCCGAGGCGATCAGGCCGAAAAAGACAAACACCCGCCGCACGTCCCTACCCTCCGGCGTAGTTTGCCGCCAGTTCGAAATATCGGCCTGCCCCGGCCAGGCACGCGACGCGCGCCGCTTCCTCCACCGCCGGATCATTGGCGGTGAACAGCCCTATCTTGCCCCGGACAAAGGCCCGGTAGCATTTGTAGAAATCGAGCATTCCCCGTAAACCTTCGTCGCCGGAGGCGGCGGTGAAACGGTCGATGAAATAGGCGGACAATGCCTGCAGACCGTGATAATCGAGATCCATCGCCAGGAAGGCAACGTCGCCGGCCACGTCGCAATAGCGGAACCGCTGGTTGAATTCTATGCAGTCATAGATATAGACCTTGTCCGCCAGGCAGATGTTGGCCGAATAGAGGTCGCCGTGGCCGTCGCGGATCATGCCGGCGGCAATGCGCTCATTGAACAGATCCTCCCGGGCGAGGACCGCCCTGGCGTAGGCGGATACCCTCTCGAACTGGGAAGGCGACAGGGCCGCGCCGCCGACAAATGCTTCGGTCTGGTCGAAATTCTCCAGCACGTTGACGGCCACGGCCGCGGCCGTGCCGAACCGATCGATTTCCGGGCTCCGCTCGGCCCGCTGATAAAACGGCGCCAGCACCTCCACCAGGGCGTCGATGTGCGACCTGTTCAATTCGCCCGCCCGGATGAGCTGGACCATCATGCGCTCTTCAGGCATCCTGACCATCCTGACGCCGTACTCCGCGGCCTTGCCCGAACCGCCGAGGACAAAGCGGCCGCCGGCACGGTGTACCGTCACCAGGTCCAGGTAAATTTCCGGACAGAGCCTGCGGTTCAGACGGAGTTCCTCCTGACAGTAAAATTTCCTCTTTGCCAGGGTGGAAAAGTCGAGAAACCCGAAATTGACCGGTTTCTTGAACTTGTAGACGTAGTCGCCGGCCAGCAGGACATAGGAAATATGGGTCTGGACCAGGCGGACGTCCCCGGCGGGATGGGCGTACGCCCCGGGCTCGAGCAGATCCCTGATAAACGGCGGCAGGTTTTCATTGACCATGACATTCTCCGGTGCTCATGTGGACGGGGAAAAAACAGCCGCAGTGTACCAGAAGAGGGAGGCACCGTAAATGTTTACCAATGGAAAAAGCCGTGGTAAAGTCATTGGCTTACAAACCGGGGGAGCATGGAGCATGAACGAACAGGATATACGCAACCTTCTTGAGCGGGTCAGGGACAACACATTGGCCGTCGGCGATGCCGTCGAGCAGTTGCGGCACCTTCCCACCGAAATACTGCCCTCGGCCCGGCTCGATCATCACCGCCAGCTGCGCACCGGTCTGCCCGAGGCTGTTTTCGGGGAGAGCAAGACAGCGGCCCATCTGATCGAAATTCTTGCCGCGCAACTGAAAAGGCAAAACGTGGTCCTGGCGACCAGGGTGTCGCCGGATAAAGCGAGGGAAGTCTTCGGCAGACTCGACGGGCTGACCTACCATGACACGGCCCGGATGCTCACCGGCAATGAACAGCTCATTCAGGCTGACAGCGGCAGGGGGACAGTGGTTATCGTCTCCGCCGGCACCTCGGACCAGCCGGTCGCCGAAGAGTGCAGGATATCGCTGGAGCTGTTCGGCCACCGCGTCCGCTGCGTCTACGACGCGGGGGTAGCGGGCCTGCACCGCATCCTGGCTCATTCCGAACTGTTGCGGGAGGCCGGGGTCATCATCGTCGTCGCCGGCATGGAAGGCGCCCTGCCCAGCGTGGTTGCCGGCATGGTGAGCGCCCCGGTCATCGGCGTTCCGACCAGCATCGGCTACGGTACCGGGGCGGGAGGCATCAGCGCCCTGCTCGGCATGCTCAACAGCTGTTCGCCCGGCCTCGCGGTGGTCAACATCGACAACGGCTTCGGCGCCGCCTGCATGGCCGCCGCCATTAACAGGCGGGGCGAAAAATAAAGGCCGGCATTGCCAAATACCGGGCAACGGTATATAATAACCGGTTTTAACTGAAAAATTGCATGGTACTCCTCTGACCCTTACTCAAGAGCTTAACCGATGAACACGTCGCTCAAATTGAAACTCGGCCTGGTGGCCGTGCTGATACTCTTTTCCGTTGTGGCCGTCGTCCCCTCCTTTTATCCCAATGTTCCGGGGTGGTGGAAAAAATATCTGGCCCCGGAAGGACTGAAGCTGGGCCTCGATCTGCAGGGAGGCATCCACCTTGTTCTCCGGGTTGACATTGACCGGGCGATCCAGAATTCCCTGGATCTGGCCGCATCCGACCTCAAGGAGGTGCTGGCCGACAGGGATATCACCGCCGTGCGCATGGATTCGGGCGATGCGAGCCGGGTAATGTTCACGCTCCCCAACATCGGTGCCGTCGATACCGTTCGCGAAGTCATCCGGGGCGAATTCGAAAATCTCGATATCGCGGTTGAGGCGGAGGAAGGAAGTTTCCCGAAAATCACCCTGCAGTTGAAGAAGAACGAAATCGAAAATATCAGAAAAAACGCCGTCGTCCAGTCCCTGGAAATCATCCGCAATCGAATTGACCAGTTCGGCGTCACCGAGCCCGTCATCATCCGCCAGGGGGACAACGAAATCGTGGTTCAGCTCCCCGGCATCAAGGATCCGGACCGGGCCATGGACCTCATCGGCCAGACCGCCCAGCTTGAATTCAAGCTGGTGGCCGACGACACCGGCATCAATCTCAACCAGTTGATCAACCAGGCCGTGCAGAACGGTCAATGGCAATGGGGGGAAAGCCGCCGGCAGCTGAACCTCGCTCTCCAGGGCCAGATCCCGCCGGACACAGAAATCTATTTTGAACGGGTCGTCGACAACCAGACCAGGGCGGAAACCAGGGTCCCCATTCTCCTCAAAAACCAGGTCCTGATGACCGGGGAAATGGTCAAGGATGCCCAGGTGCGGATCGGCGGCAACTTCAACGAACCCTACGTCAGCCTCGACCTGACGGGGCGCGGCGGGACGGTATTCGGCCATGTCACCGAAAAAAATGTCGGCAAGCGGCTGGCCATCGTGCTGGACGAGGTTGTCCGTTCCGCACCGGTCATCCGGGAAAAAATCCTCGGCGGCAAGGCCCAGATATCAGGCAGCTTCACCCATGAAGAGGCAACGGACCTGGCCATTGTCCTGCGGGTGGGGGCCCTGCCGGCGCCGGTGGAAATAATCCAGAACCTTACCGTCGGTGCCAGCCTCGGCAAGGATTCCATCAACAGGGGACTGATGGCCGGCCTGTTCGGCACCTTCCTGGTCATCGTCTTCATGCTCGTCTATTACCGGATTTCCGGCATAATAGCCATTTATGCGCTGCTCCTGAACATGCTCTTTCTCTTCGTCGGCCTGGCCATGCTCACCGCGACCCTGACCCTGCCGGGTATTGCCGGCATCATCCTGACCATCGGTATGGCGGTGGATGCCAACGTGCTTATTTACGAGCGCATGCGCGAGGAGTTTGCCCTGGGCAAATCGGTCAAATCAGGAGTGGACGGCGGCTTTGACAACGCCTTCTCGAGCATCGTCGACTCCCAGGTCACCACCCTGATCACCGCCCTGGCCCTGTTCCTGTTCGGCACCGGCCCCATCAAGGGTTTTGCGGTGACACTGTCCCTGGGCATCATGCTCAACCTGTTCACTGTCCTGTTCTGCACCCGGCTGGTGTACGACGGGCTGTACAGCATGAAATGGCTGAAAGAGCTGCGGTTCCTGGAATTCATCAAGAAATCCGATTTCGATTTCCTCAAAGTCCGCAAAATAGCCTTCGGTTTGTCCGGGGTCATGGTCATGATCGGCCTGATCGGCTTTGTCCAGATCCTCAGAGGCCAGGCCAATCTGGGAGTGGATTTTTCCGGAGGGTCGCTGCTGCAATACCAGGCCCAGAAGCCGTTCGCCCTCGATGAGGTCCGTTCCGCCTTTGCCAGGAACGGCTGGGACAACATCGACCTGCAGGAAGTTCCCGGCGAAAACCGGCTGATCGTCAAGGTAAAGAAATCCGAGGAAACCGTCGGCCACCTGGGCGAGGAACTCACCGACATCCTCAATGCCGAACTGGCGGACAGGGCATTTATCGTCGAAAGCCAGTCGGAGATCGGCTCCTCGGTCAGCGCCGTGCTCCGCAACAAGGCCATCCTCGCCATTGCTATTTCCCTGCTCGGCGTCCTGGCCTACCTGGCCCTGCGTTTTGACCTGCGCTTCGGGGTCGCCGCGGCGGCCGCCACCTTTCATGACGTGCTGGCCGTGCTCGGCATCTGCTGGCTGCTCGGCCTGGAGTTCAACCTGCTGATCGTCACCGCCCTGCTCACCCTGGCCGGCTATTCCCTCAACGACACCGTTGTCGTTTTTGACCGCATCCGCGAAAATCTGCACAAGAAAAAGGAAGGGGAGAGCCTGTTCTCGGTCATCAACCTCAGCGTCAACCAGGTCCTCAGCCGAACGGTGGTCACCGGCCTGACCACCCTGCTGACCCTCTTTTCCCTCTATTTCCTGGGCGGCTCGACCATCCACGATTTCAGCTTCGCGCTCCTGGCCGGCATCATCATCGGGACCTTTTCCTCCATCTTCGTGGCCAGCCCGATTCTTACCTTCTGGCCGGAGAGGGATTGAACCGTGACCGTCCTGCCCGACGGCTTTGTCCCGATCAGCACCACATCCCGCTTCCGTTTTGCCTGTCATCCGGAAGTTCCCTGCTTTACCGAATGCTGCCGGCAGCTGGACCTGGCTCTGACCCCCTATGATGTTCTGCGCCTGAAAAACAGGCTGAAGCTGCATTCCGGCCGCTTCCTCGAGCAGTATGTCATCATCGAGTGGGACCCGAGTCTGCTGTTCCCGCAATGCTACCTGACCATGATCGACGACGGCCGGGCAAGCTGCGTGTTCGTCTCTCCCGCCGGCTGCACCGTGTACGAGGACCGACCCGGCGCCTGCCGGGCCTATCCGGTGGGACGCGGCGCATCGGCCGGCAGGGACGGCGGGGTCGAAGAAACGCTGGTCCTGGTCAGGGAACCCCACTGCCTGGGCTTCAGGGAAGGACCCAGCCAGACGACCGGCGAATACTTTGCCGGCCAGGGCCTCGACGACTACTCCCGATGCAACGACACGCTCCTGGATGTCACCCAGCACCAACGGATACGGAACGGTTTCCGCCCTTCCCGCCGGCAACTCGATCAGTTTATCCTGGCCCTGTACAACCTCGATACCTTCCGGCAGGAATTCAATGACGGCCGCATCACCCTGCGGCGGCCGCTCAGGGCGGATGAACTGCAGGGACTGGCCGGCGACGATGAACAGCTGCTCCTCCTCGGCATCCGCTGGCTGCGACAGGAATTGTTCGACGAATGACTGTTGACGGCAACTCACCCCTCGGCCCGGAGCTGACTGAAGCTCTGTGGCAGGCAAACCGCCGCTATTGTGAAGAGGAAGGTGGTTCGCACGGTCCCGACCACATTGACCGCGTCTACCGCACGGCCCTGGCCATCGGCAGGAAATTGCATGCCCGCCTGGACATTCTTGCGGCGGCAGCCCTGTTGCACGACATCGGTCGCCGTCATGAAACCGCGGGGCGGGGCAGTGTCTGTCATGCCCGCAAGGGAGCGGAAATGGCCGCGGAGATTCTTGTTGACCTTGGATTTTCCCCCGGGGATATCGAGGCCATCGTCCATTGCATCCGTTCCCACCGGTTCCGGGGCGGGGAGAGCCCGCAGACTCTGGAGGCTGAAATTCTGTTTGACGCCGACAAGCTGGACTGTATCGGCGCCATCGGCATCGGCCGGGCCTTTCTATTTGCCGGCCAGGTCGGGGCCAGACTGCATGACGCGGAAATCGACCATGCCCATACCCGCCCCTACTCGGCCGAAGACACCGCCTATCGGGAATTCCGGGTCAAGCTGAGCAGGGTCCGTGACCAGATGCATACCGGGCCTGGCCGCAGGCTGGCGGAACAGCGGCACGCGTTCATGGAAACTTTCTTTGACGAACTGAACCGGGAAATATACGGTTCCGACAGTGAACGATGCGACCCACCCGACGGACGAAACCGATGCTGAAACTTGTCATCTTCGACTGCGACGGTGTCCTGTTTGATTCCCGGGAAGCCAACCGCGCCTACTATAATCACCTGCTCGCCCGCTTCGGCTGCCCCCCGATGGACGAGGATGACCTCGATTACGTGCATTCCCACAACGTCACCGATTCCATCGCCCACATCTTCCGCAACCAGCCCCTGATCAAAAGGGAGGCCGCCGACCGGTATCGGACCGAACTCGATTACGGTCCCTTCCTGCGCTACATGGTAATGGAGCCGGACCTGCTCGATTTTCTGCGCCTGATCAAGCCGAAATACCACACGGCCATCAGCACCAACAGAACCACCACCATGCCGATGCTCCTTGACATCTTCCGCCTTCGACCGTGGTTCGACCAGGTGGTGACCGCCCTCGATGCGCCGCGGCCCAAGCCGGCGCCCGACGGCCTCTATATGATCCTGGACAATTTTCAGGTGGACGTCGACGAGGCCATTTATATCGGCGACAGCGAGGTTGATCGCGAACACACGAGGATCGTGGGGATGCGGCTCATCGCCTTCAAATCTCCCTCCCTCGAGGCCGAATACCACGTTGACAGCTTTACGGCCATTCCCCGGCTTGAACCATTCACCCGGACGAAAGAGGAGCGATGATCCTGTTCATGGAACACGACATGCTGATGAGCGGACCCGACCGTGAAACCTGCGAACAGCATATTCGCCTGTTTTTCGATAAATCCCAGTTGGTCCACTATGACTCCATCGATTTCGACCGGGCCAACTCGGTCAATGGCACGGACGGGCGGTTTGAAGAGCTGTTGAGCAGCGCCATAGCCGGGAACCGCCAGGTGCTGTCCGACCTGCTCAACAAACTGCGGCAGGAAGGCTGCACCTCCCTTGACGACCTGCTGGTCATGCCGCAGGGATTCATGAGCAAGCTGCTGCACACCATGTGCCACCTGCTGGATGGTTTTTTCGGGGTGGACTCCCGCTTCTTCGACATCGATGAGATTTCCCACTGGCTGACGGAAAACCGGAAACAGGAAATTGCCCGGTCCCCGGAGCAGTGCTGGCTTATCCGGGTACAGGGCCGCTCCGTCTATGGCCAGGGGTTTGAAGACAGGGAGGATTAACCTGCCGGTTTGCTGCCGGTTTGTCGCTCATCCGGTCTTTTGATTCCTTCCATGAGCAGCATCATGGAATCGCCGATTTCCGCCACCGCGGTCAGGGCGGCCGGTATCCGGAATGAGGAAGATGCTCACCCACCCGTTCTCCGATCGTCATGAACCGGCCGCCATTCCGGCTGCCTCCGGGCGCTGCCCTTGCAAAAAAGCTTCTTGTTGGAACTATTCGAATACTATACAATAAGTGACCAGGGAGGCTGTCAGCCGGCCGGCCGTCCGGATCCTGTTTCGCCGTTTTCATCATTCACTGTGCAGGTTTACCATGTCCGTTGACGTGCAGCAGCTTCAATCCGATTTCGCGCGGGTCAAAAAAATCCTCGCCTTGTATCCCGGCAGTATCACCCTCCTGCAAACCCGGGGAGATCCGCCCGAGAGCTATGACATTGAATACAATGTCAAGGGCTACAGGGCAAATCCGGATGGAACCGCTTCTCCCGCGGACAGGCATCTGATCCGCATATCCCTTCCCTTCGGCTACCCCCATTCTGCCCCGATCGTCAAACCCCTTACCCCGGTTTTTCATCCCGACATGGACCCCGATGCTGTCCGGATAGCCGACTTCTGGGAAAAACATCAATCCCTGCCCGAACTGATCGTTCATATCGGTCAAATGATCTGCGGGGCCCGGTGCAGCACCCGGGAACCGCTCAACCAGCGGGCTTTCGACTGGTATGAGGAACACAAGTCACTGCTGCCCTTTGCGGAGCTTGCCCCACGGAAAAATGAAACGGATGACGATGGAGCCTGGCCCGGGGGAGGCGCAACGGCGAGCGGCGACAACCGCTTCACGGGCATTGATCGCGCCGGGAAACAGACCCCGGGCGACGCGGAGACCGGACCGAAATCCCCTGTAGAACTGCCGGGCGACGATTTCCCCTTTGCACTGGAACTGGAAAGCAAGGGCGGGGCCGGGGCCGGGCAGGGACTTGAGGATTGGACCGCTATTCAGGAAAGCGGGGATTTTCCCTTCGAGGACGAGGGCTCAGGTAATACGGTCCGGACCGGCGCTTTCCCGGAAGAGCCGCCGGCCGAAATGGAGGATATTTTCGACATCGCCTTTGAGCCTTCCGCTGACGAGGCGGCTCCGCCGGGCTCGGATATGCCTGGCGAAGGCGGCGCAACGGATCTGAACGGGCCTGCCGGTTTCCGGGAAGGGTCCGGGTCATCCGGCCGCTCCGGGGCCGATGACCGGCTGGAACCGGAAGAGGAAATCATTGCCCTTGACCTCGATAGCGATGAATCGCTGCGGCCTGCCGGATCAGGGCGGGCCGGCAGACAAAAGAAGGCCGGGACAGAGGACAGACTCGGCCTGGAGGGACTCTCCCTGGAACTGGACGAGGACCCCTCGCGGAGATATGGCGGACCCGCCCGATCGATCGCTCCTCTCATCGAGCAGAAAGAAATTTTTACCGCCAAAAAGGTGCTGGCCGAACTCGAAGAGCCGGAAACGGTCGCCGATCTGGAAGAATACCGGCAAACCATTGCCGACGCGATCAGCAGGGCCGATGAACTGTATAAAAAGGCCGATCAACATAAACAAAACGGCGAACTGGAAAAAGCCGGCATCATGCTCGACCTGGTCGCCAATATCGCCATTGACTATCCCGGCCTGGAGTTTGCCCGCAACCGGATCCGGGAATCCCTCATGGCCCTGGGACAGAAAAAACCGCCCCCGCCTCCCGCGGAGAAAAAAGAACCGGCTGCCGAGGGCAAGGACCGGAAAACCACGGAGGAAACAGCCCCGGTGAGAAAGCCTCGCCGGCAGACCAGGGTCAAACTGCCGTTGAAACTGATCGCCGCCGTCCTTGTCGCAGCCGTTTGTTTCGTCGGCGGCGCCCTGCTGTTCAAAAACGATTCGGAAAACATCCGGCTGGCACAACAGGAATTCGAAAACGGCCGCCGGCTCATCCAGGACAAGGATTTCCAGCCTGCCCGGCAGGCGTTGGACAGTGCCCGGAGCGCACTGGACAACATTCTCCTTCTGCACCCCTCCGCAAAACACGACCTGCGGACGGAGATCGACACCATCCTCAACTCCCCTGCATACAAGGAGGGCCTGCGGGGAAGGGTCCTGTACGATGGCCGCTATATCAGTATCGAAACGGCCAGGGCCATTGATCAATTCAAGCTGCTGACCGAAGCCGCGGAAACCTCTCGGCAGGAGGGACAACTGGACCGGGCGGTCGAATCCTACGAACAAAGCCTTGTCCATCTTGAACCGGCCGGTTTGCAGGAGCGTGAGCAGGAGATCCGGCAGACCATCACTGCCCTGCGGCTGCAGCAGAGCCTCAACCTGGCCGCTGAAGCGGAAAAAAGCGGGGCATGGGAACAGGCTGCCGCTGCCTACCGGCAAGCCCTGGAACTCCCCGGCGCCTTCCCCTCACTGGAGAACCGTGAACAGGTCGAGCTGCAACTGGCAACCGTTTCCTTCCGGCGGGAACTGGACGCCGGCAAACGCGCTTACAACGCCTCGGATTGGCAGGAATCCATGACCGCCCTGGAACGGGCGCAGCACATTCTCTCCGCCCAGCCGACCATCGCCGAAAGCCGGGAAGCGGCTGAACTGGCCAAAATGCTGATCAACTCCCGGCTGTTCCACCAGTTGGCGATCGCCAGAACGGCCTTTGAACTGCAGCAATGGGATCGGGCGGTGACCGAGTATGCGAAAGCGGTTGCCCTGATTGACGAAAACGCCGCCATGCTGGGAAATGAGGAGGCCGCCGACAGTAAAAGGAAAATAGAACGAACCACCCTGATGACCCGCATTGCCGGGGAGCAGCAACGGCTCGACAACACCCTGGAGCTTGGCGACCTGGAGGTGGCAGTGGCGCAATACCGGGTCATTGCCCGTCTCATCGAGGAGAGTCCCTTCCGGGATGACGAAATCCTCGGCAAAACCCTTGAACATACCCGCCATCGGACCAACGACCTGGAAAAAGAACTGCTGATCAACCGGAGGATCGACTGGCTCACGCAGAATGCCGAGCGGATCTTCAGGGAGCATTATCCGTCGGCGAAACTGTCGGAACTGTCGAATCCGAACGTCTCCTTCATCAGGCGGGAGGGCAACATCATGATCTTTGCCATGAGTTGTACGGAAAGGCGCCAGGGAAGGGTGTTCCGGCTGGAACTCAACTACCGGTACGACCTGGACACCGACACCTGGAACATCTACTCGGGAAAATTATGATGGTGATGATGGTGGTGGTGGTGGTCGTTGCCCGGTTTTCCGCCTGATTTGCGCAGAGCTGCTTCCAGTGCCGCGTCCGCCTCCCGCAGTGAGGCGTCGGCCTGCTCCAGCAGTTCCGCAATCTCCCCGCGCCCCGCGGCGCGCATCAGTTCCGCCCATTTGGCGAATTCCCGCCCGTGGTCCCGGTTGTGTTCCAGCCAATGCGGAAGAAGGACCCGCAGCTTATCCACGTCGTTCATAACAGCTTCCCTGTTTTTTTGGATCAGGACCCGTCCCTGGCCAGGATCACCCTGCCGCCGAGAAAATCGATACGGGAAATGACGAAGTGGGGCAGGTTTTTTGGTTCTTCAAAAAAGGCCGACAGGACGACTCCCTCCGGCGTAACTGCCAGGCCGGTTACATTCTCCATCACCTTTTCCTGCTTTCCTTTCTCCTCGACAAAAACACTGATCTGACACATGGCCGTTCCGAATCTAGATTAAAAACCTGAACTCTCCCTTGCCCAGCAGATCGTGCAGATGGAGAATCCCTTCCAGTTTCCCGTCCTTGCCCACCACCGGCAGGACAGTGATTTCATGGCGCTGCATGATGCTCAGGGCGTCGGCGGCCAGCAGATCCCCGAGGATGCTCACCGGGTCAGCGGTCATGACCCTGCCCAACTCCAGACCCTGAATATCCCTGTTCTGGATGATCATCCGCCGCAGGTCGCCGTCGGTGATGATCCCCCTGAGCATGTGGTCTGCCGCGGCTATGAGAACAGCGCCGAGACTCTTTGCGTTCAACTCGGCAATCGCCTCGGCGACCGATGCGCTCTCAACAACGACGGGGATCTTGTCCCCGCGCAGCATCACTTCCCGGACCGCGACCTTGAGCCGCTCCCCGAGACTGCCGCCGGGATGGTTGCGCCGGAAATCCTCGGCCCTGAACTCCTTCCTTTTCAACAGCGATATCGCCAGGGCGTCGCCCAGGGCGAGGGTGGCGGTTGTGCTGGAGGTCGGCGCCAATCCGAGGGGGCAGGCCTCCCGGGGAACCCTGACGTTCAGGAACACATCGGCAAACCCGGCGAGGGTGGAATGGGGATTGCCCGACATGGCGATAATCCGAACCGCCCTGCCGCGCAGGCTGGCCAGCAGGGCATTGAGTTCCGTTGTTTCGCCCGAATAGGATATGGCCAGGATAACATCGGAAGAGGAAACCATGCCGAGGTCCCCGTGCATGGCCTCGACAGGATGGAGAAAGAAGGACGGCGTTCCCGTTGAATTCAGGGTGGCGGATATCTTCTGGCCGATGATGCCCGATTTGCCAATGCCGGTTATGACCAGCCGGCTCGGACAATCCATGATCATGGCGACCGCCTGTTCAAACTCCTCGCCCAGGCGCTCCTTGACCGCTTTGAGTCCCTCAATCTCCACGTTGAACACTTCTTTCGCCGATTCTACACTCATTCCTCCTCCCCGAGGTTGATAACAATTCTGCCCATGAGCTTGCCTTGAAGCATCCTGTCAATATAGGCATCAACTTCCTGAAGAGCAACGGTCCGGCACATTTCACCAAGGGCTGGAAGGCGCCATTCACCGGTCAGGCGTTGCCAGATCGCCTCTCTCCTGGCCAGGGGGCAGCGGGCGGAATCTATGCCCTGCAGCCTGACGCCCCGCAGAATAAAGGGATAGACATTGAGGGGCAGGCTGCCGGAAGAAGCGTTGCCGCAGCAGGTTACCGTGCCGTCATACCGGGTTGCCTTGATGGCGGTGGCGAGTATGTCACCCCCCACCGTATCAACGACCCCGGCCCATCTTTCCCTGAGCAGCATGCGGTCCTCGCCGATCACCGCCTGCTCACGGCTGAGAAAAGCCGCCGCTCCGAGTTTTCTGAGAAAGGGATGGGCCTGGACCTTGCCGGTAACCGCGGTGACGGTGAATCCGCACTGCTTGAGCAGGGCCACCGCAAAGGAGCCGACGCCGCCAGTGGCCCCCGTTACCAGGACCGGTCCGGCCCCCGGCCCGACGCCCGCTGCCTGCAGGGCGGTCACCGACTGGGCCGCCGTGAAGCCGGCGGTGCCGATCTGCATGCACTGCTCGGCAGTCAGTCCGGGCGGACGGCGAAGGACCCAGGTCGCCGGCACCCGGATATACTGTCCGAACCCCCCGGGAGTGTTCATCCCCAGATCAAAGCCGCTGACAATGACTTCATCCCCGGATTGGAAAGAGTCGGTTGCGCTCCAGACCACGATGCCGGCTGCATCGATTCCCGGGGTATGAGGATATTTTCTGGTCACGCCCCGATTGCCCGAGGCCGACAGCGCGTCCTTGTAGTTCAGCGAGGAGTAGCGGACCCGAACCAGGACATCGCCGGGAGGCAGTTCGCCGGTCATTTTCCGCTCAATCTTCCTGGTATAACAGCCCGGTTCGCTCTCGCGGACCACCAGGCTGCGGAAGGAAATCGAATTCCCGGTGTGATCCATACTATTCAACCCCGTCCGGCGCGGATAATCAGGTCCCCGGCCAGAACCGCATGTTCTGCACTGTTCTCCATTGTGAGGCGGTAGCACCCGTCGTTCATCAACCCGGCGCCGTATCCCTGCACCCTCCGTCCCTGGGGATCCAGCCATTCGATATGCCGGCCAAGAAGAATATCACGCCGCCGCCAGGCAGCGAGAACTCCATCAACATCTCCTTCGAGACCGGCAGCGGTTTCGATGAGCTGTTCGGCGATGGCGGCCGCCAGGTCGGGGATGTCAATGGGGCGGCGGAGCACATCATACAACGAGACAAGGTGATTGCGCAACTCCTCCGGGAACGTTTCCGCCGGGGTATTGACATTGACGCCGATGCCTACGACGACAAAGGGAATGACTCCCCTCGCGACGGAAAAGGGGGCCGCTTCGGTTAATATGCCGCCGAGTTTTCTTTCGCCCAGATACAGGTCGTTGGGCCATTTGAGGCGTATACCCAGCCCGGTCTGCTCCTCCAGCGCACCGGAGCACGCGACTCCCGCCGCCAGGGTGACCAGCGGCAGACGTTCTGTGACAAGGGCGGGCCGCAGGATGACCGACATATAGAGCCCGCCCGGCGGAGAAAAAAATTGCCGGCCGCGTCTGCCGCTGCCGGCTGTCTGCTGGTCGGCCAGAATGACCGCTGAGTCCTTCTCATTCCGGCTGGCCAGCTCAAGAGCAATTGAGTTGGTTGACCGGACCCGGCCGTAGCGGAAAATTCTGATCGTCATCTCCTCGTTGTTGCAACCAAAATAAAAAAGCAGAGGCGTGCGGCCTCTGCTTATGACTGCCATCCTCAGCTAAAGTATCGCCGGGATCAGGGAAAATGAGTCATTTCGAACGGATTCGAGCAATCTCCCTGCACCGTGGACCTGAGATTTTCCTCCGGTCGAAATGATTGAAACTCGCCGAATCAATCAAGCCGGAACCCTGACAATGTAGCGGCTGAGATTGAGTAGTAAATCTTATACGATATATGCTTTTTTTTTACAAGCTATATGTGTTTCGATCCTTCTTCGTCTTTGGCGCGCCCCTTGGCCGCGTACATCGTTGTCGAGCCGGAGGACCAGAAAGTCAGTTTGCCCTCCTTCACCATTTCGTTGGCCGCATTCTTGATCGCCCGGGGCGAGGAATCAGGATCACAGGCATAAAAATCTTTGATGTAAAGCTGAGCTTTCGGTGATTTGAGTGCCTTCTCCAGTATCGCTTCCTTCAATTGTTCCTTACTCAAAGCCATGTTGTGGCCTCCTTTGATGAGGTGAGTTGAAGCAGTAAAAAAAGCCCGGCGCTCCCTGAGCGCCGGGCTGTACAACCCACAATTACCCGGTGTACTTGGCCGTAGCGTTGGTAAACTTGAACTGGGTGGTTGTTCTCCAGGTGTCGTATGCCAGACGGTAGTCGTCGATGGACTTGTCGGTAAACGGGATTTCGCATTTCTCGAAGAATTTTTCCCAGCCGATCCGTTCCGCCCATTCGCCGACGCGCTCGTACTTCTTGGCGTCCTTGGCGTAGACCTCGACTATCTTCTTCACCGTCGCCACGGTCTCCGGCCAGCGCGGCGGATTGTTCGGCAGGAAGGGGACCACCAGTTTCGAGAACTTGGGCGCCGAGATGCGGTTGGACACCTTGCCGCCGACCAGGATGGCGATTCCGTCGCCTTCGGGATCGGCCAGGGGCATGGCCGGACACATCGTGTAGCAGTTGCCGCAGAACATGCAGCGGGCTTTGTTGACCACGACGGTCTTGAGTTCCTGGCCGTCAACTTCCTTCTTGGAGGGCTTGATGGCGCCGGTCGGGCAGGCGGCGATGGCCAGGGGTATCTCGCAGACCGGACCGATGCGGTCGTCATCGACCATCGGCGGCTTGCGATGAACACCGAGGATGGCGATATCCGAGCAATGCACGGCACCGCACATGTTGAGGCAGCAGGCCAGGGAGATACGCACCTGGGCCGGCAGGGCCATGGAGGTGAAGTAGTCGAAAAGTTCGTCCATGACAGCCTTGACCTGACCGGAAGCGTCGGTGGCTGGGGTATGGCAATGGACCCAGCCCTGGGTATGGACGATATTGGTAATACCGGCACCGGTACCGCCGATGGGGAACTTGTTGCCCCGGCTCTTCAAATCGTCAATCAGCGGCTGGACCTTGTCCTTGGAGTCAACCATGAACTCCACATTGTTCCTGGTGGTGAAGCGCAGGAAGCCGCCGCAGTGCTTGTCGGCGATGTCGCATATCTCGCGAATCAGCTCTATGGAGATCAGGCGGCAGGTGGCGGCGCGGACCGTGTAGCACTCGTCTCCGGTTTCGGAAACGTGGACCATCACGCCTGGCTGCAGGATTTCATGGTACAGCCACTTGCCCTTGTTATTTTTAATGATCGGCGGCATGAAATTGCCGTAATATGGGGGACCAAGGTCGGTTATTCTTCCTTCCATCGGATTTTTGGGATCGTAACCCATGATAGAACCTCCTTATATGTTATAATGAATTGCTCAATGTATGCTGTTCAGGAACCAGACCACGCTTACATGGCGTGGCGTTTCCGGAACTCCTTGATGTCACGGTCCCAGCCGCCTTCAACTTCCTCTTCCTTCCAGAAGACGTACGGATTGGAGCGCGGCTCTTTCACCTGCTGCGGGATGGGCTCGATTTCCATGATTTCGAGGAACTTGGCCAGTCCGAAACGCTGCATGGCCTCGCCAAGCCGCTCACGGTTCTTGCCGACTTCCATCCACCAGTCCCAAACCTTCTCGATATAATCGACGAGATCCTGAAATTCATTCTCCGCGGTGACGCGGACAAAGGGAACAATCAGGCACGACAGCTGGGCGCCTTCGAGGATCGGGGCCTTGGCGCCCATGGCTATGGTCGCGCCTTTTTCCTTGCCGGGCCGCAGGGCGCGCGGCATGACATTGATGCAATGCATGCAGCGGGTGCATTCCGAGTTGTCGATCTTCAGCTCACCGCCTTCCATCCACATGCACTGGGTCGGGCAGAGGTCGATCACTTCCTTCTTGATATCGAATTTGCCCCAGTCACGGCCTGAATGGGAGCCAGCGTTGGGCGGATAGTTGCCGGCGATGTACTCCTGGACCGCCGCCTGGTCGATCTGAATATCATCCTTCCAGGTGCCTACCACGGCGAAGTCGGAACGGGCCATCGCGGCGACGCAGTCATTGGGACACCCGGAAAATTTGAACTTGAACTTGTAGGGGAAGGCCGGACGGTGCAGCTCGTCCTGGTACTTCATGGTCAACTGATGGCAGGCCTCCTGCGTATCATAGCAGGACCATTCGCAGCGGGACTGGCCAAGGCAGCAGGCAGGCGTCCTCAGGTTGGAGCCCGAGCCGCCCAGGTCCTGCCCCAGTTCGTGGGTCAGGTCCCAGAATAAGGGCTCGAGGTTCTCGGTTTTGGTCCCGAGAAGGATCAAGTCTCCGGTGGAGCCATGCATGTTGGTCATGCCCGAGCCCCATTTGTCCCACAGATCGCAGATGGCGCGCAGGTTTTCCGTTGAATAGTACTTGGACGAGGGCTGGTTCACCCGCACGGTGTGAAAATGTTCCACGCCAGGGAACTGCTTGGGAACGTCGGAATAACGGCCGACGATGCCGCCGCCGTACCCGAAAACACCAACAATTCCACCGTGCTTCCAGTGGGTGATCTTATCGTGGTACGAGAGTTCGAGCTGTCCGAGAATGTCCCAGCATTCCGGCTTTTTCTCGGCCTGGCGTTTCATGTCGGAAACGAAACTCGGCCACGGACCGCTTTCCAGCTGATCCAGCAAAGGGGTGTTATGCTTCGGCATCACTATTCCTCCTTTCGGTACGGTTAAAAGTTGACCCTTCTATATACTTTCAACAGGAGTTCGACACTGTCCGGTACGCCGACCAGGGACGCCTACCCCATTGAATCCTCATTCAGTCAAATGAACTTATCCCTCCGCAAACCCTTTGTCAACAAAAAAACGCCCTGGGGACTTTTCTCTGAATAATGATTCATTTTCGGGTCGGATTCAGGCATCCGGACGCTGCCAGCAAGGCATATTCAGGGGAACTTTCGTCGATCCCGTCCGTCCTGTTTTCGCTTGCCGCCGCCAGGGTATCAAGCAGCCTGCCGGCGAGCACCTTGCCCAACTGGACCCCTTCCTGGTCAAAGGAATTGATATTCCAACAGAATCCCTGAAAAACGATCTTGCTTTCATACAGGGCGAGCAGGGCCCCCATGGATGCCGGAGTCAGCCTGTCGGCGATGAGGACCGAACTCGGCCTGTTGCCGGCAAAGCGCCTGTTGGGATTGGCATGCTCCCTCCCGGTCGCCAGGGCCATGGCCTGGGCCAGCATGTTGGCGACCAGTTTTTCCTGGGACGAAGTGTTGTCGACCGTGATATCCCTGCCGTGCTGGCTCCGTCGGAAGCCGATGAATTCAGCCGGCACCACCGTGGTGCCCTGGTGCAGGAGCTGGTAAAAGGCATGCTGGCCGTTGGTCCCCGGTTCGCCCCAGACAATGGGTCCGGTCGGCCAGGTCACGGGGATACCGTTGCGGGAGATCGACTTGCCGTTGCTTTCCATGTCGCACTGCTGCAGGTGGGCCGGAAACCGCAGCAGGGCCTGACTGTAAGGCAGAACGGCGAGGGTCTGGTGACCTAAGAAGCTGCGGTTCCAGATGCCCGTCAATGCCATGAGCAGGGGAACATTGGCGCGGATATCCCGCTCTTCGGCGGCAACGTCGACCGCATGCGCTCCCTTGAGGATTTCGACAAAGGCCTCATGGCCGAGGGCAAAACCCAGGGTGACTCCCCCCACCATGGACGTGGCGCTGTAGCGACCGCCGATGTAGTCGTACATGTGGAAGGAGGCCAGGTAATCCCTGGGGTTGTCCATGGGACTGCCGGCGCCGGTGACGGCAAGAAGGTGCCTGGCGGGATCGAGACCCGCACCCGACAGGGCCGCCCTGACCAGCCGTTCATTGGTCAGGGTCTCCAGGGTGGAGCCGCTCTTGGATACCACGTTGAAGAGGGTGCGGGACAGGTCGATGGAGGACAGGACCGCCGCCGCGTCGTCAGGATCGACATTGGCGATGAAGCGGGCGGAGCGGCCGGGCAGCCTGTACCGCTCCAGGGCGATGTACAGCGCCCGCGGCCCGAGGTCCGACCCGCCGATTCCCACCTGCACCATGGTGGTAAAGGTCTCCCCCCGGTGGTTGACGATCCGGCCCTGGTCCAGGTCATCAAGGAAACGGCGCAGACGGGCCAGCTGCTCTTTGGCCTGCCCCGTTGCCTCCGCATGGCGCGGGGCGTCGGAAAAAATATCGCGGCAGGCCGTGTGCAGGACCTGTCTGTTTTCACTCTCGAACCCTTCTATGCGGTTCATCACTTCGCCGCTTTTCGTGGCCATGAACTGGTCCACCAGGCCGGCCTCGTCGGCCAGGTCTTGCAGGCTGTCAAGGGTCTGCTCATCCAGGCGCTGGGTGGCGTACAGGTAGTCAAATCCTCCCGTCGCCGCCCTGTATTTCTGCAGCCGCTCTCCATCGAGCGCTCCCGGCCCGGTCAGATCGTACGGGGTTTCGGCGAGCAGACGCAGCTTTTGCACGCTGCGGAGGTCGTTGAATTCACGGAAAAGCATGTTCGTGTACCGGTAACGGTTAAAATCCGCCCAGCCTTTTCAATTCGGCGATGCGGGCGTGATAGTCATGGTGACCGAATATCGCCGAACCGGCCACGAAAATATTGGCCCCGGCGCCGGCCACCCGGGCAATGGTCGCGGGACCGACTCCGCCGTCAACCTCTATGCCGGCCCTGCTGTCGATCCTGTTCATCATTTGCCGGAGCCCGGCGATCCTGTCCAGTGATGATTCAATGAAGGACTGGCCGCCGAACCCCGGATTGACGGACATCAGCATCACCAGGTCCACATCCGCCAGGATCCAGTCCAGGGTGGTCAGGGGGGTGGCCGGGTTCAACACCACCCCGGCCTTTTTGCCCAGATCCCTGATCCGGTGTACGGTCCTGTGCAGATGGGGGCAGGCCTCCACGTGCACCGTGATCCAGTCGGCCCCGGCCCGGGCAAAATCATCGATATACCGGTCGGCGTCGCTGATCATCAGATGAACGTCCAGGGGCAGCCCGGTTGCCCTGCGGGCCGCCTCGACGACCAGCGGACCGATGGTAATGTTGGGCACGAAATGACCATCCATCACATCGACATGGATGACATCGGCCCCCGCTTCCTCAACCGCGCGGATCTCCTCCCCCAGCCTGGTAAAATCGGCGGAAAGAATGGACGGCGCTATCATTTTCCTTTGCATCATGCATCTCCCCCTGCCGGCAGATATCCGCCGGCCCATGGTCATCTCCGGTCCGCCGGGGGCCCGTTTCCTTTCAGTCCCGGACCAGGCGCTCGTACTGCTGCCCCGGCAGTTGCCTGATCATTCCCTTGAGTTCAAGGCTCAGGAGCAGATCAAAAACATCCGCCTGGCTGAACCCCGAGGCCCTGACCAGCTCGTCAATGGTCGAGGGATAGACGTCGAGGCAGGAGAGCAGACGCTCCTCTTCCCTGGATCCCGGAGCGGCAGCGGGACCGGAAGCGACGGGGACGGCAGCCTCCGACAGCGGCGACAGGCGGAGTTCCTCGATGATGTCGTCCACGGCCTGGACCAGTTTTGCTCCCTCCTGCAGCAGACGGTGCGTTCCCCTGCTCCTGGCGGAATCGATCCGGCCGGGCACGGCAAACACCTCCCGGCCCTGTCCGAGGGCGAGGCGGGCGGTGATCAGGGAACCTGATTTCATCCCCGCTTCCACCACGACGACACCCAGCGCCAGCCCGCTGATGATCCGGTTGCGCTCCGGAAAACGAAAACCTTCGGGCTGGACGCCCAAGGCGTATTCGCTGACCAGCAGACCGCGGCACTCCATTTCCCGGAACAACGAGGCGTGCCGCCGGGGATACACCACGTCGATGCCGCAGCCCAGCACGCCGATCGTCGGTCCGCCTGCGGCCAGCGCCCCGGCATGCGCTTCGCCGTCAATACCAAGGGCCAGTCCGCTGACCACGCAGAACCCCCGCCGTGCCAGCTCCCCGGCCAGTTCATGACTGATGCGCTTCCCGTACACCGAGGCGGCCCGTGAACCGACAAGCGCCACCGCCGGCCGGTTCAGACAGGCAGTATCCCCTCTGCAGTACAGCAGAAAGGGCGGATCGTCAATGGTACGAAGCAGCGAAGGGTAACAGGGATCGTCCAGGCAGAGCAGGGAAATATCCCGATCCGCCAGCAGACGCAATTCGCAGCGGGCCTGCTCCCTGGCTGCCGCCAGGCGGGTGGGCGAAGTCAGCCTGGCGGCGAGACCGGCACCGATCCCTTCCACCCGCCGCAGGCGGTTCGCAGGCGCGGCCAGCACTTCGGCGGGAGATCCGAATTCTCCAACCAGCCGATGAACCAGGGTGCAGCCCAGCCCTTCCAGAAAGTAAAGCGTCAGCCAGTCCTGAAGGGTATCCCTGTGCATGCGAAGGTTTCAGCCCCCGGCCTTCCGCCGGAACGGGGAGGCCGGGTCGATTGCCGCCCCGGGGTTCAGTCGGTCATGAAGGACCGCAGTTCCCCGCTTCTGGCAGGATGACGCAGCTTGCTGATCGCCTGGGCCTCTATCTGTCTGATCCGTTCCCGGGTAACGGCAAAACATCTGCCCACTTCTTCCAGGGTGTGGTCGCAGCTTTCCTCGATGCCGTAGCGCATGCGCAGAACCTGCTCCTCGCGCGGGGTCAGTGAGGACATCACCTTGCACAGGCAGCGCTTCAGGCTTTCAGTGATGGATGCCTCCTGGGGATCGGGGTGGACATGGTCCTCGACGAAATCGCTGAGCATTGTGTCCTCTTCGTCCCCGACCGGGGCATCCAGGGAGATGGCGTCCTTGGCGGTCTTCAGGGCGATATGCACCTTTTCGACATCTGTTCCCAGTTGGGCGGCCATTTCCTCGGGGGTCGGCTCACGGCTCTCGATCTGCATGAAATCGCGTGAAAAACGGAGCATCCTGTTGATGGTCTCGATCTTATGCACGGGCAGGCGGATCGTCCGGCCCTGATCGGCGATGCCGCGGGTAATGGCCTGCCGTATCCACCAGGTGGCATAGGTGGAAAACTTGTAGCCCCGTTTGTAGTCATATTTTTCAACCGCCTTCATCAGCCCGATGTTGCCTTCCTGAATGAGATCGGGCAGCTGCAGGCCGCGGTTCAGGAATTTCTTGGAGACGGAAATGACCAGGCGCAAATTCGCCCGCACCAGGGATTCCTTACCCTGGCGAGCTTCCTCCCTGCCCAGCTCTATGTCCAGCAGCAGGTCCCCAAGGACCTGACTGCTGACCCCTATCTCCGCCAGTTCCATGGCGATCTCGCGGTCAATTATCTCGGCATCGGGCCCTTCCGCACCCTCGCCCGCGCTGCTCGGGGCGGGCCTCTTTACCTTCCGGTGCAGGGCTTCCACCTTTGCCTTCTTGACCTTCAGGCCCAGTTCCCGCACGGCGTTGGCCACGGTCATGATGCCCTTGCTGTGCAGGCGGTAATCCCTGAACAGGTCGGCGATGCGGATACCCAGCCCGGTAATCTCCTCCATGAGGCGTTCCGTTTCAAGGGGACTGGCAAGTGATTCATTGAGTCGGCGGCACAGTTCACTGCGCTGTTCATCAATCCCTTTCGCCTCGTCGACGGCGGCCAGAAAAGATTTCTGCAGCCCGGCCGCAATTTTTTCGTCTTGCTCGGACAATCCTTTGAGAACCGAGGTGATCTTGATCCTCTCCGCCCGGATCCCTTCAGCCAGGTCGTTCAGGATGGCAAAGCCGGGCTTCAGGCTCAGCACCGCCTGCTGCAGCCGCATCTCCCCGAGTTCGATCAACTGGGCGAGGGCGACTTCCTCCTCGTGGCCGAGAAGGCTGAGATTGCCCATTTCCTTCAGATAGATATTCATCGGATCGATGCTCGACCCGGTTTGACGCCGGTCTATCCCCGAGCGGCGGTCGCTTTTCCTGCGCCCTCCGGCGGAAGTGTTCTTGCGGCGGTCATACTGGATATCTTCAGGCAGGCTGACAAGAACAGGATCCTCCTCCCCTTCGCCATCATAATCGTTCCCGACTTCGAAAATACCGGTGAGATCGGGCAATACTCCCAATTCCTCCTCGTTCTCCGGTTGAATACCCTTGTGCCGGTTTCCCAAAGATCTTTTATCACTGGCCATCTCTTTCCCCCTGAAAAATGCACGATCTCAATTTTGCCGGCCCGGCAAAAAACGCCCGCCGGCGGATCAGTGAACAATTCCTTGATTTGGCGTTGTCCTGTTTCAAGGTTTTGCTTTTTTTTGCGGGACCCGCATTTTTCAGTGCTCCCGCAGCGGCCGCCGTACCCCTTTGTCAAGCAGTACAGGCGCTCTGCCCGAGCCGGCCGACATTCTGTCGCGACAGGACGACAGCAACAACCTGCCAGGCATTAAGCACCTTTTAAAAGATTCTTTGTTAAATTAACAGATTTTACATTTTTTTCAAATTGTTATCGAAAGATTAAAATGGCTCTTAACCAAACTCAGCTCAGCTATTCCCGGACCGTCACGATTGACAGCCTGAAAGTTGATTTTGTTGCCGACAAGAGGCCCAATACCCAAAAAACGACCTCAAGCGGCGGAGAATTAGCCTGAAATTGTTTGCCATCGGCAAGATAACCCATTTTTTGGACATAGCTGTCCATTCGCCTTGCCCGAATTTTTCAGGCAGGCAACCTGTTCTTTGAAATAATTGTCCGGCCTTTTCCCGTTACCCGGGTAACGGTACCGGCTTGTGGTCCAAGATCGAGCGATATAGTTCCTCCATGGTATCAATGTGAAATT
>OMKS01000151.1_pt1 | contig 61553 bp, 57 predicted proteins | sample 1674721 | NCBI WGS metagenome assembly OMKS01 (sample SAMN06264996, study PRJEB25208) | sediment metagenome | isolation source: hot spring sediment | place: USA: California | collected 2014-09-02 | reverse complement strand
GGTAGCGATCCTGGAAAAATGTTCTTCGGATTTGCCGAGATGATGCTCCAGTGACTGAAGAATCTCGGCAAGCCCTCCAAGAGTTTATTTATACCATACCCTCTTCGGTGAAAAAAATCCTTGAAAAGTACAATTTAAATCTTATAAAAACGAGTGCTGTCAGGAGGTGATACAGATATGGATATACAGGAAGTAACCCGCATGGTCGAGCAGGAAAGCGTGGTCATACGCCAGATAATGGCTCAGATGGAAAAGGTTGTGGTGGGTCAGAGAAACCTTATCGAGAGGATGATTATCGGGCTTTTATGCGACGGTCATCTTCTGATCGAGGGGCTTCCGGGCCTTGCCAAGACCACGGCGGTCAAGACGCTCGCCGCAGCAATAAAGACTTCGTTCCAGCGCATACAGTTTACCCCGGATCTTCTTCCGGCGGATATCCTGGGCACACAGATCTACCGTCCGGACAGGGCTGTCTTTGAGGTGAAAAAGGGTCCCATCTTTCACAATATCATCCTGGCAGACGAGATCAACCGTGCACCTGCAAAGGTTCAGAGCGCGCTTTTAGAGGCCATGCAGGAAAGGCAGGTCACCATCGGGGAAGAGAGCTATGTGCTGGAGCATCCTTTCCTTGTTCTTGCAACCCAGAATCCCATCGAACAGGAAGGGACCTATCCGCTTCCCGAGGCGCAGATAGACCGGTTCATGATGAAGATCCGGGTGGATTATCCCACGGCTGTCGAGGAAAAGGAGATCATGGAAAGGGTATACAGCGGCGCAACCGAGCATGTAGAAGGTGTTGTCGATGTCTCGCAGATTGCACAGGCGAGTTCGGTTGTCAGGTCTATCCATATGGAAGAGAAGATAATGGACTATATTGTCAATTTGTGCACTGCAACTAGGCAGAGCGACAAGTTCGGTCTGGATATGTCGTCCATGATCTCCTATGGTGCATCGCCAAGGGCCTCTATCTGGCTGGGGATCGCATCCAGGGCGCATGCGTTTCTCATGGCAAGGGGCTATGTCACTCCGCAGGATGTCAAGTCCATGGCACCCGATATCCTGCGGCACAGGATAATATTGAGTTACGAGGCTGAGGCCGAAGGCAAAAGCACCGATGACCTCATAGAGGTTCTGCTGGAGAGGATAGAGGTTCCCTGACATGCTTACACCCGAGGTTCTGGCCAAGATCCAGAGGTTTCACTTCAAGACCAGACACCTGGCAGGCGAGATATTTGCAGGCCAGTATGAAAGCGCCTTCAAGGGCCAGGGTATGGAATTTGCCGAGGTAAGGGAATATCAGGTGGGCGATGATATCAGAAACATCGACTGGAATGTATCTGCCAGATATTCCCATCCCTTTGTAAAGGTCTTCCATGAGGAGCGGGAACTCACCGTCATGCTCCTGCTGGATCTTTCCGGTTCCCACCTGTTCGGCAGCACAGTCAGGTTCAAGCGCGAGCTGCTGGCGGAGGTGGCGGGCATGCTGGCGTTTCTGGCCATCAGGACGAACGACAAGGTGGGGGCAGTGCTTTTTTCATCAGGCGTGGCAAAATTCCTCCCGCCGAGAAAGGGCTCTACCAATGTGTGGCGCCTTATCAGGGAGATCTTCACCTTTGAACCCGATGATCCGGGGACGAATATCGAATCGGCGCTCAACTTCCTCAACAGGTCCGTGAAAAGGCATGCCATCGTCTTCCTCATTTCAGACTGTATGGATACCGGCTATGAGAAGTCGCTGCGGCTTACCGCAAAGAAGCACGACCTCACGGTGATACGGATCTTTGATCCTGTTGAAGAGGAGCTTCCTGATGCAGGGTATGTGCGTATGCGTGACCCGGAAACAGGTGAAGAGGCTGTCATTAATACAGGCAGCAGACGTCTCAGAAAACAGTGGAGTCAGTACAGGGCACAGAGCAGGCAGGCCCTGCAGAGGCTTACAGGCTCGCTGGGAGTCGACCTGGTGGAGATAGGCACCTCGGGGCCCGTGGTGGAGCCGCTGATGAAACTCTTCGACAGGAGGAGAAAGAGGCTCAATGCGTGATGAAAAAAGGTGCCATGGGCCTGTCTTAACTAAGGCTGCTCCGGGCAGGCCCGTAATCTGGAGATGGGCTCAGGGTATATAGAATGAGATCTAAGCCCACATGGTTCATTTGACATTGAATAGAACTTGCGGGAGCGGTTTTAGCCGCGATTTTATAGAACAATACAAAAAAATATCGCGGCTAAAACCGCTCCCACAATTCGGCAGGACAGCCGGATTAGACGCACGAAGATACGCCTGGAGGGCAAGGGTGATAGAACAGGTGAAAAAGATCAATAGCACAATAATAATCCTTCTGCTTCTTCTCTCTCCCCTGGCCGTGATGAGTGCCGATCATGAAAGCGATGCAGGCTCGCTAAGCGTCACAGTGGACAAAGCCGAGGCAGCGCTTGGCAGCATCATCACCCTGACGCTGGATTATTCGCTCCCCGAAGGGGCATCGATCGGTCAGGACCCTCAGATAAAGGGGCTCGAGGATCTCTCTGTGGTGGACAGGGACCTTGCGCCGGGAAGGATCGATGTCAAAGTCCTGCTGGATACTCCGCAGGAACTGAAGACCTCCGGGATCGAGCTTGCCTACACAGACGGTGAAGGCAAAGAGAGTTCTCTCCAGGCGCCGGGCATATCTGTAAGGGTGCTTTCCAACATTGCGCAAAACGAGAAAGAACCGGACATAAAGCCTATTCTTGATATCGTCCCCACAAAAAAGGAGTGGGTCAGGTGGTTGATCTGGGGGATGGTCCTGCTGGCAGTTCTGCTTGCAGCGGCTGCAGTAATATTGGCCCTGAAAAGATGGAGCGCAAGGGGACAGTACGTGCAGGTTACAGACCCTGCGCATATCCTTGCGAAGAGGCAGCTTCATGATCTTGTAAGAGAGCAGCTCTTTGAAAAGGGTTATCACAAGGAGTTCTATTTCCGCTTCTCTGAGATCATTCGCAGGTATATCGAGGCCACAAAAGGATTCCCTGCTGTGGAATATACCACCGAGGAGATCTCCCGCCACCTGGTCCATGACCCGGACAGACAGATGCTTGCACTGCTTCGTCATGCAGACCTGGTCAAGTTTGCCGATGCCTCTGTCTGTGTGCACGGGAATCAGGAGGAGATAAAGGCGGTATTCGATTATATAGAAAATACGAGTCCGTCGCAGGATGATGCAGACAGATCAGCCCGGGAGAGTGTGTCATGATGTTCAGGTTCGCCCATCCGCTGGTCCTTTTCGCACTCCTGCTCGCGCTCGCAGCAGCTTGTGCATACAGGTATTTCAGGAAACCCCCTGCCATGACATACCCGGCAACATCGAGTCTCCTTCTCATGGCAGGCACTACAGAGAGTCTTATAGCCAGAATTCCGCAGATACTGCGTCTGTGCTGCCTTGTGCTGCTGATTCTTGCTGCATCACGCCCTCAGCTTTACAATGTATCCAGGGAGGTAACCACCCCGGGGGTCGATATCATGCTGAGCCTCGATACATCAGGCTCCATGAGGGCGCTCGATTTTCAGCTCGACGGCAGACCCGTGACCAGGCTCACTGCGGTGAAAAAGGTGGTGAGCGATTTCATAAGCAGGAGGCCGGATGACCGTATCGGGATCGTGGTGTTCGGTGAGCAGGCCTTTACGCAGGCCCCGCTTACCATGGACAAGGGCCTGCTCCTTACCCTTGTCGAGAAGATGACCATCGGCATGGCAGGCGATGCAACCGCGATCGGCACGGCACTTGCGATCGGCGGAAAGAGGCTCAAGGACCTCCCTGCAAAGTCGAAGATCCTGATCCTGCTTACAGACGGCAACAGCAATGCCGGGGATGTCACCCCGGCTCAGGCCGCCGAGGCCCTCAAATCCCTGGGTATCAAGGTGTATACAATAGGGGTTGGCGGTAAAGAGGATGCCCCTTTCGAGGTGAATACCATCTTCGGGAAGAGGATTGTCTACCAGAGGGTGGACCTTGACGAGAAGACCCTCCAGGAGATTGCCGGCCTTACGGGTGGACGCTATTTCCCGGCCTCCGACACCGATCAGCTCTCCGAGATCTACGACATCATCGATCAAGAGGAAAAGACCGAGGTCAGGGTAAAGGAGTTCTTTCATTTCAAAGAACTGTACCTCTATTTCCTGATACCCGCCCTGATCCTTCTGGGGCTGGAGATCATCTTTAAGATGACTATTGTGAAGGTGGTGCCATGAGCTTTGCGCGTCCGGAACTGCTTCATCTCCTCATGCTCGTGCCCATTGTCGGCCTTGCCCTGATAATACAGGTCCGGATGCGGGACAGTGCAATGAGAAGATTTGTCTCCCCCGAAATGATCGAGAGGCTGGCCGGGAGGGCTTCCGGCGGTGCCGTGTTCACCAAGGCCCTCTTTCTTCTGCTTGGGGCCTGCTGCATGCTTGTCGCCCTTGCCGGGCCACGCTTCGGATCCCATTATGAAGAGGTCTCCCGCAAGGGAGTGGATATCATGGTTGCTGTTGATACGTCCGCGAGCATGCTGGTTGAAGATGTTTCACCGAACAGGCTTGAACGTGCGAAAAGAGAGGTGTACGACCTTCTTCGCGTGATCAGTGGCGACCGGATCGGTCTTGTTGCATTTTCAGGCGCAGCCTATATCCAGTGTCCGCTCACGCTCGACTATGCAGCGATAGAGATGTTTGTGGGCCAGCTTGCACAGGACATTGTGCCGGTTGCCGGTACCGATATCGGTGCAGCCATAGAGACCGCCCTTTCCGGCTTTGATGCCGGGTCGAGGACGGATAAAGTGATCATCCTCATCACGGACGGGGAAGACAACGAGGGCAGGGGGCTGTCTGCAGCACGCAAGGCGTCTGAACAAGGCGTGAAGATCTTTGTCTTCGGTATAGGCGAGGCCTCGGGAGAGCCGGTACCTTTATCGAACGGCTCGGGAGGGTTCCGCAAGGATGATAACGACCGGATCGTTGTCTCAAGGCTCGATGAGGAAGGACTGAGAAGGATTGCACAGACAACCGGCGGGGAGTATGTAAAGGCACTGAGCGGGGATCTTGACCTTGATCTGCTTTATTTCTCGGGGATAAAAAAGAGCACGGTCGAGACCGAGCTTTCGAGCCGCAAGGTCAAGGTGTATCATGAAAGGTTCCAGATCTTTGTGTTTGCGGCATTTTGCCTGTTGCTGCTCGAAGGGGTGCTCAACGAACGGAGACCGGCGGGGTTCAAGGCATGAAACAGGATGGAATAAGTATATCAAGGCTTGGATTATGCTTTGTTCTGTTCATTCTCGTTGCCGGCCCTGCGCTTGGCGAGACCGGCCCGGACGAGCTGTACCGCCAGGGGAAGTATGCGCAGGCCCAAGACGGATACTCCCGGCTGGACATGGATAACCCTGGCGACATCAGGTTCCGCTACAACAAGGGGTGCGCCGCGTATCAGGCGCAGGACTATGATTCCGCAAGGGCTGCCTTCTCTAGCGCACTGCACAGGGCCGGCGATGACGACATGAGATTCAGGACCCTGTACAATCTGGGCAACACGGCATACAGGCAGGGCGATTTTTCCTCTGCCGCCGGGTACTACAAGGATGCGATAGTGATTGATCCGGGCAGCAGCGACGCGCGGTACAATCTTGAGCTTGCCCTTGCTGCCGAGAAAAGTCAGCAGCCGTCCCCAGAAGATGAGCCAGGCGGTGATCAGAAAGACGGTTCGCAGCAGGACAAGGCTTCTGATAACGGCAAGAAACAGGACGCCTCGGATGACGGAACTGCAGGCGATTCTCAGGGTGATCAGTCTGAAAAGGATGCGGAGAAAAAAGCCCGGGATCAGGAAAAAGCTGATGAAGGCCCTGATGAAAGTCGGGCAGCAGGAGCAGATGAGGGTGAAGAACCAGACGATCTCTCAGGCGAGCTGACCGGGCCTAAGGGCGGTGCAGGGGCCATGCAGCCTGATCAGGGCGAGACGGGAAGCAGCTCCATGGATGAGCGGCGGGCAAAGGCGCTGCTGGATAATATCACTGAAGACCGTTCCCGGTTATACCGTCATGAGGGCGGACGCTCAGGGCCGGCCTCGGGCAAGGACTGGTGACATGAAAAGATTCGCATTTCTTCTCGCCGCTTTCATGATGCTTGTTTCCTCAAGCCTGTCTGCCGCGGATGAGGTGACGCTGAGTCTTGACAGGACAGAGGCGACAACAGCCGATTCCGTGAAGATGACCGTGGGTATATCCGTATCAGGACACAGCGGTTCTCCGGTGATTCAAGGGATCACGGATTTTCATATAAGTCCGGGCGGCACCTCCACGAATATCGAGTTTGTCAATGGCAGGATGAGTAAACGCACGGACTATATCTATTATATCCAGCCGGTAAAACCAGGCACCTATCATATAGGACCTGCCGAGGTAAGAATAGGCGGCAGGGCCTACAGAAGCAATACCGTGGAACTCCTGGTCAGCAAGGCCTCTGATGCAGCAGGGCAGCCCCCGGAGCAGGTTTTTTTGAAGGCCGAGGTATCAAAGAAACGATCCTATGTTCAGGAGCCCCTTATCTACCTGCTGAAACTGTACCGCAGGCTCGAGGTGGGCAATCTTTCCCTGAACCTTCCCGAAATAAGCGACCTGAACTTCAGAAAGCTCGGGGATCCTCTTGAATACCAGAGCAATTATGCAGGGCAGCAGTACAACGTGCTCGAGCTGCGCTACGAGATAGTGGCCGAGCATGCCGGAAAATACACCATCGAAGGCGCATCCATGGGCATGACCGTGTACGAGCCCAGGACCTCCCGGACCAGATCCCCTTTCAGCGACCCCTTCTTCATGTTCTCATCAGGCAGGCCCGCAAAGTTCACGAGCGATGCCATCGAGCTTGAGATAGTGCCGCTTCCGACCGAGGGCAGGCCGGATGATTTCAGCTCGCTTGTCGGTACCTACGAGATCGCCTCATCAGTCGAACCTGCCGGGATCGCCTGGGGTGAGTCAGCCTCACTTACCGTTACGTTAAGCGGTGCCGGCAATGTGACGTGCATGCCCGACATCGAGCTTCCAGGAATCAAGCAGGTAAAGGTCTATGCGGATCAGCCGGTCCTTGAGACCAGACCGACGGCAAGAGGTTTTGAAGGGACCAAGACCATGAAGTGGGCCCTTGTGCCGCAGGCTGAAGGCACCTTCGTGATCCCTTCGGTGAAGGTGAATTTCTTTGACAGCGCCCAGGACAGATACAGGACAATCAGTACAGAACCTCAGGTCCTCACCGTATCGCCCCGGTTGGAGCCGGCACCTGATACTGCAGGTGATGCGGGTCTTTCCGGAAAGGCGGGTCCTGTAAAGAGCCGGGTAGAGGAACTGGGCAGGGATATCCTGCCGAATCACACCTCCATGAAAGACCTTTCAGGCGGACTTTACCGGACGCCGAAAGGCATGTTCTTCTGGCTGTGGGTGCTGCTGCCTCCTTTGGCGTACGCAGCCGCAGCGCTTGTCATGAGATTCCACAAAAGATCGCATGAACAGCTCTCACGCATCAGGAGCAGGGGGGCGCTCAAGGTGTTCGTAAAGAGGTGCAGGCATAAGGAGATGAATGCTGTTGAACTCATCGATGCCCTTGAAGAGTATTTCAACAGCCGCTTTGTCCTTTCGCTTGGTACATTGACCCCGGATGAGGCCGGAAAGATCCTGAAGAAGAGAGGTGTATCGCAAGACACCTGCTTAGAGATGATGGATGCACTTGCCATGCTGCACGATGCTGTCTATACAGGCCGGGGAGAAAAACGCCTTGATCTCGGGGACGATCTGGTAAGGATCTTGAAAAAGGCGGAAAAGGAGTTTGGATGAGAAGGACTGTCATCGCGATACTGTCCGTAGTATTCATTGCTTTTTCCTTGGCGGTTATCGGACTCGCTCAGGATCACTCTGCTGAAGAGGTGTTTTACCGGGCGAACCAGGCCTATAAGCAGGGTGATTTTACTCAAGCGGCACAAGCCTATGGTCAACTCATCGAGATGGGGTATGCAAACGGTCATCTCTATTACAATCTGGGCAATTCTTTTTTCAGGTCGGGTCAGGAAGGAAAGGCGATTCTGATGTACGAACGCGCATATCTGCTGATGCCGAGGGACGCGGACCTCCTTTTCAACATGAACTATGTGAAGGACCAGAGGGTCGACGCCCTCCAGGAGGGACAAGGCGTTCTTGCTTCGACGTTCTTCTGGCTCAATTCGCTGAACCTGGCCGAGTTCTACCGGGTTTTTGTCATCTGCAATCTCCTTTTGTTTACCGCTTTGATCCTGCGTTTGTTCATGAATCCGTCATGGATGCCGCCGCTTATCATTACAGCCGCCTTTGTCTGGTCTGCAGTCGCAGGCTCTGTTGCCATGAAATGGTATCAGGTGAACTTCGATGACCGGGCGGTTGTCCTTGAAAAGGAGATGGATGTCCTTTCCGGCCCGCAAGAAGGTGACACGGTCCTTTTCAGGCTTCACGAGGGAACGATCGTGTATGAGGAAAGGACCGAAGACCAGTGGGTGCTCATACAGCTGAGTGCGGACAAGCGCGGGTGGGTACGTGCCGAGAGCATCGAAGGGGTCAGGATGTAGATTGGTCAGGCCGTCGTCAGAAGGCCTGGTCAAGATCGAGCTGTGCAAATTCATTACCGCATGAGAATCTGTCCCACAGCTCCTTGAGATCTGCATCAGGCAGAAAGCCGCTGTTCAGGTCTTTGATGCGCGTCAGTTCGATGCAGACTGCATGCGATGCCAGTTTCACGGCCTCAGCAATCTTGAAGGGAGATCCGTTGCCGGCAGAGCACTCTTTCATCAGCCGGGCAGCGGCCTTTGCCATATTGTCCTTGAGAATGCCGAGGACATTTTCATTGATAACGCGATGAATGAACTGTAATCCCGGGGTATCCGATTTGCCCATATCGGTGTTTTTGACCGAGGACAGCAGTGCGCGCAGGGGGAATATGTTATAGGCGCTCGAAGACGCCTCTTCATAAAGGTCCTCTATATCGGATTTGGAAAGCTCCACGCCTGACTTTGCGGATTCTTCCACCTTTTCGATCAGGTACACGAGAGGTTCGATGTATACGAGATATTCATGCACAATGGCATCGATGAGTTCTTCCACGTAATGCCCCCTGACCCGGGAAGTGTATCCTCGGATGCGTTTCTTTGACAATACCATGGGTGAGGGGTTTTAATCTACAGGATTGTCTGCAGTTGCGGATGAATGTGTCTTCTATGGACACTCTTTTACTTTTTCCGCAAAATCGCGGCAAAAGGGCGCTCCCGCAGGTTTTATCCCTTCTCTGATGCAGAATGTGGGTTAAATATCCGCCTTCTGATCAGCCCTGCACCCGGTAAAGCCTCAGCCGCAGCGAGTTGGTAACAACGCTCACCGAGCTCATGGCCATGGCACCGGCTGCTATCATCGGGTTGAGCAGGCCAAGGGCTGCAAGGGGTATACCGATAACATTGTAGAAAAAGGCCCAGAAAAGGTTCTGCCGGATGGTGCCCATGGTCTTTCGTGAAAGCATGATGGCATCAGCCACGCCACCCAGATCACCCTTCATAAGGGTGATATCTGCTGTTTCGATTGCCACGTCAGTCCCGCTGCCTATCGCAATACCCACATCAGCCTGTGCCAGTGCCGGTGCATCGTTCACGCCGTCACCCACCATGGCAACACGCTGTCCGGATTCTTTCAGTGCCTGTACCGCAGCGGCCTTGTCCGCAGGGAGCACCGCTGCACGCACATTAACGATACCCACCTGAGCAGCTACTGCCTCGGCAGTCACCTGGGTGTCACCGGTAAGCATAAGCACGTCGATCCCCATCGACTTGAGCCGGCTTACAGCCTCTTTTGCGCCAGGCTGTACAATATCGACAAGAGCGATTATTCCTGCCAGGGTTTTGCCTTGAGCAACATACATCACGGTTCTGCCGGTCCGGGCAAGCTTTTCATGCTGTTCCACGGCTGAGCTTATGTCAATGCCCAGGGTTTCCATGTAGGCCCGGTTGCCGACATTGACCCTGGTCCCTTCGACCATGGCTGTCACTCCCTGACCCGGTACAGATGAGAACTCACTCACTGGTGCAGGGGTAATGCCGTTTTCGAGGGCGTACTGAACCACGGCCCTGCCCAGCGGATGCTCCGAGCCGTTTTCCGCTGCAGCAGCCCAGATGAGCAGTTTCGTGGAAGCATAACCATTAAGTGCCACTATGTCGGTAAGGGTTGGGATGCCTCTGGTGATGGTGCCGGTCTTGTCGAGGATAACGGTCTGGACGCTGTGAGCCATCTCGAGGCTCTGGGCATTCTTGATAAGTATGCCATGGGCTGCGCCAGAGCCTGTCCCCACCATGATGGCCGTGGGTGTGGCCAGTCCGAGTGCGCAGGGGCAGGCTATAATAAGCACGGCTATAAAGTTGATCATGGATGGGGTAAAACCGATATGACCCACTACATACCACAGGATAAAGGTGATGATGGCGATCGTTATCACCGTGGGCACGAAGATAGAGGCCACCTTGTCCGCAAAACCCTGAACAGGGGCCTTGGAACCCTGTGCCTGGCGCACGAGCTCGACTATTCTGGCGATAACGGTTTCTTCGCCCACGGCAGTGGCCCTGAACACGATGCGGCCGGTGGTGTTGATGGTTCCGCCGATCACCTTGTCCCCCTCTGCGCGATCCACAGGCATGCTCTCGCCAGTGACCATGGACTCGTCAATGGCGCTTACCCCGCTCAGGATGATCCCGTCCACCGGGACCCGTCCGCCGGGGCGCACCACAATGGTGTCACCCTTGACAACCTCGTCCGCAGGGATATCAATCTCTCGGTCTTCCCTCAAGACAATGGCGGTTTCCGGCCTTAAATCCATGAGCCTGGAAATTGCCTCGGTGGTACGGCTCTTGGCCCGCGCTTCCAGCAGTTTGCCGAGAAGGATGAGCGTGATGATGGTAGAGGCCGTGTCAAAGTAGACATGTGGATGGCCCGTGATGCCGAGAACCTGTGGAAACAGCACGGCAGTCGTGCTGTAGACATAGGCTGCGCCTGTGCCTACTGCCACCAAGGTGTTCATGTCCGCGCTAAAGTGACGCAGGGCATTGAAGGCGCCCTCGAAAAAGCGTTTTCCCGGACCGAGCATTATCAGGGTTGTTGCGATGAACAGCAGCTTATCAAGACTTTCCAGGCTCATGGGGAGCCGGCTGTTCACAGCAGGAATCATACTCAGCATGCTGGCGAGCATCACTGGCAGGGCCAGGCTGAGGCTGAAGATAAAATCCTTTTTCAGCTTTTCATAATTTGCCAGATGCAGCTCATCGATTGCTGCCTTCTGGTCTTTGCCCCCCTTTGCAGGCAGATGAAGGGTATAGCCGGAATCCTTGACCGCCTTTGCAACGTTTTCAAGATCAACACGCTCAGTATCAAATGAAAAGGTTACCTCTTCGGTAGCCAGATTGACGTGCAGGTCTTCGATACCCTCGATCCTGCCCATTGCCTTTTCGACACGAGCCACGCAGCTGGCACACGTCATGCCTTCCACCGGCAGGGTTAGTGTTTTGTGTCCTTTTGATTGATCCATAGCAGTCCCCTTCATGCCCTGCTCACTCCATAAGCCTGAATCCGGCTTCCTCGACTGCCTTTCTGAGCGCGGCCTCGTCTGTCTCCTCACCGCTGAATGATATATCTGCCTTACCGATCTCCACGGAATTGAGCGTGAGACCCCTGACTTTTTCGAGTTCCTTTTTCAATGCCATGACACAATGGGAGCATGACATGCCTTGGATTCTCAAGGTACGTGTTTTCATGGTCATTCCTCCTTTATATCTGTTTTGTTAATATAATGTAGGGAACAGGGCAAGAAAAGTCGATACATAATTTTCTGTAATTGTTACATGATTCCCGGCTGACCATATGGCTGGATTCAAGACTGTCCTGGGCAGCCTGCAGATTCAGAAATGAAAGTGGCACCTTTTATATTATTATGGCCAATATGCAGATCCTCATGGATGCAGATCTCTGAAGAGAAATGCCCTATGCTGGGGTCTCGCCTGGACTGTTGAATCTATCCTTCTTGAAAAATTGCTTGACATGAATCTCGTTTAATTGGATTATCCAATGCCATGAATGATGCTGTCCAAAAGAAAACTTCGACAGGCATAACCATACTGCAGGGAGATAAGCCTCTTCCAAGGAGGATAGCCCAGGCCCTTATGGCCCGTATCTTTGTGGGAGAGCTCAAACCCGGAGACCGTCTTCCCCCGGACCGCGTGCTCGCACAGCAGCTCGGTGTCGACCGGACCTCGCTCAGGGCCGCATTGAGCGAACTTGCCGGCAGAAACATTGTCAGGGCAGTCAAGGGTTCCGGGGTTGTGGTTCTCGACTACAGGGAGCATGCCGGGCTCGATCTTCTCGATGCCGTGTTCGACATGCCGGGCATCGATCTGGGAAGTGCTTTCAACCTTGAACTCCTGGATCACTGGATAGAAGTCATGCCGGCCATTGTAGAGGCGGCACTTCGGCATTCCGCCCCGGCCGACCTGGCCTTTATCGACATGCTCTTTGTCCGCCAGCTCGATCTTCTGGCACGGGGAGGAGCCAATAAAGATCTGGCCGTTATAGAGGTGCAGCTTCAGGATGAGATCGTAAGACTTGCCGGAAGCACCATACTGCGTCTGTTTGCAAACTCCATGAGGAGGTTCCGTATCCAGTTCAGCACTGCTTTCTTCAATACCATAAATGTCCGTGACCATGTTACAGCGCAGCGCACCCTGATCAATGATATCATGGCAGGAAGAGTCTCCCCCGAAGATGTCTCCGGGCAATACCGGGCATATCTTGAGGAACATACGAAAATGCACCGGGAAAACATATCCCGGCTGCCGTCCAGCCCCTCTCTTAGTACAGACCGGGTAAAGGATGACACCTGAAATGGAGGCACAGCATGAATACGACAAAGACAAGGAGCATCTGTTTTGAATGCCACAGCAGATGCGGCGTGATCCTTGAGGTTCTAAACGGAAAACTCGCCGGGGTAAAAGGCGACCCGGACCACCCTCACAGCCATGGATACACCTGCCCCAAAGGCAGGGCAGCAGCCGAGATCATCTATCATCCCGAGCGTATCACAAAGCCGCTGGTAAAGACAGGCGCCAGGACAGGTACGCGGTTTGAAGAGACCTCGTGGGATACGGCTCTCAATATAATCGCCGAAAAACTGCTTGCAAGCAGAGAAAAATGGGGTGCCGAATCCGTTGTCATAGGCACCGGCACAACCAGAGGCACGGCCCCTTACATCAACCGGTTCCTGACCCTGTTCGGCTCACCCAACTTCATGGCACCGTCCAACATGAGCGGCGGCCCGATTGTCCTGGGCAGTGCCGCCACCTGTGGGTTCGGCCTTGTGGACCCGGATTATGCAAACAGCAGTTGTATCCTTCTATGGGCACACAATCCGGAAGCATCCTGGCCCGGCCTTTACATGTACGATATCAGGGAAGGCCTCAAAAAAGGTGCAAAACTCATTGTTGTAGATCCCAGGGGTACGAGACTCGCAAAAAAGGCCGATCACTGGCTGCAGATTCGCCCTGGAACCGATGTGGCCCTGGCATTGTGCTTCATCAACATCATTATAGAAAACAATCTCTATGACAGGGAGTTTGTCGAAAACTGGACCACAGGCTTCGATCAGCTCCGGGAGCATGTCTCAACATATACGCCAAAGCGCTGCGCCGAGATAACCTGGCTCAAGGAGCAGGATATAGTCGCTGCGGCCCTTTGCTTCGCAGGGCAGAGGCCTGCCGGCATAGGCCCTGGAATGGCTGGGGTTTGCCAGGCCAACGATGCATTCGACCTCTCCAGGGCTCTCACGATCCTTTCCGCCATAACCGGCAACCTGGAGGCAAAAGGAGGCAACCTGAACTGCGTGCCTCCGACCAGGAAGCGTTCCTGCTACGGCCCTGACTTTTCCGCATTTGACAATCTGCCCAGGGAGCAGGCACAGAAAAAACTCGGACTGGACAGGTTCCCGCTCATCGGTTTTATTCCCATCCCTTCCCCGCCGCAGGCAGTCTGGCCGGCAATAGAACACGGCAACCCCTATCCGGTGAAGGCAGCCGGGCTGTTCGCCAACAACAGCGTCTGCGCCTACCCGAACTCCCGGCATGTGAGTAACGCCCTGAGCTCGCTGGATTTCCTCTTTGCCGTGGACTATTTTCACACCCCGACCACGGCCCTGGCAGATGTCATCCTGCCGCCTGCCCACTGGAGCGAGCGCGACGAGATCGAGGACCTGCTCATGAAAAACCACGTGTTCAGCCAGGTTAAGGCAGTAGAGCCCGTGCCCGAATGCAGGGATGAGAAGCAGATTCTTGTGGATCTTGCACAAAGTATGGGGCTTTCCGGATACTGGGGCTCGGTTCGTGAAGCCCTTGACTACCGGCTGGAACCCACAGGCATGACCTTCGAGGAGCTCAAAAAGCACGGGAAATTTGCAACACCTGTTACATATAAAGGGTATGAGAAGTATGGCAAATTCCGCACCCCTTCGGGCAAGGTGGAGCTGTATGCAGAGTATCTCACCATGATGGGCATTTCCCCCCTGCCTAATTTCAAAGAACCCGACGAAGGCCCGGAAGTCAGCCCTCAGCTGTATGAAAAATATCCGCTTATCCTCACTACAGGCGGCAGGAATGTCGTTTACTACCACTCATCCCACCGCAATATCGAGTCACTCAGGAAGCGCGCCCCTGATCCCGAGCTCCAGATCCATCCGGATACAGCGCGCCGATACGGGATAGAAGACCACGACTGGATATACCTGTCCTCACCCAGAGGCAGGGTCGAGATAAGGGCACGCTTCGATCATGACATGCACCCCGGAATAGTACATGCAGTGCATGGCTTCTGGTACGGGGTGGAAGACGGGTGGAAGAAACTCAACATCAACATGATCACCAATGATGAACCGCTGTGCCCGGTTACCGGGTCCGTGCCTATAAAGGCACTCCTGTGCAGTATTGAAAAGCGCCCGGAATAAGCTTATCAAAAAGATGAGGCAGAAAGTGAGAGGCCTATGCTTGCAGCAAGACTGACGGGTCCGAAACATCTGGAAATAGTTGAAACAGATACCCCCGATCCAGACGGGCACAATGTCATCATCAGGGTAAAGACCTGCGGCATCTGCGGATCGGATCTGCATTACTGGGAAACAGGGCTCGACATGACCGGGAAAACCGGACTCATAATGGGGCACGAGTTCTGCGGCACAGTTGTCGATCCGGGAAGCAGGAGCGACCTGAGGCCCGGAGACAGGGTAACTGCGCTTCCGCTCGATCCCTGCGGCACGTGCGGACCCTGCAGGCGGGGACAAGCAAATCTCTGCACAAAAGGGATGAAACGTTCGATCCCGGGCAACAACTCACCCGGAGCATTCGCCCAGTATCTGAAACTGAGGCATGACATGGTGAGGATACTTCCGGATACGATCTCCGAAAGCGAAGCTGCCATGATCGAGCCAGCCTCTGTTGCCCTGCATGCAGTTCACCAGGCAGGCCTCGGTATTGGAGATCGCGTTTTCATCACCGGAGGAGGCACGATCGGCCTGCTGTGCGCTGCATGGGCCCGTACAGGCGGGGCTTCATACATTGCCCTGAGCGAGATCAACGAAGGCCGCCGGGAATTCGCCCGGGCGTTATCCTATGTGGATGCAGTCTTTGATGCAGCTGATCCGGGGGTTGTCTCCACGATGAAAAAGGCCATAAAGGGCAGTTTTGACATCGCCATTGATACCTCTGGGCGCGATGCAGGCATCAATACGGCGATTTCAGCGCTCAAGTCACAAGGCAGGCTGGTTCTTGCCGGGATTAACTTTCATCCGCAGTCGATCTTTACCCTGATGCTGGTTATCAAGGAGATCGAGATGAAGGCCTCGCTCGGATATATCCCTGAAGAGTTCGATCTGGCATTGGAGAGTATTGCAGACAAGACCCTGCACGTCGGGAATCTCATCAATAAAACCATCCCGCTGAAGGACGTACAGAAATCCTTTGAGAACCTCGCATCCGGAGACACCTGCGATGTCAAGATTATCCTTGAGGTAACATAGCAAAACCATCCCGTATATGATGATGAACTATACGATGCACGCATGGTATTGAGGATCGGGCGATGAAAACCTTTGGGTGCCAAAGGGCAAATACGGCCTAGATGTATCCATATCGGAACTTGTCAATGAGAATGGAGGAACTTGGAGGACGTTTCTATTTTATGAGTAACAGGCCGAGCATCTTTGTTGAGGCGGTAAGATTTTATTGCTTCAGACAAACATTTAAGGGGTAGTATAGCTGTTTTGATATTCACATAATAGCTGGTGTTGGTGAAGGAAGCCCCCGGCCACGAACTAATACTCGGCGAAACCACAAAACGTCAGATGGAACTCTACCCCAGATTGGGCGTTACCCCGCCAACTGTATATGAAGCGCTTGCTTCCGGTCTGCCCTGATCGATGGAGGCGGGACGTCCCTTGATTATTCCATAAAGCCCAAAATAACGGCTAATCGTTCAGGCTGAGCAGATCGGGTGTCATTGGCCTGAAAGCGATGCCGATTTCACGGGATACCTTCAGGTCCACGACGTAATTATTGTTGTTCAGTGCGGTTATCGGGCGCTCCTGGGGCTGTATGTTCTCGACCAGGATGTCTTTTACGCATGCTGCTGTAAGATCGCCTATCGCCTGAAAGTCCGGAGACAGATATAGGAAAGGTCCGTCGGTGACGCTCACGAGCGATGATATGCACGGCAGTGAATTTTTGCGTGAAACCGTCATAAGCTCTTTGCTCGCCTTCCATCCTTTGAGTTCATAGTATCCGTCGGCAGGGACTACGAACGCGTCGATCTGCTGGGCGATGAGTTCATTAGCTGCCGGGAGTATGCTCTCACCCATGCCCACCTCTCGTGATATGATTTTCAGCCCGAGCCTCTGTGAATACACCTTCATGTCGTGGACAAAGGCCACGGCATCATTGTCATTACTGTGTATTATACCCAAGGTCCTGATGTTCGGCAGGGCAAGAAGCGATGCATTGATAACGTCGACTGCTGTCGTGTTGATGGCGACACCGGACGTTTTCTGTTTAAGGTATGTGACAGAATCAATGGCCGAGGTATATACGAGCGGAATCCCTGCTGAGACGATCTCTTTCTGAAAATATTTGGTCGCGGATGTGCCGATCGTAACTACCATGTCCGGATTGCGTCTTATAACCTGTGAACCGATATTTCTGGTTGAAAGGTAGCAAAGCAGTTTTCCCCAGAGAGAATCAGCGGGGGAGGTGTCGATAACGGTCCTGGTTACCGAAAGATTGTATCCTTTAACCAGGCCCTGCCTGGCAAGGCCGTCGAGCAGCCCGTCATAGGCGCGGTCAAAGGTCTCGTTATCACCGAGCTGGAGTACTTCGATATCATAATGAGATTGAGCCATTATGGGCTGAACTCCAAGGAATAGCAGAAACAGGAAAATTGACAGTCTTTTCATTATTGTCCCCCTTTACTGATATATCATGCGATGGTTGTCCTATCGGAAAAGGGAGATATTATATTAAATCTTTGTTTGAAGAAAACCTCACATATCCCATGGATAGTAAAGGTTCAGGGTTTGAGAATGGGTGATCCGGCATTTCGGATCTTTCAGGGAACCTTCTTGCCTGCAGCTGGGCTACCGGTAAATGTTGCGATACTCAAGTTGTCATCATCACCGCCTGCCAGGATCATGCCTTCGGATGTGCCGAATTTCATCTGCCTCGGCTTCAGGTTTGCCACGACAATGCCCCTTTGATCAATAAGGGTCTCAGGATTGGGATAGGCCTTTTGGGTGCCGGGAATCTTCTTATTTTACAATCTTTTCCCGTGCTTCGGATGATCTTTCTATCTTCGCCCATGAATCGCGCAGGGTAACTGTCCGGTTGAACACAAGATGTTCTCCTGATGAGTCCTTTGAGTCCACACAGAAGTAGCCGAGCCTTTCAAACTGGAAACTTTCACCAGATGCGGCGTTTTTAAGGGATGGCTCTATGCGGCATGAGCTCACAATATCCATGGATTCCGGATTGAGGTATGTCTTGAAGTCGCGTTCTTCTTTCTCCCCGCAAGGGTTTTCCACGGTAAAGAGCCTGTCATAAAGACGAACCTCTGCCTCGATCGAGTGGGGTGCGCTCACCCAGTGAATGGTGCCTTTTACCTTGCGTCCGTCAGGGGAATCGCCGCCTCGTGTGTCAGGGTCGTACGTGCAGTGCAGCTCGAGGATTTCACCGGTATTCTCATCCTTTAAGACCCTGTCGCACGTAATGAAATAGGCACCTCTGAGCCGGACTTCCACTCCCGGAGAGAGACGGAAAAACTTTTTCGGCGGATCTTCCATGAAATCTTCTTGTTCAATGTAGAGTGTCCGGCTGAAAGGCACTGGTCGGGATCCCATTAAAGGATTGCCCGGATGATTCCGGATCACGAATTCTTCTGTCTTTTCGGCTGGATAATTGTCTATTACCACCTTGAGCGGGTTAAGTACTGCCATTCTCCGCTGCGCCTTCATATTGAGGTCTTCCCGGATGCAGTGCTCCAGGAGCGCGATATCCACCATGCTGTCGTTTTTTGCCACACCGATACGATCGCAGAAGTCCCTTATGGCTTCCGGCGTGTATCCTCGTCTTCTCAAGCCCGATATGGTAGGCATCCGCGGATCGTCCCATGAACTCACGAAACCTTCCTCGACGAGATCCAGGAGCTTGCGTTTGCTCATGACCGTATAGGTCAGGTTGAGCCGGGCAAACTCGATCTGCCGGGAGCGGAAGATGTCCAGTTCGTTGAGTGACCAGTCATACAGGGGTCTGTGGTCTTCAAATTCAAGGGTGCAGATGGAGTGCGTGATACCTTCAAGGGAATCAGATACCGGGTGGGTGAAATCGTACATGGGATAGATGCACCACTGATTTCCGGTCCTGTGGTGCGTGGCCCTCAATATCCGGTACAGGACGGGGTCCCGCATGTTGATGTTCGGTGACTTCATGTCGATCCTTGCCCGAAGCACTCGTGATCCGTCCGGGAACTCACCTGCTCTCATACGGGTAAACAGGTCGATGTTTTCCTCGACAGACCTGTTTCGGTACGGACTGTCCTTGCCCGGCTCGGTCAGCGTCCCCCGATACTGCCGGATCTCTTCCGGGCTGAGATCGCAGACATAGGCCCTTGATTTTTTTATGAGATGTACGGCGAAGTCGTAAAGCTTCTCGAAGTAGTCGGAGGCATAGAAGAGCCTGTCTCCCCAGTCAAAGCCCAGCCACCTCACATCTTCCAGGATGGAATCGATATATTCCTGGTCTTCCTTGCTCGGGTTTGTGTCGTCGAATCTCAGGTTGCACAGCCCGCCTTCATTTTCTTCGGCAATACCGAAGTTCAGGCATATGGATTTTGCATGGCCGATATGAAGGTATCCGTTCGGCTCGGGAGGAAACCGGGTGTGCACCCTGGCTCCATGTTTGTTGTTTGTCTTGTCCTGTGCAATGATGGCCCGGATGAAATCAAGAGACAGGGATGAACTTTTCTCCCCGGTCGTCTTCTTGGGTGATATGGTTTTTTCATGTTCTTTCATGCCTGATACCTCGGTTATACAGTCTTTGCTGTATGGTGTAGTATGCAAGCTATATAGCACAGGCGGTTGCAATTTGAAATCATGTAAGCATAAGGCCGTGTTCCTGTAGCAGTAGCCGTTATGGCTGAGGATGAGAAGTCCTGCAGAGCCAATCTTTGATTTGCAGCGGGTCGTATCGAAGAGAATGCTTTGTGTCAGGATAGTTAAAGGGGGCATCCTTTATTCAAGGATGCCCCCTTTAACTGTTTTATTCTGGTTAACCCACTATATAGGAAAGGAACGGGTTAGCAAAAAGCAGGATGAGCGCAATTACCAGGGTATATATTGCAAGGGATTCTATCATGGCCAGGCCGATGACGAGGGCTGTTATTATTTTCCCGGATGACTCCGGATTTCTTGCGATACCCTCACATGCACCTCTTACACCGGTACCTTGACCAAGGCCGGTACCGAAAGCAGCTATCCCCATGCCAATGCCGGATGCAACCGCTACCCAGCTGAAGTACTGTATGGCAGCGGGGCTTGCTGTGCCATCAGCTGCAAAGGCTACAGATGCGCCTATAAGAATGAAGCATGTTGCAAAACCCAACGAACCGAAAATACTCTTCATGAAATCCTCCTTAGATTTTTAATTGTCTGTATTCTAACGAATAAACAAACAAACTCCGCTTTTTTCAACGCCTTTCATTAACACCAAAAAACCAGCCATGAGCGAGAATAACACATGACCGGTTGTCATATCAATGGATAGTATTGCCTAATGGGCTTCCTCCATCGCACCGCTGATATACATCATTGCAAGCAGGGTGAAGACAAAGGCCTGTAGAATCGAGGTGAATATCATGAGAACGAGCATCGGGATAGGCATCAGAAACGGTACAAGGAAGAGCAGTACGATGAGTACGAGATCTTCACCGAATATGTTTCCGAACAGTCGCATGGTCAGGGACAGCGGTCTTGCCAGATGTCCGATGATCTCCACAGGAATCATGAGCGGTGCCATCCACCATACCGGGCCCATGAACTGCTTGAAGTATTTAATGCCATGGATCCTCACGCCCACGATATGGGTCAGCAGAAACACCACGAGGGCCATGGACAGGTTTGTGTTGAGGTTTGCCGTGGGAGAATAGAAGCCAGGGATAACGCCTCCCAGATTGCACACCAGAATAAACAGGGCAATCGTTGACATGAGCGGGAAGAACCTCATCCCGGTTTCTCCCATGGTATCAACCAGGAGATTCTTCAATCCGCCGATGACAACCTCGAGGAAATTCTGGAGCCTGCCTGGAACGAGTTTCAGACTTTTTGCCACCAGCATTGAGACGAGGATGAGCATAAGCATGTAAAACCATGTATAGGTAACCTGCTGCATATGGTTTCCATCGACGAGATGAAAGTTCTCATGAAGAAATTGGTAAAGGGGTACTGTGATAAAATCCAGAGCCAGAAAACCGTGATCCATAATCAGTCTCCTCCTGCGAATATATATATGAAGCATGCGTAGCTTATTATCCCAAGCATGATAACCGAAAGCCCGAGCAATAATCCGAGAATATCCACCTTCATATAAACTATGAGAGCGAATATGGTTGCCCCTGTTATCGCCAGCCTGAGTATATAGCGTTTTGCCATGAATGATTTGCTCTGTTTGGCTGTAAGAGAGATTGCCGATCTGGCGTGACTGTAGAGCCACTGGTAGTTGAGCATGCACACGAGTCCGCCGAGCAGGACACCCAAGGCAAAGTTCCGATCAAAAAGCAGGTAGCCCAGTACGCATAATGTCGACCATATTATCAGCGATATGATTTCTATGCGTTTTTGTATTGGATCTTTACTTGTCGGATCCATCGGATTTTCCTTCGCTGAAGAATCTCATGTAGTTCTTGTACATAATCCTGAATCCCGCGAGTATCCCGCCAAAGATGAACAGGAGTGTGAATATCGGCTCTGTATCGAGCTTGGTGTCAAGATACAGCCCGGCAACAAGGCCAAGTACAATGGCAATCACCATGGCAAAGCCTATGGTGCTCAGGTCCGCTACCGTTAGATACATATTTTTCTTATCTTTGTCGTTCATGCAATCCTTTCAGTGCTTATACAGAATATGCATCAGCATATTACTGAATTGTCATTCATAATGCAAGTGTGTTTTTTATAGGAGACTTTGCGCAGGTAGTTGAGGCTGTAATGTATAAAGAGCTGAAATGACATGATAAACCATGCTGCAATCCACAATGAAACAAGGATCTTTATCATGTGAGCTTAAGGCCATGAGAAGCCTGTAACATCCTGGAGGAATAATATCGATTATGGACAAGCTCTTGGATTTATTGTACATGGTGGGTGATTATGAGAAGAACCGTTATAGTTCCAGGCATTTTAATTATAAGCGTTATTCTCACCATATTGCCGGGTTTGATCCCTCAAACAACAGACCCGCGCTATCAATTTGAATCTTTCGTGAAATATACCTATACCCCCTCAATACCCGATGAATTCCTTGATATATATGATGCCGGGGCAAGAAAACAATATTTGTTGACCATTCTCCTTCCAATGGTCTTAAAGACAAATGCCGAGGTCGAGTCTGAGCGCAGATCAATTGAGCGGATAAAGAGTACCTGGTTGTGGTTATCGAGACGAGAAGAACTCTTTTTAGAGCAGCTTGCCGGAAAATATAAGGTGGAGACCGGGGATTATGATGCCATGATAGAAGATCTGCTGGTGAAGGTAGATGTGCTTCCTCCATCGCTCATTCTTGCACAGGCAGCCATTGAATCCGGATGGGGTACATCAAGATTTGCCGTAGACGGGAACAATCTGTTTGGATTGCGCACGCCTTCCGGAGAAGGAATGGTGCCGAGGCAGCAGGGTGAGGGGATGGTCTTCAGGGTCTCGCGGTTTGAGGATCTTCAGTCAAACATCGACTACTATTTATGGAATATCAATACCCACCATAAATATGAAGAACTCCGGGGTATAAGATCCGGCAGTGCTTACCCTTACGACCCCGTAGAGCTTGCCGGCGGGTTGAGACACTATTCGGAAATGGGTGATGAATATGTTGAAAAGCTTGTCCGTATCATCGAGTATAACAACCTTAAGGACTATGACGGCTATGGTCTCGAATAAGGTGTCCGTGATAAAGGCACTCTCAAGGATTACTTGCCTGGCAGCTGTTTTTATTGCACTCGGCGTGGTGGCACACGCATATGTGACGGTGTTGCTGTATCACAAGTTTGATGAGGCCGATTCACCCTCGACTTCGGTCCCGACTGTGATGTTCAGGCAGCAGATGGATTATCTCAAGGAGAAGGGCTACAAGGTGATATCCATGGACGATCTTTTCGAGTGCATCTCAGGGGCGAAACCAATGCCCGAGAAGGCGGTGGTCATAACAATAGATGACGGATATCTTTCCGAATATACCCATGCGGTCCCTGTCCTGAAAGAGCATGGGTTTCCCTTCTGCATCTTCGTCTTCACCCGCGCTGTGGGTTCCCGGAATTTCATGAACTGGGATCAGCTCAAGGATGTGTTATCTTCGGGAGGCGATGTGGGCAGCCATTCGCATACCCATCCCAGGCTCACAGAAGTCCCTTCTGATGAGATGGAGAAGGAGTACCGGGTTTCAAGGAAGATCCTGGAAGAAAAGTTGGGTATCGAGGCAAAGTGGTTTGCCTATCCCTTCGGCGAATACGATGATACGATACGGGCCATCGGTATAAAGACAGGTTACAAGCTCCTGCTGACCTCGGATCCCGGCAGCGCAGGGCCACAGACGCAGCCGGACCTTGTTCCCCGCCAGGCGATCGTCGGGCAGAACATGACTATGCGGCGGTTCAGGGAGAAACTTGAGCAGCCGCCCCTTGCCGTTATCGAAAGATCTCCCAAGTCCGGCAGGCTGAAAGGAAATAAGCTCAAAGGGGTTTCCATAACTATTGCAGAGCCCCAAAACTATCATCCGGGGCAGGTGCAGGTGTTTCTCTCGGAAAAGGGCAGGCTTGATACGGTCTTTGATCCTGCTACGGGCTTGATTGTATGCACACAGCCCATTGAGCTTGCCAGAAAAACAAACAGGATCATCACAACAGCCAGGCGGAAACAGGACGGCCTTTTTGCCATGGATTCCTATATGATCGTATTGTCCGAGTAGCCTTGTCCGAGAGTTTGGGCTTGAACCTGGGCGTTAAATGTGACTAGATCTTGAATCATGATACCTTTGGACAACAAGGACAAAGAGATTCTCACCCTGGCTCAGGGGGATCTGCCCGTCAAAGCCAGGCCGTTCGATGAATGGGCAAAGCAGCTGGGTATGGATGTCAATGACCTGCTCGAACGGCTGGAAAGGCTCAGGAGAGAGGGAATAATCAGGGACATAAAGGCCATACTGCGGCATCGGGACGTCGGATTTGCCTGCGGTGCAATGGTGGCATGGGCCGTGCCTGCAAAGCGGGTGGATTCTATCGGCAGCAGGATTGCAGAAAACGATTTTGTCACGCACTGCTATGAGCGGCCTGCATTCGGCCATTATAATGTATTTTCAATGATTCACGGACACAGCATCAAAGATGTGGAAGATGTCGTTGCCGAAATATCTTCTTCGGTGGGCATTGAAGATTACCAGGTATTCTGGAGCGTGAAGGAATTGAAGAAGTCGTCCATGAAATATTTCTGACAGGGGAATAATCAGTGAGAAATTCAGATATGTTTACAAAGGCAAAGCAGTTTATACCCGGCGGTGTGAATTCTCCTGTCAGGGCATTTACCAGGGTCGGGGGTATCCCCCGGTTCATCGACATGGCTCAAGGGGCCTTTCTCTATGACCTGGAAGGGAAAGAATATATCGATCATGTACTCTCCTGGGGGCCGATGATCCTCGGGCACTGCCATCATGCTGTTGTCGATGCAGTCATACGGCAGGCACACACAGGCATGAGTTACGGGGCGCCGACCGAGGCCGAGGTCCTCATGGCGGAACTTATCTGCTCGGCTGTATCATCTGTTGACACGGTAAGGTTCGTGAATTCAGGCACGGAAGCTGCGATGAGCGTCATTCGACTTGCCAGGGCATTTACCGGAAGGGATCTCGTGGTGAAGTTTCAGGGGTGCTACCACGGGCATGTAGACGCTCTGCTGGTTAAGGCAGGCTCAGGGGCGCTGACATTCGGGGTTGCCGACACATCAGGGGTTCCTGAAGTGATTGCAGCCACAACAGCCGTGCTTGAGTATAATGATATCAACGGATTCGAGAGATTCATGAATGAGCACGGGGGAAAGGTTGCGGCGGTTATCGTCGAACCTGTAGCCGGGAATATGGGTGTGGTTCTTCCGCAAGCAGGGTTCCTGGAGATGCTGCGTGAACAGACCAGCTCACATGGGGCGCTTCTGGTCTTCGACGAGGTGATAACAGGCTTCAGGTTCTGTTTTGGCGGATACCAGGATCTTGTCGGAATCAGACCAGACCTGACCTGTCTCGGCAAGATAATAGGCGGGGGCATGCCGGTTGGTGCATTCGGCGGCAGAGCCGATATCATGAAAATGCTCGCGCCTGAAGGACCGGTGTATCAGGCAGGGACACTCTCCGGGAATCCTCTGGCAATGGCTGCAGGTCTTGCCACCTTGACAGTGCTCAGGGAATCCGATCCGTATGAGGGTCTTGCCCTTTCCATGGACCGGCTCATGGGATCGTTCAGAAGCGGTTCTGAAAAGGCAGGCATCCCTCTGACAGTAAACCAGACAGGTTCAATGGCAGGCATCTTCTTTCAGCAAGGTCCTGTGGAGCGGTTTGATGATGTCATGGCTTCAAATACGAAAAGGTATGCACGTTTCTTCCATGCCATGCTTGATCAGGGTGTTTATCTGGCGCCTTCTCCGTTTGAAGCACTCTTCATAAGTACTGCACATACCGCAGAGGTGCTTGAAAAAACAGCAGCGTCAGCGCATAAAGCGTTTCTTATGCTCTCAGGTCAGGTATAACGGGTTTCTCACTGCTGAGTCTGTCTGCGCAGACAAGGGGAAGGACGTCTTGTTTTGAATCCGGGAAAGCGAGCTTGAGCACTTCATCAATATTCTCGACATAGTGAATATGGATGTCCTTGAGAACCTTGCCCTCGATGTCTCTTAGGTCTTTCCGGTTCATCTTTGGCAAAATGATCTCCGTAATCCCTTCGCGCCGGGCGGCGAGCACTTTTTCCTTGATGCCTCCAACAGGCAGTACCACACCTCGAAGGGTTATCTCCCCGGTCATGGCGAGGTTTTCACGGACAACCGTAGAGGTGATGAGCGAGATGATGGATGTTACTATGGTAACGCCGGCAGACGGACCGTCTTTCGGGATGGCACCTGCCGGTACATGAATATGGATGACCCTGTTCTGTTCAATTGCATGGCCGGCGCTCTTGATCACGCTCAGCGCGATCCGTGCGGATTCTTTCATGACGTCACCCATCTGTCCGGTCAGGATCATCTCGTCCTTGCCGTCTACAATGGCTGATTCGACAAAGAGGATCTCTCCGCCGAAAGGCGTCCATGCAAGCCCGGTTGCAATCCCCGGGATGCTGGTCCTGTCTTTGGCCTCCCGGATAAAACGTATTGGCCCCAGGGCTTCTTCGACAAATGAGCTGTCCACGATGAAGTCATCCCCTCCATGCTTGGCAACCTTCGATGCAATGACCCGCAGGCACGATGCGATCTCCCTCTGGAGATTTCTTACCCCGGATTCTCTTGTATAATGGCGTATGATGTATTCGATAGCCTGATCGGTGAAATCGATAGCGGTCTTTTCAAGCCCGTTTACATCCTGTTCTTTCGGGAGAAGGTAGTTCCTTGCAATCTGGAGCTTGTCCTCCTGGGTGTAGCCTTCTATCTCTACGATCTCCATGCGGTCTCTCAATGCAATGGGGATCGTGTCTATCATGTTTGCCGTCGTGATGAAAAAGACGCCTGAGAGATCGTAGGGTACATTAAGGTAGTGATCGACGAAATGGCTGTTCTGCTCCGGGTCGAGCGCCTCGAGCAGAGCGGACGAGGGGTCGCCGTGGATATCATGGGAAAGCTTGTCGATCTCGTCGAGCATGAACACGGGGTTGGTTTTACCGGCCAGTTTTATCCCGTTTATGATCCTGCCCGGCATGGCCCCGATATATGTTCGCCTGTGCCCGCGTATCTCGGCCTCATCCCTCACCCCTCCAAGGGATATGCGTATGAATTCTCTGCCCATGGCGCGGGCAATTGACCTTCCGAGCGAGGTTTTGCCCACACCGGGAGGACCGACAAAACACAGGATAGGGCCTTTCAGATCGTCTTTGAGTTTCTTTACCGAGAGATATTCGAGGATTCTCTTTTTCGGGTTTTTGAGGTTGAAGTGGTCTTTGTTCAGGATTTCCTCAGCATTGATGATATCCAGGTTGTCCGTTGATGCTTCATTCCATGCAAGGTCAATGATCCAGTCAAGATACGTCCTGATAGTGACGTATTCGGATGAGCCGGGCTGCATGCGTGAGATACGTTTGAGATCCTTCTGAATCTCCTTTGCCACCTCTTCAGGAAGTCCTTTTGCCTCGATCTCCCTCTTCAACTCGTCCATCTCGTCTTCAACATTTCCGGGTGTCTCTCCCAATTCCTTCCTGATGGTCTTGAGCTGCTGTCTGAGATAGTATTCACGCTGGGCATTGTTGATCTCGCCCCTGGCCTTTTCCGTAATCTTTGAAGACAGTTCCAGGATTTCCAGCTCTTCGCGCAATGTCTCGTATAAAACGGTGTATTTTTCGAAGAAGCCGGTTTCTTCAAGGATCTGCTGTTTCTTTAACAAGGGGATGGGCAGATTGGTTGTTGCTGTGCTCAGCAGCATCGATGGGTCCCTGATCTTGGAAATGTTAGACAGCACTGTATCGAGGTTGTGATATGAAAGTCGTGCAAGCTGCCCCAATGTTTCACGTGTTGAGAGCGCAATGGCATAGACCTGTCTGTCAGGCTCGAGATCTTCTGTGAGGTATGAAATACGGGCCTTCAGAAACGGCGTGTCGGCAGACTTTTCTTCAAGGGAGACCTTTTTGATGCCCTTGATCATTATTGACAGTCCGCTGTTCTTTGAAGGGGTTATTTTGGTTATCCTTGCCATGCACCCGATTCTGAACAGGTTTTCCCACTGTACCGGTTCGATCTCTGCGGGTTCCTTCATGCCAACGGCTGCCACGGGTGAGGCACTGTCATAGAGTTCTTTTACCAGGGAGACGGATGCTGGGTTCGATACAAGCAGAGGCAATACTCCGTTCGGTAGGAGGATAGCGTCTTTCAGCGGCAGTACAGGGAGTATTTCCGGATATCCTTGCTCTTCGGTAAAAGGCTTTTCTTCAAGGTTGCGGCTCAAGATATTCTTTATCCAGTCCATGGGTTATTTGTAGGGGATCATTCCTGTAAAGTCAATCAATGTCCGGCTATGAAGAATGTAAACAGGTAAAGGGCGGCAGTTTGGATCCGTCCTTGACCTCGGAATCTTCAATGATGCAGGAATGTCCGACAAAACTTGCTTTGCCGATCCTGGAATTTCTGATCCATGCACCCGGCATGATCCTGGTCTGAGACTCTATACAGCTGTTTCCCAGGACATGGATATGAGGCCATAATTCCACATCAGGCTCAACCTTTGCCGTGGGACTGATCCAGGTGGTGTCCGGGTCGATCATGGTCACGCCTGATTCCATGATGTTTTCGTTGATTCTGCGCTGCATAAGCCCAGCTGCATGGGCAAGCTGGGAACGTGAATTGATGCCGTGTGCCTCATTGTAGTCGCCGGCAGTGTAGGACGCGGCATATTCGGCCATTGCAACGATATCGGTCAGATAGAATTCCCCCTTTGCATTGTCGGGAGAGAGTCTTTGCACGGCCTGCAGCAGGAATTCCTTGTTGATGATGTATACGCCGGTATTGATCTCGTGAATCTGTTTCTGTTCCCGTGTCGCTTCGGCCTCTTCCACTATTGAACACACACGGTTGTCTGAATCCCGCACGATCCTTCCATAGCCGAAGGGTTCCGGGAGTTCTGCCGTAAGTATACCAATGGGAGCATTGGATTCCTTATAGATATCAACGAGCCGGGCAAGAGATTCTGTACTGATAAGCGGCATGTCGCCGGGCAGGATAACTATATCTTGTTCGGCAATGGTCTCAAGGACGGGTTTTGTCATAAGGATCGCATGCCCTGTACCCAGGGGAGGGTCCTGCACCACCTGGATGATGGAGAAGGTGTCCATGTAGGGGCCCACGATGTCTCTCCCGTGGCCGACCACGCTGATGATGGCGCTGCTGATCTCCTGCGCGAGACGGATGGAATAATACACAAGCGGCATCCCGAGGATCTCGTGCATTACCTTCGGTTTGTCAGATTTTAATCTGGTGCCTTTCCCTGCGGCAAGTATTATGGTACAAGTATTCAACATTGTGGTGCACTGCTATCATAAACAGGGTTGTTTCGCAAGATACGATATACCATTATTCTTGTAAAAGCCCCGTGTATTTGTTAAGACGGCTTAACGATTGATCCACATGAAGGAAAGGAGTGGTCTTATATGGTCTTAGAATGGATCTTTGGAATGTTTTCGAGTGATCTGGCCATAGATCTGGGTACTGCAAACACACTGGTCTTCGCAAGGGACAAGGGGATTGTCCTTTCCGAGCCGTCGGTGGTTGCCGTGAAGATGGAACACGGCGGGGTGAACCGGATTGTTGCAGTTGGGACCGAGGCCAAGAAGATGCTCGGTAGAACACCTGAAAACATTCAGGCCATCAGGCCGATGAAAGATGGTGTCATTGCGGATTTTGAAGCGACCGAGGCTATGCTCAAATATTTTATTACCAAGGTTCACCAGCGGCGGCTCGGAGTGCGCCCCCGTGTGATCATCTGCGTGCCTTCAGGGATTACCCAGGTTGAGAAGAGGGCTGTCAAGGAATCCGCTCAGGCTGCCGGGGCGCGGGAGGTATACATCGTTGCAGAGCCCATGGCTGCCGCCATCGGAGCCGGTCTTCCGGTTACCGAGCCGATCAGCTCCATGATCGTGGATGTCGGAGGGGGAACCACGGAAGTGGCTGTTATCTCTCTTTCCGGTATTGTCTATACCAACAGCGTGCGTGTCGCAGGCGACAAGATCGACCAGGCTATCATGCAGTATATAAAACGCGAATACAATCTTCTTATCGGGGAAAGGACCGCAGAGATTATCAAGATCATGATCGGTTCGGCTGCTTCCGACGAGGTGGAAAAGACCATCGAGGTAAAAGGCAGGGATCTTGTAGACGGGATTCCCAAGATCTTTACCATCTCTTCTGAGGAGATCAGAAAGGCCTGTCAGGGTCCGGTTCGAACGATCATCGATGCGGTGAGGGTTGCCCTTGAACAGACCCCGCCTGAACTGGCTGCCGATATCGTGGACAGAGGAATTGTGCTGACGGGTGGAGGGGCACTGTACAAGAATCTTGACAAGCTTCTCAGGGAAGAGACCGGCCTGCCTGTTATCATAGCTGAGGATCCGCTTTCTACAGTAGCACGGGGAGCCGGTAAGCTGCTCGATGATATCGAGCTGCTCAGAGATGTAACAATACCTAGTTGATGGGACGCAGTAGTACAAGGGCCTTCTTATTATTTATAGCTGCTGCCGTTATTCTTGTACTGATCTCTCTGGGCCAGTACAGTTCATCATCTTTCGGTATCAAGTTTGTTCGCGAAGGATATTTTGTATTCGAACGGATCATCACGGCCCCGTTTACCTTAATAGGACATATCTGGCGAGACTATGTGTTTCTGGTAAATGCCAGGGAGGAAAACACGGATCTCAAGAAGCGACTCGATGAGATGAGGGTTCAAGGCATGATCCTGGAAGAACTTAGATCAGAAAACAAGCGGTTTAGGACCATGCTGGATTTCAAGGAAACACATAAGGAATTTACCCTTTATCCTGCAAGTCTGCTTACCCAGGACATTACCCTGATCTATAAGACCGCTGTTGTTGACAAAGGTTCGCGCAGCAGATTCTTCATCGATATGCCCATAGTCAATCCTGATGGCGTTGTGGGCAAGGTTGTCGGGGTTTCATTCAATACTTCACAGATTCTGCTCATCACCGATCCCAACAGTGCAATCCCCGCTCTCATTGAATCCACACGTATAAAAGGTATCGTAAAAGGCACTGGAGGGGAAAGCGTCAGCCTTGAATATGTCCGCAGTTCCGAGGACATCCATATCGGGGACAAGGTGATCACATCGGGCTTGCTCGGTATATTTCCCAAAGGGCTTGCGATAGGATACGTGCGGGATATCAGGAAAGACGAACACAAGATCTTTGCCGATATCCTTCTGACTCCCTGTGTGGACATGCAGAGGATTGAGGGAATATTTGGAATAGGCCGGGATGTGGCGACTACAGACTAGTTTATTCGGGATACTGTTTCTGATTATCTTCATGGAGGTGAGTATTATCCCCTTCATATGGTCTGACCTGCGGGTGAATTTTTTTATCGGTATGATCATTGGTCTGATCATCTACATCCCTTTTTCCCAGGGATTTCCCTTTGTAATACTTGCAGCCCTTGTTCTGCAGGCCTTTTCAGGTGCACGGATCGGATTGATACCTCTGATATATATCATCGTTTTTCTCTCTCTCGATGTAATAAAGAGTCTTCTTTATTTTGAGAATGTTTATACGCAGATTGCCCTCGGTTTTTTCTATTACATTGCAATCATAGGCATTTCCCTCACTTTTACAGGAGCCGCAGGGCTTGAGGAGAAAATACCATACCTGTTAATCGGGGCGATGTTAACGGGTGCTATAAGCCCGGCCATGGTTTATATCGTGAGCCGTCTGCAGAAGATATATGAGTCATAATCTTACCGGTCCGGAGCTTGAAGAGGCGTTGCGATGGAAGGCAAAGATGCTTATGATCTTTGTGTTCGTATTGTTCTGCATTCTGCTGCTGCGGCTCGTGAACATGCAGATATTCAACGGCTCTTATTATGAGGGCCTGTCCAGCAACAACAGAATTCGCATTGTCAGTATCAATGCAACCAGAGGCAAGATTCTCGACAGAAACAAAGAGGTCCTCGCAGATAACAGGCCGGCATACAACCTGAAGATAATGCCCGAGGACATTCGGAATGTTCATGATATCTCCGGGCGTCTGGGTCTGTTGCTGGAACAGAATAATAGAGATATCATTGAAAAGATCACCCAGTCGAAGATGAGACCTTACGATCCGGTGACAATAGCCAGAGACATAAGTTTCGACCAGGTTGCACGCATAGAGGCCGAGCTTTTTACCCTGCCGGGGGTTTCCATCGATGCAACGAATGAAAGGGACTATGTGTTCAAGGATCTGGCCTCGCATATCCTTGGTTTCCTTGGGGAGATATCACGAAAGGAGCTGCAGAGGGGACAGACGCGCGAATATGTAAGCGGTGATCTGATCGGCAAGACAGGAATAGAATTCTCCTGTGAAGATGAACTTCGCGGGGTAAAGGGTGCCCGGGTGTTCGAGGTGGATGCCCTCGGGCGAAAGATCAAGATCCTCAGTGAACGTCCTGCTGTTCCCGGAAATGATATCGTACTTACCATTGATAAAAGATTACAGCTCGTTGCGAAAGAATCGCTTCGGAGCCGTTCAGGGGCAGTGGTTGCTTTGGTGCCGTCTACGGGCGAGGTCCTTGTCATGACATCCTCGCCGGGATATGATCCGAATATGTTCATGTCTCCAATGGCACCCGAGGCATGGAAACAGATATCGGAAGATCCGCTGCATCCGCTCGAGAACAGGGCAATAAGGGGCCAGTATCCACCCGCATCGATATTCAAGGTGGTTGTCGCTATTGCAGGTCTTGCCACAAAGACCATAGCGCCGCAGGAAAAGATCTTCTGCCCGGGAGACTATACACTGGGGGCAAATACATACCGATGCTGGAAAACGGATGGTCATGGTGATATTTCCATGGTCAGGGCGATCAGCGAATCCTGCGATGTATATTTTTATAAGCTCGGTGAGATGCTGGGCATAGACCGGATATCAAAGTATGCATCTGATCTGGGTTTCGGAAAACCGACTGGAATTGAGCTCAGGGATGAACTTTCCGGCATAAACCCGACAAGACAGTGGAAGCAGAAGCGTTTCGGCAGTTCCTGGAAACCCGGGGATACGATCATCACGTCCATCGGTCAGGGGTATAATCTGGTGACCCCGCTTCAGGTGGCAAAGGCCATGAGCGCGCTCGTAAACGGTGGGAGGTTATATAAACCGAGCATTATTGTCTCTCAGGGAGAACATCTGGAAGGGGAACTTGAGTTTGGCAAGGCGGATCTTGATATCATAAAGGCAGGATTGAGATCGGTTGTCGATGGGGAGCTGGGAACTGCACGCCACATTCACAACCCCATGTTTGCTGTCGGAGGTAAGACAGGGACAGCACAGGTGGCAAGAGGATATTCATCAAAACTTCCGGACGAATCGGATCTTCCCTATCACCTGCGGGATCATGCCTGGTTCTTTGGTTTTTCCCCTGTGGAGACACCGGAGATCCTTGTCGTCGCAGTTGTGGAACACGGGGGACACGGCGGCAGCATAGCTGCACCTATTGTCAGGGACGTGATAAAAGAGTTTTACTTTCTCAAAGGCATGGAAGATGAGCAGATACGCGAAGATAACTGATAATATAGACTGGGGGCTCATAGGCACTACATTTGCCATAATCTTTATCGGGCTTGCCTGTCTGTACAGTTCTGCAGGGGAATCGAACCCCGCGATCTTTTATAAGCAGATCATCTGGATTCTCACAGGCACACTGGTGATGGCGGTTGTTTTTATCATTGATTACCGGGTGCTCATGTATTCAGCATGGCCGCTGTATGTCTTCGTCATTGCCGCCTTGATACTGGTCCTTGTCTTCGGCAAAGAGATATCAGGGGCCAGAAGGTGGATATCCTTAGGGCCCATGGGTATTCAACCCTCGGAACTGGCTAAGATTACCGTGATTATCTGGATGGGATACTGGGGTGAAACCAAGAAGCATATCCAGGGATATGGTATTCGGGAACTGATCGTGCCTGCCTTTTTTATGATCATACCCATCGTGCTCATACTTGCCGAGCCGGACCTCGGTACTGCGGGTATTGTTGCCTTTATAGCGCTGATCATGTTTCTGCTTCTCGGAATAAAGCGCTCGACCCTGATTGCATTCGGCATGCTGTTTATCGCCGGTATGCCTTTTGCCTGGATTTCTTTAAAGGAGTACCAGCGTGTCAGAATACTCTCGTTCCTGGATCCTTCACGGGATCCTCTCGGGAGCGGTTATCATGCCATGCAATCGAAGATAGCAGTAGGATCCGGAGGTCTTGCAGGAAAGGGGTTTCTTGAGGGAAGCCAGACCCAGCTTCGTTTTCTGCCAGAGCATCACACGGACTTCATCTTTTCAGTGGTCGCCGAAGAGTGGGGATTCGTGGGTTCATCCCTGCTCATAGTCCTCTATCTCATACTGATTACCAAGATCATATCCATGGGAACCAAGGCCAAGGATCGTTTCGGGAGCATGCTGTGTTTCGGGATTGCAGGGTATTTTACTCTGCATATCTTCATAAATATAGCCATGGCTGTCGGGATATTCCCGGTTGTGGGAGTGCCCCTGCCGTTCATCAGTTACGGTGGTTCCTTCATGCTCATGAACCTGATATGTATCGGGATTATCCTGAACATCTCCTGGAGAAGGTTTATCTTCTGATGATCTCAACTGTTTATGGGTTTATTGCAATAAAAAAAGCCCGACTGTTCAGCCGGACTTTTTGGTCATACGAGACAAGATGTTAAATAAGTATGGTATGTTATATGGTATAAAGAAAGTCTGTCATCTTGGTTATATGAACCATCTGAGAGATATTCTGTGAAATCCCCGATATTGTGCACGAACAGTCTTTTTGCAGGAGAGCTCTGTAGAACTTTAGGATAAATATGATTCCTGATGAATCAATACGGGTGGTGTGTGAAAGATCAATGGTGCATCTTGTTGTGCTGATTCTGCCGAGAAGTTCGGACGTATCTTTATCAGCTGTCTGAGCGGCAGTCAGTTCTCCAAAGAAAGACACCACGCTCTCATTGTCATCTTCGGTTACCTCATAATATAAGAGGGAAGATGCCCAGGCCTTTTCACTGACCGCTCTTTGTGCATCCTCGATGCTGTTGAAAGAGAAATGATATAAAAGATCCGACATCCTGTTGTAAGAAAAAGCTCTCTTTGCTGTAGGACGCAGTCCGGTAATAAAAAGTCCCCTGTCATCTCTCATGCATGAATAATAAAGGTTCAGAAGAAATCCCAACCCATTTGAATCAATCAAGAGGACATCTGAGAAATCCAGAATAAGCGATTGATTCTTGATGGCCTCTTGTTCAAGGATCTCATTCATGGCAGTAGCGGCACTGATGTTGAATCTCCATGGCATGTGAAGGACAAAAGCTTCTTTGTCGTTATCTCTCAGGGGTTTATAAAGGATTTCATGATCTGTTTGTGCGGGCCGAAGGTTATGCAGGATCAGTTTCTTGCAGTGGTAATGTAGTATTGATGGCCAGACCAATATCCCAAACTTGAGGAAATCAATCAGGTAGCGTTTCCATAGCCGTCTCGGGTCCTGGGTCAAGCGGAACAGCCATTCGAGTCCGGTGTGCTGCATCCATGCCGGTGCACGTTGGACTGAACCGGTAATGAACTCAAAAGTGCCGCCGATCCCTATGGATACAGGGACCTTCAGCCTGTGCCTGTTTCTTTCAAACCACAGTTCCTGTTTCGGATTGCCGAAGGCTATGAGGAGTATGTCTGCGCCGGAGGCGTTTATTCTGTCAACAACAGGGAGGTCACTTTCGAGCGCATCAATCAGGGCCTCTCCTTCTATATGCACAAACGGGGAATCGCATCCTGCAATGATCAGATCCGGATAGCGCTTCTCAAGTATCCTGGCTGCCTGGATGGCGACATCTCCTTTCCCTCCTAGCAGGTATATGGATTTTTGACGCTGCGATGCCTCTCTGGCCAGTTCAGGGACAAGGTCTGCGCCTGTGACACGACCCTTGAGCGGAGATCCTAGGAGCCTGCTGGCCCAGACAAGCGGCATGCCGTCTGCTGTGACGAGATCTGCCTTGCGTAAGATATCCATGAGTTCAGGATGCCGGGTTTTTATAAGACTCCAGGACAGCGTGTTTACGACAAAATCCGTGTTCACGGTGCAGACTTGCCTGGGTCTCTTGTCGGTATGATACTCTTCTATCATGGAAAAGACAGACTCTACGGTTTCTTCCATGGTGAGATTGTCCAGGGGAATGCCTAGAATAGCTATTGAGTTGTGTCTCATGTCATATTTTTCCCGGAATGTTTATTGTCAGAGTGACCATGGCCGTTGCGTCAGGGATATCATATTTCAAACAGAAGCCCGAATTCATCAAGGATCTTAGCCCATTCAATGCCCTTGTTGTCCAGAGACTGCATCATGATAAGGATCGGTTCCTGGCCTGACCGGCCAAGGGTTATTCTTCTTATCGTGGCCTGTATCCAGTAGCGTACCACTGAGCTATGCCGGGTCTTATTGTTTGTGAACCAGTACAGGATCTCCCGGTCCTGTTCATCTCTCTGGAGGTTCATAAGAAGGCCGGAACCTCCTTCTATGGGAAGCTTCCGTGTTGAGGAGATAGACCATCCTGCGCCCTGGAAGCAGTATATGGGGTCGTGTACGGCATGCCTGTTTCTGGCACCGTCAATCGCTATGAGAACGAATTTGTCCTTTCCCAGCTGATAACAGCGTTTGAGTACTTCGGCATCGCTGTACAGAGACCGTTCGCTTGGATTCAGGGACATGTCATAACCGGTATAGCCCAAACCCTGCAATGGAAGGTTGTGTATCCTGCTTGTTCCGTTGTGTACGCCGTATATATCGAAAATGATACCTATAATGAGGGTGAGTGAGAAACCCAGCCAGAGCAGTATGTTGGTGAGTCTGGTCATGGATTGACAGATATCCTTGTCTGGATTGAATGTGCCATATAACAGGCAGGAATGGCCGATATCAGTATGCGGGCTGCAATGATATACTCCGGGAAAAATCTTCCCCCTAACCAGTCAAAGGCCGGCATCCATGACAACGATGATGCAAGCCACACGAGATTCATGGGAAAAGGAGGGAGCAGGGCCCCGATTGCGCATGCAAGCCCTATATGTTCCAGGACATTGAGAGAGCCCAACATCCCGTTAAAGGATAAAAGAAGTCCCAGCCCCAGAAGTATCGGCCTGTCCTTTGTCTTTTCATTGAATCTGTTCCGCAGTGACCAGTAGAATACTACTGGAGTAACCCATATGATGAGCGCTACAGCGCCGAGGCGGGCCTGTGAGGGGTGCATCCATGTGACAATGAGATCCAGCGAGTTCACCATACAATAGATGCATATGAAGACAGCGATAATAGGTGGTCTGTTTCTGATCATGGTTTAAGGGGTATTCTTTCCCCGGAGTCTTGCCTGAAGGGAAAAGATGGTCCAGGTGAGACAAAGCATCATAAAAAGCACGAACCAGCCGCCAAAGGTATGAAACAGCCCCAGGGCTATTTCAGGACTCAAGGTGAGCGCCACGATACAGACAACGACAATCCTTACGGTGTTGGCCATCCATGCGATACTGATCAGCAGTCCAATATTCAACCAGTATCCGGGGTGTTTCCGCAGGTAGATATACGCAAGGGCAGACCCGGCTATAAGCATTGACTGCAGTACGTTTATACCCGAGCATGGTTCTCCGATGCCGACAGGCAGTCCCTGTACGATGATGCGTGTTCCTTCGTGCAGTACATCAAAGCCCATTAAGGAGAAGATCTCCGAGGTAACCCGTGCGCTTGATAGCCTGAACCACCATCCTATCGCATCACCTTCGAGCGCAAGCCAGGGGAATGAAAGGATCGGTAATATCAGCAGTCTTCGTATCGATATGGCGGTTTTTCTGTCCAGACGTGATGAGAGCCAGTACCATAGAATGCCTGTCCAGCTTAATGCCAGAACAAAGGTGATGTTCAGGGCAACCCCTATTATAAAGACGATTGCGCAGATCATGAGGCCGCTGAACAGCAACGGGTTATCTTGAGTTGTGAACCTCCATGGCCATCCGAGCCATATGAACAAGGGCAGGGAAAGTATGATGGGAAGGGTGTTGTCCAGGGATGAAATCCATGCCAGATCCCTCACCCAGATAAAGAAGGCGAGAAAGAACAGCAGGATCAGGAAGATATAATCACGTATTATCATTTTCTTGTTGTTGTGCAATTAAATCCAGATTCTGTCTGAGCTGTAATCTGTCAGGGAAATGCATGAGCAGTTCTTCGGTTAATGCCCTGGCATTTTCCCAGTCCTTTTTCTGATAGGCTTTGCGCGCCAGATATGCCTTTGCTTCGAGAGAGTCGTTTGCTACAGAACCATAGATCCTGTCTGCCTCGGCTGTGTTGTCCTTGCTCAGAGCTATTCTCCCCAAAAGCTCTTTTCCGGCGATGCTTGAGGCAAGATCCGCATGATCATCGATGATGTGTTTTGATTTGTCCGGATTTCCATTGTTCAGATATGCAAGGCTGAGCAGCCATGAGGCCCGAAGTCCGATATCTGTTTTATATTCCGTCAGCGCAGAGAGTCTGCGTATGGCTTCATCAAGATCGTTCTCGGCGAGCATTATCTCTGCCGTGAGCAGGTTCAGCGATTCGTTTGATTTCTGCATTGCCGAGAATTCAATAGCGGCCTTATTGCCCCGGTTGTATCTCATTGCCTGAGTTAGGCCATATGAGACCCAGTCCGGGAAATCATCAGGTATCAGGGGGAGTTTATGTAATGCAAGGGCAGCCTCGATCCATCCTCCCGCAAGGAAGACAGCGGCAAAGGCCTCATCGCTTTTCAGCAGGGCCTCGATATTGTCGGGGATCGGGTTGATCTTCGAGGGCTTTGAGTCCGCCTGTGTGAGCCGGTTCAGCAGCTGAAAGAACTGATGCCGGCCCTGTTTGTGCAATACAGGTGTTTCACCCTCGACTGGGTTTACGATGACACCCCATCTGCGATATACCAGGACGATCTCAAGCGCCCGCTCGAGATCCGGATGATAGGATGAGCGTTTGTGAGGGCTTGCCTTGAGAAGATCCATTGCACGAGTTTCAGAGCCGTCTTTGAGTGCCTGGATCAGTCGCAGCCAGTATATTTCCTGTCGGGTATCCAGAAGTCTCGATACCCTGGGGTTGTCTCCGAGTGAATAATCGTCCCAGAACATATCCGGCGGAAGGTCAAAGAGGTAGGTTATGAGCGGTACCAGATCGCCATCGGCTAATGCAGGAGATGGCCGGTCAATAACGAAGGGATGCGTTATCCTTGACCAGAATATGGTCTTGAGCCAGAAAAAGTCCAGGGAGTGTTCATTCAGGCCATCTGCCCATGTCTTCAGTGCAAGGCGATAATTGCCCTGTCTGCGGTAATATTCGGCGAGCTGGTCGCGGAGAATCGGGTTGTCCGGTTCGGCAAGGTGAGCTGCCACATATTCCACACGTGCCTGAGTCATTTTACCTGTGTATTCAAGGATTTGAGCCCTGAATGAACGTACATCCGGATTGCGGGGATTTGCCAGGTATGCCTTCTCGAGAAGGGACCATGAGTCTGCCAGGTTATCGCCTGCCTTTAATATGGCAAGGCGCACAAGTCTGCCGCAATCAGCCGGGCCTTCGAATTGACGAGAGTTGAGCAGGGCCAGTGCCTTATCCTTTTCCCCCTGGCTGAGCAGTGCGTCTACATCAAGGGCAAGCCACAGTTCAGGCCTTTGCTCATGAGAACGCCAAAGGTTACGCAATTCATGGAACAGTTCCATGTTCTGTGTCTTCAACAAAGCCCGTTCGACAAGGATAGACGCTTCTTCGTGATTCATGAATGATCCGGGTGATTGTCCGTAAAGATACAGGAGGCGGTGAATGTTGCGCGATTGTTCCAGCGCGCGTATCTCCAGGGATATCCATTTCTCGTAACTCTCAGCAGATGCGGAGCTTTTAGATGTCCTGATGATGGTAAGGGCCTCAGGGATGCGCGACTGGTTTAATAGCCCCGCAGCTTCTGCATAGCAGCGTTCCTCCTGAGCAGTAATAACATAGGATCGCCAGTAGAAGAATCCCAGAACCACAAGAGCGCACAGCAGAACAATGAGTGCACCAAGTGTCAGCTTTTCTTTTACAGAGAGGTTCATGAGCTGCCGGCAGTATCCTCAATGGAATCCATACGGTATTTCCGATAGACCACGAGTCCTATAAAGGAACTCAATATGAACAGGGTGGATGGTTCCGGCATGTTTGTTAATGCCCCTACATTTGCCCTTCCGATATCAACGGCGACGAGAAGATCCTTGTAATCGCCGTTGGTCTCGCCGTAGAGGTCTTCGAACGCTATGAAAAGATACGGGCTGTCAGGCCGGGCAAAGACAAGCGCATGTTCGAGACCGTCGGGGTTCGAGGAGGTCTGTGTGGAGAATACATCGGTTCCTCCTCTGGCACCATCTGCGATCAGGAAGAAATCAAGCCCTGACCCGCTTTCGATTGTTCCCAGGTCCACAAAATCGCCCGAGAGTAAAGGTGTCTGTTTCTTTCTCTTGTTGGCGGTTGACGCATCGGGGAAAATGAGCAGAGGGTCGCCTTCGGTAATACCCCCTCCTGAAGTGTTGAACCCGAGGGTGTTTTTATAATTGGTATTCTCCCCAATGAAATAAACCCTTGTGTCGTACTGCGTGGCAAGGCTGATCTTGGAAGGGTCCAGGGCAATGGTCGAGGTAAGGTCCGTGAATGAAGGTGCAGTCAGTTCCATGTTTCCCCATCCGCTCATTGTCGGAAGGTAGTTGTTCTGGAAATCCGAAGATGCATCGTCAGAGCCGGCGAGCTTTACCGTATCTACAATCTCCAGACCGAACGGCCTGGCTGGAGATTGATATGGGGAATCCACGGACGTGTGTGCATGAGAGGCCATCAGGAGTAGTAAGGCCATGATAAAACATGCTGTTCTACCAAGGTCGACCGTACGGATTTCGTTGATCTTCATGAGATTCATAGAGTCTCCTTTCTGGACTGATACAAGGAACCGAGGTGATATCATCCGGGAATAAACCATAGTTTTCTATCATGATTCCCGATGTATGCATGGCCTGGCACCTCTAATGCTGTAGTATCGGCAGGATTCCGGATTTCTTGATCATTACCTGTAATAGACAAATTGATAACGTATCTCCGGTTCCGATTATGATGAACCCTCAGCAGGGGAATCCTCCAGGGGTCTGTCCGCAACTCCTTGATTCTGCAGGGGGGCGTCATTGAACTTTCCCCAGAAGTACCGTGCTATGCCCAGGAACTGCGGATAGATCACCAGGATGCTGTGGCATGCATAGGCAAAGGTCATCGTCCGGGTCTGTCCGAAGGTTTTCAGGAGATTGCCCATGCGGAGAATTGGTCGCAGGAGCACGAGCAGTCCAAGAATGATGCCGGGGGTTTTGAACCCTGTCAGGTATCCTGCAAAGATAACGGCGGGAGGGGCCACGGCCCTGATCACGATACGGGCGAGTTCTCTCAGCCATAGCCTTTCACGGTTGCGGATAAAACGCATGCCTATCTCCGCATAGGCATATCCGCTTCGGTAGGCTCTCCTGAAGTACTGGGACCAGCTTGACATATTGATATCGTGCAGCGTCATGGGGATATCGATCCGCAGGATCTGGAATCCGAGCTGCCTGACACGGTAGCTCAGTTCAGGGTCTTCCCCCGCAACCAGGGCTTCGTCGAATCCCGCTGTCGCCTCGAGGACTTCCCGTTTGATCAGGACATCTCCCCCGAAATAGCGGCAAGGCCCTGTCTCATAGATCCATTCCATGTCCGTGATCGCGTGAAAGAGGTTTCTCTCTCTATCGCGCTCCCTGCGTCTGCCGCATACTGCGACTGTTCTGCCGTTGATATGGCCGAGGGCCTTTGAGAACCAGTCGGGATCGACAAGGGTATCTGCGTCCAGGAACTGGATAAAGGGGGTATCCGCAATCTTCCATCCGGCATTTCTCCCTCTTCCCGGTGTCGGATGGACATCATCGAGTTCCACCACGGTGACCCCTTCGATATCTTTCGCAACAGCCACACTTGTGTCGCGCGAACCCCCGTCGACATAGACGATGGTCAGGAGTTCCTGGGGATAGTGTGATGCCTGAACGGAATGAATGCAGTCTGCAAGATATCTCTCGACATTTATCCCGATGATGACCACGCCGATGGCGGGCAGTTCATGATTCATGGCTCTTGTCCTTTGCCGGGATTATTCTCGCCGGAACGCCCACTGCCACCGAATGCGCAGGCACGTCCTCCAGTACCACAGAGTTCGCACCGATTCTGACATGATCTCCGATTCGGATGTTCCCGAGCAGCTTAGCCCCTGCTCCTATATCCACGTTGTTTCCGATTTTGGGTGCAACAGGTTCGGTTGCCCTCCTGAGCCCTATGGTGACGCCGTTTCTTACCGTGCAGTTGTCTCCGAAGGAGGCGAAGCCGCTGATTATGATCTGGCCGAAATGATCGATCCTGAAGTTTCTTCCGATGTCGACCTCGCAGGGCAGTTCCACGCCTGTAATGATCTGGATAAGCTTGAAGAGGACCTTGTAGATCAGGGAAAAAGGCTTGCGGATAAAAGGTGTCCTTATCGTGTATCTCCACCTTCCGAACCGGTATACGAGCATTACCCAGAAGCCCTGGCAGCTCCAGTCTCCATGGTAGGTGTTGAGATCTTCTTTGATATTGTCGAACATATCAGGACCTTTTTTTGTTCTGCCGGGGCAATTCCGAGCAGCAGTACCCGAAGGTGTTCTCAAGGGCATCCCGGACTTCCTGGATCACCTCATGTTTCTGAGGCCCTTTCTTCAACGCGAACAGAGGAAGTCTTGAACCCGATTCCCGGTGTTTCTCTTCAAACTCACTGGTAGAGCATACCACTCTGGCGGGATTGCCGGCACAAACCGTGTCCGGAGGTATGTCGTGCGTCACCACGGAGCCTGCGCCCACTATGGAGTTCGGCCCGATCCTTACATTGCACACAATGGTTGAATTCGCGCCGATAAAGCATCGGTCGCATATAACAACCTTGCCGATCTTGACCAGGTCGCCCGCATATGCCGTGGTTGCATCATGGGCCAGGATGGTTGCAAACATGGAGATGGTCACATTATCGCCGATTTCAACGAGATAGGGAAGCCCTGCGTCAATATAAGAGGGATAGATAACCCTGGAATTGCCGCCTATCCTGACCCCCTGCCTGCGCAGGTATTCAGTGTAGAAGGTGGTGTCGAGTCCAAGACGTATCTTATCTATGAGATGCCGAAGCCTGTTGAACGGGTCCATATGGTTGTCCTTTTCCGAATCGGTCCCTAACAAGAGCCGACAGGATCAGTTTTATAGTGATGAGGGTATCCTGCCTCTTATGCCTGGCATTTGGTGATCTATCGGGCATGTTCTTTAAAAAAACGAGCCCATTCCAGGAGATTTCTATGACGGCGGATAATACAACCCGGAGTATTCCATGCCATTTCCGGTAATACCTGAATTCGCTCCTGATACGCTGCGACACTAACTGAGTGCCCTGAGAAGACACCTGCGAACCGGAATGTGCTGCACTCTGGCCACCCAGATGGATGACCTGCGCATGGGGATAAAAGACCACGTTCCAGAGCTTTTCCCTGGCTGTCCTGCAATAATCGATCTCTTCGAAATAGAGAAAATATCTCTCGTCAAGAAGCCCGATCTCCTCGAGGGTTTTTCTCCGGATGAGAAAGTATGCACCGACGACCCAGCCGACCTCGCGCGGATGAGAATGGTCCCACCAGGAGAAATCAACGCGGCCGAAGATCCTGGATGCCGGATATCGTGCAGAAAGTCCGGTCATGACAAAGATCTTGTTCAGCAACCCCGGAAGCATCCGGGCCGAGGGCTGCATGGTTCCATCCGGGTTTGTGAGTTTGCACCCAAGAATACCGATATCCGGATGTTCATCCATGAATCTCGTAGTGGATTTCAATACCCCTTCGGTGAGGTATGCGTCTGAATTCAAGAGCAGGATATACCTTCCCGCGGCCCTTGTTATTCCCTCGTTGTTCCCTGCAGCGAATCCTTTGTTCGTGTCCAGACATATGAGTCTGATCCGGGGGAACTCTCTCCTTATCATGTCCGCGGATCCGTCAGAGGATGCATTGTCAACAACAATAATCTCATAAGATATACCTGCTGAATATTGCTCGATATATGTGAGACACCTTTTTGTGATTTCTTTCGTGTTGAACGATACGATAACGATTGTAAGATCGATGCTGCTATCCATGTATCTTCCCGTCGATGATGGAGACATGACAATAGATACAGGTATGCCTAATCACTGCTGGCATCCTTGGACTTGCCCTCGGACAGTGCCGAAGGGATGGTCTCGATCCTTCTTCCCAGTCTCAGCCGCTCGAGCTGCCACGCATGCAGGGATCTTCTGAAGCCAGGATAATCATATCGAGGCGTTTTAGTGATCAGGCCTTTGAGATATCCGAGCATGATCAATATGCCGCCGATGACAAAGGGTCTCTCGAGCATCCTGTAGAAACCGACTGCAAGGATATACAGGGGGTGGGTGCCCATGAAGTACTGCCCCCATCCCCACCTCAGCCTGCCATGATAGATGCTCTTGTAGGAGGAGCCCATAATCCTGTGGTCGTAGATCCTGAGTTGAGGGTCCCGGAAGCTCCTTGTCCTGTAGCCCTCCATGCGGCAGCGGTGGAATGTGATCCCGTCCCACATGACCTCCCGAACAAATCCGCCTATCTCTTCGAAACACTTCTTCGACAGGCACAAGACGCCGCCAAGGACACTCTCATCCGTGATCCTCTCTTCAGTGAGGCCCCCGTCATCGAGCTGCAGAAAGAGCTTGCCGCTTCCAGCACCCAGGCAGGGGTCTTTCCTGAACTTGTCGAAAAGGGTCTCAAAATACAGAGGTCCTACCGTGAGATCGCCGTCCATCTTGCAGATATAGTCATAGTCTTTCGACCGAATGGTTCCATATCCGTCGTAAAAGGCCTCAACGACACCAGAGCCAATCTTTCGTTCTCCCCTGTCTTGACGCTTCACACAGTGTATCCAGGGATATTTCTCGCAGGCTTTCTTAATGATGTCCGGGGTTTTATCTGTGGACCCGTCGTCAACAAGGATATATTCAACCGGGTGTATGCTTTGTGCGGCAATACTCTTGATGGCTGCCGATAGATACTTTTCCTCGTCCCGGACAGGGCAGATGATGACATATCGTGGTGTCTCCGGTTTCATCCGATAACCTCCTTATAGAGATGGGCAAGTCTCGCGGTATTTTCTGCAAGATCGAAATCGAGCAGCACTCTTTTGGCGGCATTTTCTGTTATGATCTTCCTGAATCTGCTGTTGCCTGCAATCTTCTCGATTGCAGCAGCCAGTTCGGAGGGATTGTCAGGAGCAGCAAGGCAACCGGTTATCCCGTCTTCAATCAGTTCGGGTATCCCAGAGATCCGTGTACTCACAACCGGGACACCCGAGAGCATCGCCTCCATGAGCACAACCGGGATGCCGTCCATGTCACCGTTATTGTCTTTTCTGCAGGGCAGAACAAAGATGTCCTGATCTTGCAGCCAGGAAGATACGTCCTCATGTGCAATGGGGCCGGGAAAGGAGATATGGTCTGCCAGTCCTTTTAATTCTGCCTGTCTGCGAAGGTCATCCATCAGCGGACCGTCTCCGGCGATATCCATGTGCAGCGATCTTCCTGAATCTATAAGAATTCCTGCTGTATCGATAAGGACATCAAACCCTTTTTTCCCCACCATTCTGCCGAGAGAGCCTATCTGCAGGGTCTTTGACGTGCGCCGCCTTTTGCGTGGCTGAAACGTGCCGGAATCGACCCCGCAGTGGATGACGTGGATCTTGTCTCCGGGAGCGCGGTTCTTCATGAGAAAATCTTTGTTGAATCCTGAGATCACTGCACTGAAACCCGAACGCTGAACCTTTTCCTTCAAGAGCCACCCGCGTTCAAAGAGATCGTTTGCATGGGCGGTGAAACTGTATGAAATCCCGGCGAGGGACGATGCATACATGGCAATATCCGTTGGTATGTGTGCAAAATGCGCATGGATATGACGGCACCTGTTCTCGATGAGGATCTTTGCCAGGGTTGATGCCACGCAGAAGCGATACATGATCCCCAGTGCAGTGCGTGGATGTGCGAGCATGCCCAGCGCATCGCGAGATGCCGTGCACAATGTTTTCATGAACCCTGCCGGGTTGGTTAGAAACATCCTGGCATTGTCTGTGATAAATCCGGCAAGAGGCGTTTCATAGAGACAATGCGTTCTTTTCCCCAGCTCTTTTGCAGCCTTTTCCATGGCAGAAGTCCCCGGTCTGTGTACAGAGACCGGTACGACACTGATGCCGGTTTTTTCAAGTTCAAGGATCTCATTGTAGACGAATGTGGCAGATAACGCTGGAATCTCAGGTGCCAGATAGGCTATCTTCAATCTTTTCTCCATATCGTATCTGGGCCTCTGCTGTTGCCGGCAGGTCACTAGCTCCTTTTCTTGATAACCTTTGCCGGTACCCCGGCAGCGATCGAGTATGAGGGGATGTCAATGTTCACAACGCTGTTGGCCCCGATTACGCAGCCTTCTCCGATAGTCACGCCCGGCAGGATACAGCTCCCGCGACCGATCCATACATCTCTGCCGATATGTATGGGCGCGCAGGTATGATTCTGGTAACGCATGGGCTGGCTCGGGTCCATGCCATGATCGGCATCCCTGATGGAGACATATTCCCCGATTATGACATAATCATCGATGAATATCGATGAATAAGACACCAGGGTACATCCCTTGTTTATCCTTGTATCCTCACCGAGATGGATGCTGCCCTGTTCAACTGTTCTCAGTTCTGTGTTTCTGCCCAGCCTGGATCTTTTCTTGATGGTCACATTTCTTGTGCCTTCTACATGGATCCGTCCGTCACACTGAACCGATACATCGACATTGCCGATATCCGCTTTAAGTAACATCAGGTAATAGATGCGTCTCAGCAAAGAACAAAGAGGCCTGATGACCCTTATCAGAAATGATCCAGGCACTGTTGTTATGTACAATATGATTCTCTTTATTAAGATGATACGTAAACTGCTTGCGGCGAGGTGCTTCATTGTCTTAGGCCTTTTGATCATTAAATGGTCTTGTTCCTTCCCACAGAATATACAAACCGCCTGAAGCTGCAAGAGACAGTACTGTCATGACAACAAGAAAGGGTATGTTGTAGGTGCCGGTGTTTGCAAGTGGAGTCAACAATATGCAATAGAAGGATATAATGGATGCCGGGACCAGGAGTATCTGGTACCAGAGATGCAGGACCTTTGAGAAAGGGAATCGAAGGGCAAATATAAGATTGAACGACTGTGCGATTGTAATGGCAAGTATTGATAGGAACATCCCTGCCGCCGCTCCTGCCATGCCGAAGTATTTCGCCCCCAACGGGATAAGAATGCAAACAAAGATGGCACCTACTGCCATGGACATGGTCTCGTATTGTGGTCTTCCCATGGCGATGAAGGTGTTGCTGTTTATTGCATTGAGAACCAGCAGTATCCCGCTCAGGCTGAACCAGGACATGGATATCGCTGCACTCTGGTATCGCGGGTCATACAACAGTCTGATAATGTCGTGTGAAAACAATGCAAAGATCATTGAAACAGGGATGATCAAGGCGAGAGCCAATGTCGCGGTTCTTTTATATATTCGGATGGTGCGAAAAAGATCGGTATGTACCGAACTGATAGCAGGCATATATGACTGGACAAATATCTGAAGACAGATCATCCATAGTAGCAGTCCGATATTTCTCCCGATGCTGTATATCCCGAGATCCGTCATGTGTAATACCTTGCCGACTATGAATATATCTGCATTCATGGCGGTGAAGCTGATCAGAGTATTCATGAAGATGAATTTTCCAAAATGAAATATCTCGAGAGCGTAGGTCCTGTTTAGCTGTAATGCGGGATGGTAGGGCGCTACTATGAAAGATCCTAACGTTTTATAGAGCACTGAAAGAACAACCCCGATGGCAAGTGCATATACGGATTGCATGAGGTAGGCCAGGACTATTGAACTCAAGAGTCCGAGGGTTTGTGATCCAAGCTCCAGTGCAACCTTTTTTTCCACCCGGAAGATCTTGATCATTACCGTGAGTGCAGGGTTTTCAAAGCCGCTGATCAGCGGGCTCAATGCCATGATGAGCAGTATTGTCTTGATTTCCGGCTGGGCGTAATAAAGGGACACAGGCCATGCAAGTATAATAATAACAAGAGAAAGGACAGCGCCGCGGCACAGACAGATGAACCATGCCGTATTCAGGAATTCCGGCTGTGCACCATTTTGATTCTGGACAATGGCGGTTCTTATACCTACATCGGAAAAGAGCTGTATCATGACAACAAAGATCTGTGCTGTTGCCATGATCCCGAAGGCTTCGGGAAACAGTATCCGGGTGAGGATGAGGCTTCCGATCATTCTCAAGGCATTGCTGCCCCCTTTTTCCAGTGCAGACCACATGGCTGCGCGTATGCTCTGAAGTTTCAGGGAATGATCCTGGGGCTTGATGATCAGGTTTATAAACTGATGAAGTTTTCCCATAAGGGCTGCCCTTTATGCGATGCTGTGCTGATAGAATGCGTGGCAATTGTTCATTTTAACGCTCGAGATGGATAGTTTCCGGTTTATATGCTAGATAGTTATGCAATCATGAAAAGACAATGGATCAAGACAACCCTTTTTTCCTTTGTTGGCATTGGTGCATGTGTCTTGATCTACTATATGGTTTCTGGCACACATCAGGCCACGGTTTCTCGTCCGGGTTCAGATGGGATGGCAATAGGGATGAATCTGTCAGCAGTATCCTATTGGACACGAGAATTGCCGTTTGTTGATGTAGCCAAGTGTTCCATGGAATGGGTGACACAAAACCATCATCAGGTTCAAGGCGGAAAGAATTCATGGCACACGGATATGCTTGATTCCATACCCCTGGACCATGACGGGTATCCGATCTTTCTTCCTGTTGAGGTTCAAGGAGCCGAAGCCCCACAGATTGTCGCTTCTCTGATGTTAAGGACTGTCTATCCACATTATCCTGCAGGGAGATATGTCTGCCTGTATGATGGACAAGGCGAGATCCGGTTCGGGTTCGATGCAAAGATGATCAGTGCCGAACCGGGCCGTATTGAGCTGGATGTCACGCCGTCACCTGGTGGAAACGGCATTCTCATGAAGATCATGCGTTCTGAAAAGGGTGACCATATCAGGAATATCCGTGTTATTATGCCTGGTTTTGAGACAACCTGTGAAACGAAGCCATTCAATCCGGTATTCCTTGAAAGACTGAGACCTTTCAAGGTCATCCGGTTTATGGACTGGCAGAAAACAAATGATTCCGGCATGAAGAACTGGTCTCAAAGAACAAAACTTTCTTCATATACGCAGGCTTCAGTATCCGGGGTGGCCATTGAATATATGGTTGATCTTTGTAATGAATTGGGTGCTGACCCATGGTTTTGTATGCCGCATCAGGCCGACAGTGATTATATAAGGCGATTTGCCCAGCTCGTAAAAGAACGTCTTGCCCCTGATCGGAAAGTGTATCTGGAATATTCAAATGAAGTATGGAACGCGATGTTTAAACAATACCACTGGGTTAAAGAAAACGGTGAATCCGGATTATCACATCCTGAAAAATATGCACAGTTTGCCGGGCAAGCCTTCAATATCTGGCAGATGACGTTCGGTGATCAAGCAGGCCGGGTCATACGCGTTGTAAGCGGTCAGCAGGTGAGTCCCCGCATCATACAGGGCGCAATAGATTATCTTGGCCCTGACGGTATGGATGCCATAGCAACAAGTGCCTACTTCGGCCTGGGAAAGGACGACTATGAGGAACTCCGGATTCTTGGTCCGAGGGCTACGGCAACCGATGTTATGAGACTTGTCATGGGTAATATTGAGACTGAATCGATTGCCACAATAAAGAAGCACTCACGTATTGCATCAAAATACAATGTCGATCTTCTTGCATATGAAGCAGGTCCTTCAATCTGTTCCTCGCCGTTAGGTTCATCACCGCCTTATCTGCAGGCCCTTTGGGACTCCCAGAGATCATCGGATCTTTACCGGGTTTACAGGGGATTTCTAGGTTCTTGTAAAGAGATGGAGATCAAGCTCTTCATGGCCTATTCTTATGTAACTGCACAAGAGACAAAGTATGGTTCCTGGGGCCATCTCGAGTATCTGGATCAACCCGTTACAGAAGCATTAAAATACAGGGCGCTTCTTGATGAGATGGATATCCCGTATATCAGGGAAAAATAGCACAGTGCCTTCATTCCGATACCACGTTCCGACAATTCGATATCATGTGGCCAGTTCACCCTTTTCTTGGCGCGGGGCATTGCATTATAAGAATCTCGGAGAGTACACGAGATCTGTCTGAATAACATCCATATGATCTTCCGAGGGTGTTTTTATTGCAAGGGCCGCAGGGGCAAGTCCTGCGATACCTCCTGCTGCAACGATGAATATGGGATTAACCATGGCGTTGAGCAGATTGTCTATCATATACAGGGCCAGGAGCAGAGCCAATACTACGGCAGAGGCAACATGAGGATTGTCCCAGTATCGTGCAGGATAGTTTCGCAAGAGCACGAAAACCGGCATCAGAACAGCCAGGGTCAACGATGCAAGCCCTACCAGGCCATGATTGCCGAAGGCGATAATCCATAGACCGTCCGTAATAGAGACGTCATTGCCCTGATCGTCGTAAACACGGGCCTGCCCCCATGTTCCCCAGCCGAATATCGGCCTTTGCAAAGCCTTTTCTGCGAGTATATCTTCATTGTGCATCCTGAATTGGAGTGATTCCGCCCGGTCGAAGCTTATATTCTCTTCTATGAATGAGACGAGGTTTTCGCCTGTCCATGTCCCTGTGGCCCGTGTAGGCAGATAAAGGAGAGGGATAGCGATCAGGCAAATGAGAAATGTGGGCTTGCGTAAATGTTTCGACATGATGAGTATCCCGATACCCATGATCAGATATCCTATGGCTGCAGTTGATTTACACCATATGGTAGTAAGGATGAGAGCCGGAACCAGCAGCTTCATGGGGATTCCCCAGATCTTTTTTATGATACCGGTTATCCACAGCCATACCCCGGCAAGTGAAGCACTCATCATCCACATCCCAAGCATCAATCCATGAGCCAGGAACACCATGGGCCGCCAGCCGCCCCAGCGGTAGGTCTGGCCAAAGGTGTGCTGGTAGAATCCGTAAACGTCGTAATGCAGTTGAGGACTCATCCTGCTCTCATAGAGACACAGGGGAATATAGATTATGCCACCGATAAATATGCCGACGGCAAACTCTTTCAGGCCTTCCAGGCTGTTAAAATATACTCTCCCGATAAAATATGGGAAGCCCCAGGTGACTGTCTGCTTAAGAGCCATGGCGAAGCCGTCATAGAGACCATACCCGTTGGCAAGTGAGGATGCAAGGGGGCATATGCACCAGATAACCATGGGGAGGTCTATGAGGCGCACTCTGAATCGCATGAGGTTTTCCATGTCGAATATTGCTGCTGCTATGAGAATACCCCAACACGTAGCAGAGATCTTCGTGTAGTTCGGCAGTCCGGGGAGAGGATATTCGGCGTTGGGAAGGAAGAGCCAGGCAATGAGAAATGATGCAATCACGGCATGACGGGGTTTTAATCTGGAAAAAAGCACGATTACAACCGGGATCCATCCGAACATGGCTATATGAACAATCGGGCTCATCTCTTCCCTGCCTGTTTGAGTGATGGATAGTTCATTGATATAGTATCATTATGTATCATATTCACATGAAGAAGCCATGTCTGCGAATAATATATCCTGATCCCTGAATTACATAAGCAGGTAATGATCACGGGATAAAGTATTTCACATACTTCGGGTCTTTTCCCAGTACCTTTGCAAGAATCTTCTCAATGGGCCACAATATCCTGGATACGACGATCTGAGCCTTGTTGAGGTTTCTTGGCGCACCCCAGTTCAATACGGCTGCAATGGCCTTAACCTTAAGCCTGAACAGGATGTTTCCTGCCATATAAAGGTCTTGATACAGAGACTTGTCTCCCTGGATCACGGTAATCACCATGTCCGACTGTAATGCCAGATATTCCGTCATGTCGCTTAAGAGTATGGGCGGAGCATCGATAAAGATAAAGGAGTATTCTTTTTTCAGGTCACTGATCATCTGCTGGAAGGTTGAAAGATCAAGTGATGCAAGTTCACCTGATGACGGTGTGTGCCCGGGAAGGATGTAGTCGATACATCGCTCATAGTCATGAACGATACAGTCCTTGATATCAGTCTTGTTATGAAGGAAATCTATGAGGCCGGATTTTGTAGTGCAGGTTTGCGTAATGCTTCCTATGCACGGGTGATCCAACTGAGCATCGATTACAAGAATCTTTGAGCATAACTTCGTAAATGCATAGGCGGTATTCAGCAAGATCTCGGTTGTTCCGCATCTGCGGTCTATTCCGGTGAATACCGCGCACTGGGAATTGTGCTCTTTGCGCTCCTTGTCTATCCTGATAGAAAGGCTCTGTATTGCCTTGGCAGCCACATTCGAAGAATCATCTATGGTAACCCTCGAAAAAGGCACGATTCCCATGCCTGTAAACCGGTAGTCTGAGATTGGCCAAGTAGGATGGGAACCCAGGCCATGGAGGACATCTTTTCTGTCACGGATTCGTTTGTCAAAAAAATCATAGAAGACGCATATCAATGTAATGAACCCATATGAAACAAGAAAGAATACAATGAGCAGTTTCTTGATCTTGCTCCCGGTTGGCGATTGAGGCCTTTTGGCAATATTCTCAATCTGAAGGCGACCCGGGGCCTTTGCCTCGAGCTGCAGTTCGCTGAGCCTGGCATCGATCTTATTGAGCAGCATTCTTAAATGTTCGATCTTTTCCTTGATCTGTTGCCCATTGAGGATCTTCTGTGAGATATTTCCCCTGTTTGCGAGATCGAGGTTGCGCTGTTTGAGGATCTCCTCTTCGGCATTCTTTGCTGCCTCGAATTCACTTCTGGCTGCGATTAATCCTTCTTCCAGTTCATAATTGCGTTTTTCAGAGACGATGTATCGTGCTTTAATCCTTTCATTTTCCTTCAGGTTCTCGAGCATTTCATCATAGGTCTGAATCTTTGTCTCGATTATTGATTTGTTAGGGTTCTGATCTCCATATGTTGAAAGCAGGACTTGGAGTTCCTGAAGCTGCTGATTGGTTATCCTGGTTATGTTTTCAACCGATGAATTCTGAGCGAGATATTCCTCAACCAGTGAATCGATGGGGATCTGCCTGATGAGCTCGGCCTGTTTGATGTATGCTCTCAGGATGTTTTCCTTATGAACTCTGTTGCTGTATGCCTTGGAGTATTCTTGCTGCAGGGATTCGAACTGGGCGTTATAAGCATTATCATTACTGTCAAATGAAAATGTGCCCACCTCTTTGGCTAACTCCTGGGAAACCCTTGTTTGGGCAAGGATTTCCTTTTCCAGCTTTTCCTTCTCATCCTGGAGGTACATTAATCGTCTGGAGTCTTTTCCCTCCATTTCATTCTGGATCTTTTCCATGTACACTTCCATGATGCTGTTGACAATCTCGGCAAGACCATAGGGGTTTTCACCTTCAATCCTGATGCCGACGAGGTGAGAGCCTGCTAAATGGAAGATCTCAACCCTTTTTAACAAGATGGCAGCTGCCAGAGAAAGAGGGGAATCATCGGGGATAAAGATCGACTGTAAATCCGGATCAAGTTTCTCAAGGGCTTTTTCCATGATATCCTGTTCTTGCAGCCTGTTCACATGTGTGCGTACGTACGCGTTGTAATAACCGGTGATCGGGGTCTCTTCATTGCCGATAATGAAGGTTTGTACGGCAGGAGAGACAAGTATTTTACCATTGACGGAATAGATGGGTTTGTTCAGAAGAATTATTAAGGGAAGAGTAAACACGAACAGCACAGTTCCAAACAGGGCAATCTCCAGCCAATGCATCGCCAATGATCCGATAGGATCAAAAGGTTTGTTCTGAGTTCTTTCAACTATTTCATTTTGTTCTGTTTTCATAGAGGACTTTCTTGCTTGAATAATTATGCCAAATCAATTCAGTAATGTGTTCCAGAATCTCAGTACGTCGTTTTGTTCTTTTTCCGTCGAGTAATTTTCCTTTATATGAGCTGAGGCCTTTCTTCCCATTTCAGCGAGAGATTCCGGATCTTTTCTGTAGATATCCAGAACTCGCTCAACTGTTTTTGTGAACAAGATGATGTTCCCTGTTTCTACAGGAAAGCAGAAGTCTTGCTTGAAGTACTCTTTTCCCCCCATACCGTGATATCCTATGACAATGCAGCCGCATGACATTGCCTCTGCGGGGGGAAGAGAGAATCCTTCGGGATAACCGAAACTTAAGAAAATCAGCGATTCCTGTAGGATCGCAACTGTTTCGTTCTCGGTTGTATTGTCTATCGGGACTATCTCGAAATCAGACAGGGCGCCTCTGAATTTCAGCATATTAATAACATTGACGGCATGATCCCTGTTCTTTCTCGGCATGAAACAGAGTTGTCTCTTTTTGGCAGGACAATAATAAAAAGTGTTGGAGTCAATGGCGTTGTGCACCCTGAAAACAACTGATCGAGGGAATGTGTATTGAAAGAATTCTCTCCCATCCTCTGATACAACCATTGTTGCAAGAACATCTTTATCGGTATGGATATTAATCAGTTCATCCTTGTCAAAGGAGTTTCCATTAAACGTAAGGTAGGTGCCTTGATTGAAGACCACTTTCTTTGCCGGAGAATGAAATATTTTATCGAAGAACCTGTATTCCGGATGCTTCTTGTACGGGTGGATATATAGAAGGCCGTAAAACTCCGGAATAACAACATAGTCGGTGTCTTGAAGGGAGGTCTTTCTCAGACAGGAAATTCTTGTCGAGTTGTTGAACCATCGGCACCTGAACCCTGAACTCTTATGGAGCACGCATGCGGAGATCCCTGTGCTGTTTAATATGTCAACATGGTTATATATTTTTTTTACACCGCCGGATGGGCTGTCGGTATCAGGGCATACATAATATATCATGGCAGGCTCCCGGTCTCTTGCGCTGGCTCCGCGTTTTTCGAAAAAGCCGCGGACAGGACCATGCGGAAATATCTGCCGATCAGGGTCAGGTCGCTCAGTTTTCTGAATGTCCTTGAATAAAGCATCTCTGCAGAATACAGCTCGTGAGGTGAAGGATCGAAGCCGAAGTTGATAATGGCTTCGGTAATGAGCCCTGCCTTTGATTTGAGATATGCTTCTCTCCATTCGTCATCGAGCAGGGAGATCTCGTCCGGGGTGCGGGGCTCAACACCGACGATCTGCAGGTCGCCTCTTGCAACATTGATCAGTCCCGGCAGAAACGTTGAGAAAAAGTGATCGAGGATTTGTCTGCCGGGGGACTTTTTCAACCCATGTGTGTCTGTGTATTTGTCGTGTTCTTTCCTGTCCCTGCCTGCATGGAATCCAAAGAGAGGATACGTGATCCACATGGTTCTGTCTTTGGATGCAGGCAGTTTAACAGCCATCTTCTTTGTCATGAATCTGCCTGAACCCAGAGATCGGGCATATATGGCGATAACCGGGGAAAACAACAGGGTAATCAATAGGAGAACACAGGCAAAGGCCTGAGAGAATACCCCCGAGAGCCATTTCCTGACCTGCCTGTCCTTCATGCCGCTCAGGATGAAGGGGTCGGTTATAAGCGCCTCGGAGTCAAGTCTTATATTGATAAGGAGGTTCCTGTCCACGATAACATTGTCGAGTTCAAGGGCTTCCCCGACGTATGTGTTAGGAAACACAACTGCATTCTCAGCGGATGCGTGTTCATCGAGGACGCAGTTCCTTCCTATGGAGGCGTAGGGCCCAAGCTGCACCCTTTTTCCTATCCGGCAGTTACGGCCGATGTAAACCGGAGGGTTGATCTTAGCTGTTGGATGAAGGATGACGTTTCTGGATAGCCAGATGCCTTCCTCCACCTCTTTGCCTCTAAGGAGCATGCCCTGAAAGTCTTTGTCGAGCATGATCCTGTGTGACTCGAGTATTCCTTTATAAGTATTGATATCAATACAATGGGAAACAGGTATTGTGTTTTTTTTATGCCGTGCCTTTTCAAGAAGGGCAAGTTCGAGCCCCTTTTTATCGCAACGATCAGGAAGATCGAGGGTGCATTTCAGGGTGAGCCATGCCCAGCCGGTCCACTCCTGTGATGAACCCTTGCTGTCATTACTTGTGCAGAACAGCACAGGAGAGTTCATCCCGAACACAGGTCTTGATTGTAATAAATCCACTTCAGGCAACTTTGTGGCTTCGGCCAGGAGTATTGTTTCCTCCCCGCTTCGCTGATGTATAAGCCGTATGGTCTTGCCGATACTGGAGGTTTTCCGAAGCAGGTGAAACCGGATCCGGCATCCCCACCGTGTGCCGTCTTCGAGAAGAGACTCGATCATCTCCGGGAGGTGATCGAGTATGATATCCAGTTCATGAAAACCGTTGCCAACGAGATATTCCACTACATGCTGAATAAAGGGTCGGTCGACAAGAGGTATCAGTGGCGCGGGGCAGTCCTGTGTCAGAGCCTTCATCTTGCATGATTTTCCGTCAGCCAGTATAATGGCAACCATCTTTTTAGTATGCACCCCTGCCGGTAAGTACAGCGCTGACGGTTTTAAGAAGGAGTTTTATGTCCATAATGATGCTCTGGCTTTCGATATACATGATGTCATACTCCAGCTGCTTGGGGAAAGGGACATCACCGCGTCCGCTTACCTGCCAGATGCAGGTGAGCCCAGGGGTGATATCCAGGCGTCTTCGATCCTTGAGTGTGTACTGGTCTACCTCGTCGGGCAGCGGAGGACGGGGGCCAACAAGGGACATTTCCCCCCTGAGGACATTGTAGAGCTGTGGGAGCTCGTCTATGCTCAACTTGCGGATGATGCGCCCTATGCGTGTGATTCGCGGGTCATCCTTCATTTTGAAGGTGATACTGTCTTTATGGTGGCTCTGGTTCAGGAGTACCTCCTTTTCCTTGTCAGCATCCAACCTCATCGATCTGAACTTGGGAAACCTGAATTCCTTCCCCCACTTGCCTACACGCGTCTGCCAGTAGAGTACAGGCCCCCCATCGGTCAGCTTTATAGCTGCTGCAACAGCCGAGAATAACGGTATGAGAGCGATCATCAGCCATGCGGATGCCATTATATCGAATAACCGCTTGATAAAAGTTGCTCCGCCTACCACGAACATCCATGCGGTCCGCTTACGCCAGAAACGGAAGTTGTTGGAGAATTTATGGATACTGGTATTCTTCCCGTATCTCTCGTAGAGTTTTTCCAGGAGATCTACCCTGTGATCTGTGGTGTGGCGTTTCATAGTGTCTGTTGTATGTGAGAAACCTGCACCGGGCGTTAAAGAAAAAAGTCTAAATTATAGGGCGCAAGGTATTTGGTTTCAGGTTGAACAGGGCAGGGTCGGCAACTCGTGGCGCGTTTTTGATCGCTATCATGGCGTTGTTTGCTCTTCCTGGTCCTGTACCGCATCAATCCGGTTTCTTCAGTCTCGGGCTTAAAAGGAATCGATGGCTTCTTCCAACGTATTCAATATGTCGAGGATCTTATGCATTCTAACCAGTTCGAAGACACTTCGAACCTGTTTCTGGACGGCAAATATCTTCAGAACCCCGCCAGAATTCTTCAGCATCCTCAGGGTTGCTATCAGTGCACCGCAACCCGCACTGTCTATAAACGAGACAGCGCTCATGTCGAAGACCACCTGTTGTCTGTTCTCGAGTAGTTTGGCAAGATCTGTTTTGAACTCCATGGCATTGCTTGCATCCAGGATCTTAGGAAAAGCCGAAACAATGAGAATGCCTTTGATGTCTTGGGTGTTGAATTTCACTCTTACCCCCTCCTTTTTAGGAAGAATGTCACGCAGGCGCAGTTTTTCCCGGTACTGTCACGGGAATAACGGACATAGTCAGCAGTATGGGCAATAATGTGCAGTCCGAAACCGCTTTCTTTCGAACCGTCAAATATCGGCTGAGGGGCTGTGGAAAAATCGAACTCGATCCCCCAGTCATAAAAGTAGAGTACGATCTCATCATCCGATGACATGGCCTCTATAAGTATTTTCTTTCCCTGTTTGCCCTTATAGGAATGATTGATGATATTTGTCATTATCTCGGTGGAAACGATCTGAACCATCTTTATTCGTTCCTCATCCATGACGCCGTCTGCCAGGGCATCACATTGCTCCTGGATAAAATCCCTTACCTTTGCGAGTTCATTGAGATCGTTAGAGACTTCGAGTGTCCGGCTCTGCGGAACCTTTTCATCTGTTTCAGGCAGATCAATCTTTACAGCTACACAGGTGAAATCGTCTGAGAATGTCTCGGACTGGGAGAACTCAACGATATTCTTCCATGTAATAGAACACAGTTCCTGTGGTTCAAGTTGGGCATTGTTCCGGATAAATGCCTCGAGCCGCTCTTCCCCGAAGAAATCGCCTTTTGAGTCTTTTGCCTCGGTGAGGCCGTCTGAGTAAAAGAAGAAGAGATCGCCGTCTTCAAAGGGTATGAGGATCTCTTTGAAGTTGTCCTGTCCAGGGAATCCAAGGGGCATATTGACCCCCTGGAGCAGAGAGCATGTGTTTGTAGCGCTATGAAAGTGAATGGTGCGCATGTGTCCGCAGTCCACATAGCTCAGTAGTTTCCTGTATAGGTCGAAGCGTGCATAGCACAGCGTGAAAAAGGTATCGAGCTCTCTCATCTGACCAATCATTTCATCATGAACAGTCAATACGATTTCTTCGGGTCTGGGAAGAGAGGTGTTGCCCGAAATCCGGGTCAGCTTATACAGGACGCTCATAAAGTGGTGTTTTGCCGCTGCGCCGAGCAGAGCAGCAGGGATCCCTTTTCCCATGACATCACCCACGATGAGATCCATGCAGTTTTCATGTACCATGAAGACATCATAGAAGTCGCCGTCGACCTTCTTCGAAGCAATGGTCAGATCTCCCAGCTTTATCCCCTTGAGTTCTTCATGCTTGCCTCCGAGCAGCAGTGTCTGCTGTATTCGAGAGGCTATGGCAATCTCATGTTCACGTGCCTTGTCCAGTTCGGCTTCGACCCTGCGCAGGCGTTCGGTCTGAACCCTTGTTTTAATCGCCTGTTGGACCAGCGCGAGGATCTCATTGGGATTGAACGGTTTCGTTACATAATCAAAGGCACCATATTTCATCGCATCCACTGCATTGGAGATCTCATGGCTTACTGTAATTATGATGACAGGTATGTCAGGGTAATTCTCTCGAATATGGCGGAGACAGGCCATGCCGTCCATTTCCGGCATCCAGAGATCCAGGAGAACGATGCCTATGTCATTCGAGATTAATGAGACCGCCTCTTTCCCGTCCTTTGCAAGGGTGACGATATAGCCCTGTTTCTGTAGGTGCGACTGGAGATAGGTTCGTACTACGCGACTGTCATCCACCACGAGAATATTGGAAGGTATTGGTTCGTCTGGATATTCAGGATTCGTCATATATTCAGATGGTTTCTTTGTCATATGATAATCTTCCTTAAGAATGAAGGCCAAACTGTGTGTCCGGTCTGCTCAGGCAGACTCCGTCCGTTGCGGGTGAAGCGTCTATACCTCCTGATACGATTCCTTCCTCCACAGTACCTTCTGAATCGGAAAACCGAAAAATTATCTTGAATATATATTTGGTTAGTGGAGCATCTCTAAGAGATTGTATACAGGCGACATATGTTGGGCGATCGAATCAGGATATCGTATCAGTATGCTCTGCGATATTTTCCGTCTTGATGGATGATCCGTCCTTTTTCCGCAAGACCTTGGATGTGTTTGAGAACCATCTGAGTTTCACCATATATAAGGAGTCTGTCGGGCCTGGAATGATCAACTTGATAGATGGGTGACTGCATTACGATATCCTCCAGATCCGACCAGTTGTTCATGGACATAGCTCTGAGGATAGTATCGTCTCTTTCATGGAAAGCCTTTGTGTAGGTATCCATTCTCTTGGATATATATGCGTCCTTTACCGGTTTTGAATGTGAGGTTATGTATATTTCCGCATCGAGGCGGCTCACCAGGTCTATGGATTCTTTGAACTGGTCGATATCTGATTCAGGGTTGCCATACCACGGCCCGAAAGGGCTCAGGTCGATATCGAAACCTGCAACGATCTTTTGGTCGGGTTCAAAGAGGCAATAGTGGTCTTCTAGATGGCCGGGTGTGTGCAGTGCGATAAAGCGGTTTTCGCCGAAGGAGAATTCATGACCGTGGGCAAAACACATTGTCGGGGTAAAATCCCTGAACCCGGTAATGGGCAGATAGTAATCTTTCCACAACTGTACCATGTCTTTGTCCACAAAACGCAATGCCAGGCTGTCTGCGCTGTATATGCTTTGTGCATGTTCCTGTGGGACCGCAACGTGCGGATTCGATATTTCCTGGATAAGGTGTACCCCTGCAGTATGGTCAGGGTGCGAGTGGGAGGTGATTACGATGTCTATGCCGATAGTCCGTGCTATCTTCTGTGTGATCTCAGTGCCGCAACCCGGGTCGATGAGGGCGTGCGTCTTGTCCAGTATCAAAATGGCGTTTGAAAACGGGGAACGGCTTCTGTTGTTTCCCTGTATCACATGGATCGTATCTGTGATTGTTGTTACCTTTATTCCTGACAAGCGTAATTTATCGATATCCATAACAGTCCGGTGACTATATGCTTGTTTCGCATCCATGGTCAAGGTCGCTGTTGATTTGAATTCTGATGATAATGCAGGTATAACAGATGCGATGATCGGTAGAATAAAGATAACCCCGGCAGATATCATCCTTATCCTTTCTCTTCTTGCAATGGCGGTTCTCTGGTTTGTTATGGTCTTTTTAAACGGTGAACCCGGAGCCTTTGTCGAGGTTCACAATGAGCAGGGACCTTATAAGGTGTACAGGCTCGATCATGATTTGGTGATATCGGTCCCTGGCCCTGTGGGTGAATCAATAGTGAAGATACAGAGCAATGAAGTATATATGGAGTCGTCTCCCTGTCCGAATAAGGTTTGTATCCATACGGGAAAGATCAAGTATGCCGGAGAGAGTATTGTCTGTATTCCCAACAAGGTCTATATATTCATCCGTGCAGGAAAAGATGAGGTTGATGCGGTTACCTATTAAGTTTTCCGGTTGCAGAAGTCTTATAGCCCCTGATGTGCAAGGAAATATATTTAATGAATGACGAGTAAATCCCGATGTGTCTTGCTGAATCTATTGTGCCTGCAGACAAAAATAAAAGATGACAGAGGTTGTGGGGGGGAGAAAGGGCATGAACAGGTTTTCTCGTCAAACATCATACATGTGCTCTATCTGTTTGATTTATATTCACAATATTGCTCTGATGAGATACGAGAAGTGCCTGAGCCCTCAACCATTATTCTCATAGGATCCGGGCTGCTTGGGCTTGCGGGGTTCAAAGTACGCAGGAAAAAGGCCAGGGGCGTACAAGCCAGGAAAACAGGTTTGATAAAATGGAAGCATCCCGTTACAACAGCCCCTGTCTCTTATACACATCTCCGAGCCCACGAGACCGTACTAGATCTCGTATGCCGTCTTCTGCTTGAA